>JAAUXT010083417.1_pt1 | contig 10498 bp, 14 predicted proteins | sample 7278171 | NCBI WGS metagenome assembly JAAUXT01 (sample SAMN14350112, study PRJNA611818) | marine sediment metagenome | isolation source: surface marine sediment (1.8m) | place: French Polynesia: Moorea | collected 2018-08 | reverse complement strand
GGGGGGGGGGGGGGGGGGGGGGGTTGGCGGCCCCGCGCCCGGGGGCGGGGTACTGTGGGGGGGGGGGGGGGCAACATGGGTCGGTCCATGTGGGAGCGGTCGGGGAACACGGGTCTGTCTGTGGGCGGGGGCGGCGCGTTGTGGAACTGCGGGATCCCGGTGAGGTGGTGCGGGGCGAGCTGCGCCGCCGCGTGGCTCGTGCTCGGCACGTACAGGTTCGGGTCGTGGTAATGCTTGTGCAGGTTCTGCGTGTGGGCGCTGTGGGCGGGCGGCGGGTCGTGCGCGGGCGGCGGCGGCCCGACGGCGATGAGGGGCGGAGGCACGTGGCCCCCGAGGCTCGCCGTGCTGCCGGCCGGGGACGGGCCCAGGTCCTGGTGGCTCCCCCTGGCGGAGTGGTGCGACTGCGGGGAATGCTTGTAGTCGTTGGCGCCGGGGGTCACGGAGCCTGACCCGCCCCCGCCTCCACCGCCGCTGGAGCTGCTGCTCTGCTTACTGCAGTCGGACTGCATCTTGGAATGGTTGTGACTGCTGCTGCTGTGGCTGCTGTGGTGCTGCCGGTGGCTGCTGTGACTGTGGTTCGAACTGGAACTGCTACTGTGTTGGGGCTGCTGTTGTTGCTGTTGTTGTTGCTGGCAGTCGGACTGCTGCTGCTGTTGCTGCTGCATGGCCTGTTGCGCCTGGTGCTGTGAGTACGGGGAGGGGAGGCTGGGCTGCGGCGGCGGCGCCGAGCTCGTCGGCACCTTCTCGCGCTCCCCGGTGCCCGGCAGGGCCGGGGTCCCGGTCCCCGGGAGGGAGGGGGTGCCCGTCCCCGGCAGCGAGGGCAGCTGCGACGGCGGCGGAGGCTTGCGGCGCTTCGGAGGCTCGAACACCTTCCCGTGCGCTTTTTCAAGGTGACGTCGCACTGCAAATGGACAACGCATTCGTGAGACTACATCAAACAATGACAAGAGCGATTTGGCCTTGAAAATCGTACAACAGTCACGAGATAAAGGGGCCATCTGGTAAAGTGGGTCGTTGATGTGGACAAACCCAAATCTACAACACGAAACCACGGCAGAACACATTGTGCACACAGATGGCGGCCCATCATGGTGTTGTAGACGCCTGTTTTTGCCCCTCCTCATTGAAGCCAATACGAATTTCTGTGTGTACTACGACCATTGCAACTCTGCACACAGGTGGCGACCATCACAGTGTGGCAAACACCTCGTTTGCACCTCCTTTCCAGACAAAGCTCAGCTCCGTCTCCCTGTGCTGGAACTCGTTCATTGACGGTTCATTGGAGGGCCGCTGCTGCAGCTGTTTGTTTCTGTTTCAGCTTTGTGAACCCGTAGATACCTGAGTAGGACGTGGTGAAGTGCATGCTGCACTGCGGACAGGCGTGCGGCTTCTGCCCGGTGTGCGTCCCCAGGTGGCGCCGCAGGTCCGTCCCGCGGTGGAAACCTGGAGAGACAAGCAGCGCGTCAGTCACCAGTGACATCGCATTCCACACACACATCTGAACAAAGGAAGTGATGGATTCCAACATGTCGGTACGTACAAGTACCAGAGCCCCGCATGACGAAGGAACTGGACGTTTGCTGAGGACAAATTTCAAACTCTGGGAGACTATCAATATGACCATCGGCTGCTTGAGATCTGTAGTTTGTGCTAAAATGAGTTCATCCAAGTTTTGGGTGGGAGGGGGAGGGGGACCGGGGCAACCCGGAAGTTTTCCAGCGCATGGACAGAAACGCACAGGTCAAAACAATATCAGCGCAAACAGCTGACAGCAACTGATTCCACCCACACTGCCAAGAACTGTGTGTGTGTGTGTGTGTGTGTGTGTGTGTGTGTGTGTGCGTGTGTGTGTGTGTGTGTGCACGTGGTGTCTGTGGTGTGTGAGAGAGTACGCACCCTTGTTGCAGATAACGCAGTAGTGGTTCTTCTCCTTGTTGTGTTTCCCCTTCTCGTGACGTCTCAGGTTCGACGCCGTTGTGAATGACTGAAATCACCATAGCAACCGTCGTCAGGCGAGAATAACGCTGCGTTCTACATGACCAAAAGTGCATTGACAACAAGTCCGCCGCGATTCGGGCCAGTGATTCCCGTACCTGACCACAGGTGGCGCAGATGAAGGGGCGCTCGCCGGTGTGAATGCGCATGTGCGCCGTCAGCTCCTGTGATTGGCGGAACGACTTCCCGCAGACCTGCGCAGTGAGAAGGAAAACACATGACCTTGAAAATCGGCTCCAGCGCGAGTCAAAAAGACTGGCAAGACATTTTGACCTTTCAGACTGAAGAAGCCTCTGTGGTGTGCAGGTGCGTGTGTGTGTGCATGTGTGTGTGTCCGTGTCCCCCAACAGCAAGAGAGATTGACTTACGTCACAGGCGTAGGGCCGCAGGTCGCTGTGGATCCGCTCGTGCACCTCCTGGGCGCCCCTGCAACACGCAACACAACCACCGTCACATGCGTTACACCAGAGTCGTGCGTCAGCACTGTGGCATTGTGGGTTGCTGGACAGGGTCAACAGCACAGTATCCACACGTGTGGTCGGATTTGTTCACACATTGCTTGTTTTCCTGATCTGGGTCGAAAAGTCAGAATCCCGCGAGGTTGTGCACCGGAAGTGAGAAAAGTGACCGGAAGTGAAGAGAAGTGCGCGCACCTCGTGTAGAAGGCCTTGGTGCACGATCCGCACTTGTAGGGTCGAATGCGCTCGGCGCCGTGGATCTGCTCGTGGCGACGCGCCTGGAATGAGAGAAACGGCCGCGTCAACCCAACTAGAACACGTGGTTGCTGATAAATGGACGTGGGGTCAAATGTGTCAATGAAGTTGTGTGGTGGGGAAATCGAGGACATGGGTCAAATGTGTCAATGAAGTTGTGTGGTGGGGAAATCGAGTTTGTGTGTGTGTGTGTGTGTGTGTGTGTGTGTGTGTGTGTGTGTGTGTGTGTGTGTGTGTGCGTGCGCGCCGTGAGTGAACGCACCTTCCAGGCGTCGGCGAACGTCTTGTCGCAGAACTTGCAGGTGAACTTGCCGTTCTCGTCGGTGAGCTCGTGGCGCCGCTCGTGGCGTCGCAGGCCGTGCTCGTAGCGGAACGCGACGCCGCACACGGAGCACATGAAGCCGGCCTTCCCGCTGTGCTGCACGTGCTGAGGGCGGAAACATGTCAGCGTGAAGCGTGGGGTACGTGAAGCACGAGGTTTTTGTGTGTTCGTGTGCGTGTGCGTGTGCGTGTGCGCGGAGACTGAACGCCTTCCGGCTGTGCTGCACGTGCTGAGGGTGGAAACACGTCAGCGTGAAGTGTGGGGTACGTGAAGCACGAGGGGTGTGTGTGTGTGTGTGTGTGTGTGTGTGTGTGTGTGTGTGTGTGCCCACTGTGCTGCGGGCGGAGACACAAACACGTCAAGCGTGGGACGCACGCACTCAGCGACGGCTTCGCAACTGAAACCTCAAACGTTGCACAAGGCAATGGGCTGTCGGTCCATTTCAATTTGTGAAAGAATCTCGCCGGGCTCACACAGGATGTATCACACGTTGGTTCCCCCGCGCAAAGCAATGGGCCAAACATCAACGCAAAGCCCAGTGATTTGTGGAGTGGTCAAGCACGATGCTCCCAGTGATGATATCGTCTCGTAATGTCAGCTTGCTTTCACTTGAAGCAGCATACATCTCCCATGTTTTCTATCCCTGCAGTTCTCACCTCGTGCTTCTTGAGATGCGCCTCGTCGTAAAACGCCTTCGGACACTTGGTGCATTTGAACGGCTTCTCCCCCGTGTGGCGCCTATGGACGGAATGAATGAATGAATGAATGAATGAATGAATGAATGACCAACACCTCAACTTCGAGATGTCGTTGAAATCGTACTCTGTCATCTCACTCGGTGAAGGGCGCGAAAGAACAGAAAAGAAGCTGAGGTTGGACCAGAACTGGTCATTGTGGCTTCGGCCTCACCTGACGTGGTACTTGAGGGTGATGTGGGATGTGAAGGAGCGGTGGCAGATGTCGCACTTGTGCGCGCGGATCGCCGAGTGCGTTCCCTCGTGCCGCTCCAGCTTCCACTCTGAAAACACACACACGGAGTGTTGAAGCAGGACACGACACACACACACACACACTCACACACACACACACACACACACACACACACACACACACACATGTCCACACCTCCGCCTCCGGCTCTGCCCTACCCAACGCCACATTCACTCTGACCGGCTTACACCCTGCCCTGCCTGTCTCTCTCATACCGTCTCTTTCCATGCCCCGTACCCACGTACCCTGAGTGAATTCACATACTCTGAGTAAACTCCGGTACCTTGAGTGTACTCACGTACCTGAAGTACACTTCTGTACCCTCCCCTGAGTGAACTCCCGTACCTTGAGTAAACTCCGGTTCCCTGAGTGTACTCACGTACCCGAAGTACACTTCCGTACCATCAGTAAACCCTGAGTGAACTCACGTACCCTGAGTGAACTCGCGCCCGCAGTGTTTGCAGCTGAAGGTGGTTTCCGTCAGGTGGCGCGCCTCGTGTTTGCGCAGGTGATCCGGGCGAGACAGCACCTGCAACACAGTCACGTGTCACACACACAACGTCACATGACATCAACAGCGGTCCCACCGTATTCACCCGTGTTCTTGTCGCACCCAAGCACAAGACGCACAACTTTTGCCTTGATTTTCGGACATCAGGTCCCATTAAAACAACAGTAATACCAACCCAGTGTGCAACGCGCACCCCTTCTGCAGGTGTTCAATATTTGGGACAAAAAGTGCGTCTTTACCTGGGTAGATACGGTAAATCGTGACCACGCTACCCATGTCGCAAAATCGTTTCTACTGATCAGTTTCATATCAACCTCAAACCATCAACACAACCCATCTCCACGGACAGGTTCACGCTGGCTGCGCCCCGTCAATACGCGACGCGTCGACTGAGCGACCCACGCAGCACGTGACGCACCCAGCGTGACACGCGTCCGAGGAGATATACCGTGATTCCCCGCGCACAGGCCCCACTTCCTGTCACCAAACGTCGACACCAAAAGCAGGAGGACCGAGCACCAAATGAGAAACTTTCAAAAGCACTGGACGACCGTTTATATTTTTTTTTCAAACCTTTTGAACGTGTCCCCCCCCCCCCCTCATTCCAAAATCTGTCCAAAGTGCATTTTTGATGGACTCTAAAAATATTTTGGCACACTTTTAGACCGGGGCCTCGGGGCTTAGACTCTAGAGGGCAGCACCGCGGCGGGGAATGACGGTACCTTTCCACAGATGGAGCACATGCAGGACGTGTCGTTCTCCCACACCGTGTGCGTGTGCATGTGGCGCTTCAGGTGGTCCATGCGGCCGAACTGCTTGTCCGGGCAGATCGGGCAGGCGAGCTCCGGGCGCTTCACGTGCAGCCGTCTGAAATACACACCAGGGGGCGTCAGCGAATCAGTCTCTGGATGCGATGCATTGCGTCCGTGTTGAGGTCAAGGGCAACGCTGGAGTGCAACACACAGCAAACACAACTGTGGCACGGGTCTCAATGTACGCGAAGGGGTTGTGCATGAAGAAGCCAAAAGCACAAGCCCTACATTCAATGACCTTTGCTTCAGTCTTTCCACTCACTGACCCAGCTGTTGACCATAGTCACTGAACAGGTCACTGACACTGAATGACCTTGTCGAACTGAACAACCCCACTGCACTAAATAACACTGCCGCACCAAATGACGCCACTGCACTGCCTCACCCCGCTGCACTGACTGACCCCGCTGCACTGAGTGACCTGGTTGTACTGAATGACCCCGGTGCACTGAGACGTACGTGTGGTGGCGCATGAGGAACGTGACTTTGATGAAGTTGGAGCCGCAGTCGTCGACGGGACACGTCCACTCGCCCTTGTCGTTCTTGTGCTCAGCAGCGATGTGGTAGTTCAGCTTCAACCTGCAACAGAGACAGCACCAGGCTCAGCTTGGATCCGAAAATCAGGTTCAGCCCAATTTATACACACAAACACGCGCGCGTGCACGCACGCACACACAGCACACACAAGCAGACACACACACACGCACGCAGACACACACACACGCACGCAGACAGACAGACACACACACACACACACGCACACACACACAAAGTTCGAAGAAAACAAACGTTCAAACCACAACCACATTCACCGTGCACAAGACGCAGCTTCTCGTCCAAAATTGAGCGTCAAAAGTGGATGTGTCCTTCAGATGGATCTTGAGGAGTCGGACATTGTTTCATGGTACCCCAAAACCAGAAAATGCCAGAAAACCCACAATATGGGGTGCATGACAACCCCTCTGCTGTTTTGCTCCCGTCCTTCTGCCCACCCTCACCCCTCCCAACACACACACACACACACACACGCACACCAGCTCACCTGGAGGGGACCGTGGTGTGGCAGTAGAAGCACTCGGCGGGTTTGGGCGGGGACGAGCTGGCGGCGGCGGCGGCCAGCTTCGCCTTGCGCGGCTTCCGGTCTCCCTCGTCGTCAGACATGATGCGGTTCCGCAGCTTCTTCTGAAAACGTCACCGAGTCAGTTTCAGACACACGTCCCACGTGCACGTTTCACAACAAGCGGAGAACACGTGTCTGTGACCACGTGTTTTGCTGACGCGGAGTGTAAAGTCGTTGGGCGGATGATTTTGAGGCTGTCACGCCAAACGAATTATTTCCTGTTTTGTTTATGAAAATTATCTCCTCAGCTCATTCACAATTGCACAGAAATTCAGTGTTTTCCAAAACGTGTCAATTCCAGGAAAAGGTGGTGGGCAATGTAAAGCACGTTGTTGTCCACGAATGTTTAGTTTTGGCGGGAAATGGCTCATGGCAACAAGCTTCTGACGTCACAGACCCGATCAGTCAGTGCTTCCCCTTTGAAACTTGTGAATGCATTGGAGATAACGCACTGGTCAACTGAGTCACAAAAACATTGAAACGAACTTTCTGCTTGACATGCTTTGCCACAACACAAAGGGTTCGTCTGGCCATCCCCTTTCAAAACAATTTCCTTCGACTCACGAGTGTGTGTGTGTGTGTGTGGGGGGGGGGCATGGCTGATTCCCTCACCTCCACTCTCCACTTCCCATTTCTCTCGAACAGACGAGGGGATGCCGCGCCAGATCCACGTTGGAAAATTCTTTTCCTCTGCAGTCCGCGATTCTACGTCTGCGTGCCACGCCGACGGAGCGCTTTGCTAAAACAGTCCGTTGCTTCCCCCCCACCCACACCTCCCCGTGACGATTCCCTCAAACGGCGCACTCACCCGCAGGAGCCTCTTGCGCGCCCTGGAGCCGTGCGGCGAGTAGTCCTCGTCCTTGCCGTCGTCGGACGTCGGTGACGCCGGCTCCACCTTGACGTCGGCGTCGCCCGCAGCGCCGCTCCCGCCGTCCGCGCCCAGCGCCGACTTCCGCACCTGCGCAGTCAACACGACACGGTCACGCTGCGCTCGTATAATACGCCCATGCGCTGCGCTCTTGTTGCGGGGCGGAGATATTCAGTTTTCACGCGCAAATCCAAGCCATGTCGTGTTGCTGAACATAAGTGGTGCACTGCGCCAACGCAGCGCCCATTTTCAGGGACACAACGCACGGTGTTTTGTGAACTTCGCCTGAAATTGTTCCCTACAAATGCAGCGCACGGATGCAACACAAAACACCCATCCCGGTCCATAACGCCCACGCACGAGTTTCAACAAGAAGGTCAACAAACAGCGAAAATTCGTCAACAAACAGGGAAAGATCAAATTCGACATCTTCACCTTAAAATACAGGATTCGCAGCAGCACTGCCGTTGAAAGCAAGTTACGTTGAATCACAACCCATTGACGAATAGACGTGGGAGCTGTGACCTCGTCCAGGTCACACGTGTTTTGACCTCACCTTGATTCTGATCACGTGTTTGGGTCTCACCTTGATTCTGATCACGTGTTCAGGTCTGACCTTGATTCTGATCACGTGTTCGGGTCTCACCTTGATTCTGATGGGATTCTTGGGTTTCCGGTTCCGTTTCCGCTTCTTCTTGGACTTCCCCTCGCCTCCTTCCTCCCCCTGAAGAACAACAGAAATTCTGTGAACGCGCCCAATACCAGTGTCGTCCTCTGACCCACAACGTCTTTGTCAACGTCCGTTTGTTGAGTCTTGCACCAAACAAGAACAGCAAGCGCCAGGCCCAGCAGAATCACGACTCAATCGAGCACACGACGTTCTACGTTGAAGAACGAAATTCCAACCCGAAAAACCTGAGCAAGTGCACCAGCTTCCCAACCGTTCTCATTTGTGTGTGTGTGTGTGTGTGTCTCTCTCTCTGTCTGTCTCTCTCTCTCTGCTCGTCGTGTGTGTGTGTGTGTGCGTGTCACCCCCCTGCGGTCGAATGCGACAGACACACGTTTCTGACTGAACTGACCGCGACGTCGGCGCCACTGTTCTCGTCCAGCTCCGGCCAGTAGGTGTCGCCTCCGGTGTCGTCGTCCGACTGCCCGGCCCCGCCCATCGGGTCCAGCGGGTTCCCGAACTCCGCATTCGCGTCCGGCAGAGGCCTGTGAATCGAACACGGCCCAGGGTCAACGGGTGCGTCAAAACGTGCAACGCGTTCAGTGTGAAAAACGCCTGTCTCTTGTGAAATGTTTCAAATTGCAACACTTGTGCCTGCGCACTTGTCGTCAAAAGGCACGAGCAGAAAGAGGTCACACACGCGTCAAAACGCGAAATGCGTTCAGGCAGAAACATGTGACGGCTCTGTCGTAACGTACAATGCGTTAAACGTGAAACAAGCTAGCTTCGGCTTGGAACGGTGGCTCTCGCCCCAACAATCACACAGTGCCTTCGAGGTCCGGCGGCTTCGTTTTTGACACAGGAGAAGTACGCACCACGTCTGCGGCGCGACGAGCCCGAACAGCGCGGCGGGGTCGTTGCTCGAGCGACGCGGGCGCAGCCGTCGCGTCGCCTTGAGCGTCTTACACGTGGCGAAGGGGACGATATTCGGGTTGGGCGTGGCGCGCGTCGAGGCGCCCTCCTCCGGGTTCTCCTGCTTCACCTGCGGGGTTCAGGACACGTGCTCAGTGAGTTTCTATTATCGCCCAACACAGCGACGCAGTCGGGTCCTTCAACCGCGGACACACCTGCCGTGACTCCTGGTTCAGTGCTGAAGGTCAAGGTTGTGGTTAGAGGATTAGTCCACGGTAGAGGGAGGTCCGCGGTTGAAGGAGTTGAGCCACAGAAAACTTAAACCAAAAGTCAAAACACCGAAGCGCACGATCGTCACGTGACACCAAGGGCCCGGCTGCTCGCTCACCTTGACGTCCGTCTGCTGTCTGCGGCTTCGCATCGTGGGGTCGCTGCACGTGTACTGCGGCACGCACACGTCGTCACGTGCCCCGTACCACGTGGTCCAGAGCACGCCCAGGTCGTCGCCATGCGACGAGCAGCTGTGGTACTTGTGCGCCAGGTGGATCAGGGATTTCTGCGGGGGCAAAACCAAGTGCGTGCGACTGACTGACTTGACTGCAGACGTTCCCAATTATCGCTCAGAAATCATGGCGAGTCAACTGCTTCAACCGTGGACACCCTCAACCATGGAACCATTGGGGCCTCTTTGAACTCAATTGCTGGCACTGCGCGCAAGCCTCAACTGAGAACACATTCACGACAAACACGTTGTAGGCCTGGCTCGCACTGGGATGTGTCACGTGTTGCACCTCAGACTCAAGCAGAGATGCGACACACCCAGTGGGAATTGGCCATCACACAAAAGTTTCAAAGTCCGTCCGAAATTCAGCACCTGAAATTTTGGTAAACAACAAATCAATGACTACGCTGGACGAAACTATACCCTACATGACGAACAAACAGCATATTGTCTCCCTCTCTACAGCAGTACCCCTGCCCCCCCCCCTCCTCCTCACTACTTCCCCTCTCCGCAGGTGTCGCCCCCGTGCGGCGGTGAGCTCACCTTGAGCAGACTGAACACGTTCTGCGAGTTCTCGTTCTCGAGCGTCAGCTGCGCGTTCACGTCCCTGTCGTTGAGATAGTCCACCACGTCGTCCTTGTACGTTCTGAAAACACGATATGCAAGGCTTGTGCAACATGTAATGACGTCAAATGCATCGTTTCGTTCTCACGTGGTGCAAGGAACGTGACGTGAAAGCTGTCACTATTTCAAGTACATCGGCACAATTCCACGTGACTTTGTCCAGAAGGGAAAGTGAAACACGTTTCCCTTTTACTAGCACGTCGCCTATTATCGCTCACAGGTATTATCGCTCACTCACCGCTCCCTGCGCACTGAGGTCTTGTCCTCACGCAGCACGCTGCTCACAGACTCGTCCAGAGACTTCTCTAGACCCTCGCCCTCCCTGCTGAACACAAAGTGGGAGGGATGACGTATAAAATGTAGGGACCGTGGATCATCACACCGTGTGTGTGTGTGTGTGTGTGTGTGTGTGTGTGTGTGATGTGAGTGTTCCAATCATATTCAGCGGTTCCGGTGCATGTG
>JAAUXT010144421.1_pt1 | contig 10499 bp, 9 predicted proteins | sample 7278171 | NCBI WGS metagenome assembly JAAUXT01 (sample SAMN14350112, study PRJNA611818) | marine sediment metagenome | isolation source: surface marine sediment (1.8m) | place: French Polynesia: Moorea | collected 2018-08 | reverse complement strand
TTTTGTTCCTCAACAAGAATTACTTTCCTCTGAAGAAGTGAATGTTGTGTGTCCTGATGGAATATATTTGGCTGTGCAGAATTGATTGTCTGTTTTGTTTCGGTGAATACCAGTACACCTATCGAGAGAAGACTTCGGTTACCGGTTTCGTGGTGTGGAATCGGTCCCAACCCTAGTATCGATATGATGAAGCTCTCACGCTCCCCTCTTCAAACCATAATCAACCTGTCACAACTGTCAACTTAGCATCGCGGCTTGCTATCCTTCTCAAGAGGATACATGTATCGCACACACGGCTTGTGAAGTGTGTCGTTTCCTGCCACAGGAAGCTGAAGCTTGTGGTGTGCTTCAATAGTTCAATCAGCGCATCTTTTGTGCGTGCGTCTAGCGTCTTTCAGCGTCTTTCAGGGCCTGCACAATTTTTCGACCAGGAAATGTTGTACCCCTCCAATTTTGAGCCTCCGAGACGAGTCACAGACTGAGACCGAAGTCGACCACTGGCCTGATCCGGGATCCGTTGGAACTTTGAGATCTGGGATGTTTTGGAACTTGAAAGGAACGCCACTGAAACGGTCACGACATGAAGACTTGCGGTTCTTCTGCCAGGCAGCGTCCGAATTGCAAACGCTGTCTGCATGCAGGGTGTGCCCAATTTGACAAAGGGTCGTCGCGCGTTTTAGAATGTTTGAAAAATTACAAACCCCGCGAGACCAAATCTGCAGCATTGCGAAACAGGCCCATGCAAAGATGCGTGGGTCATTTTACCGGTGCGTGCACGGGTCGATTTCCGCATGGTGCAGTTATTCACACGACAGTACGCACGTTCCTTTTCACTCATTCCATCAGTGTTTCTGTTCATAATGGATTTGTTCTCACAAAATTATGCAAGTGCAGGAAACTTCTTGTCATGTGAAGCGGATTTGACAGCGTTTTTGCTCGCTCTGACAGGTCAATGTATTGGTGCACACATTGAGTCCGTTCAGTTGCAGACAGGGACCCTCAGGGTCTCTCTGGTTACTTCTTGGATGTTTCTCCCACACAGTTGTTCAAAAAGGGAAATTGTCAGAAGTGTTGAAATGAAAATGCAGATTTTGTCTCACTGCTTCACAAAAGAAAGAAGGCCGGATGACAGGACTTTTGACAAGGAATCGTCAACTTTCAAGTTTTTTCAGGATGGGTCTCCCTTCTTGACGTGGTGAATTCGATAAAATTTCGCAACTGGCAAAGTTTTGCAGGGTCCCGGCCATACCGCGGCATTCCCATGGCGCCTGTCAACACTGATTTGTGTTTTTGTTTTACAGTTCAGGCACAAGGACTGCAGATTCTGTTTGACGTCAGTCATATTTTCCTGGGCAGCCATCATTTGCAGAAAATAAGCAAATGTTGACATGTTTTGTCTGTCATCAGAGTCACCTTCCTGGTGCACAGTGCACGTTGGTTAATTGGGGTGAACTTCATCGGGAGAGACAAATGTTCAGCTTTGGCAAAAGGCCGCACATCGTCATCTCTCTGTTTGACATAGAGTCCCACGACTGTGCTGTGTTGCGGCTTCGTGATTCCACAAAAAAACTATTTTGATGAAAAATGAAGTTTGGTTTTGGAGACGAATCTCATCTTTCAGCTGTCACGTGCTGGAATTCCACCACGTCCTCAAAGTGACTGACGCAGTTTGTGTGTCGGAACTGGACCTGTCAGAACACCACCAATGGGTACTCCACAGGCAGTGTGAACCAACCAGTTTGCCTCAACTCATCCCAATATTCAACCCTTGTAACAACTGGATTGCATGGGTCTCAAAAACTTTGATGTTGTCAGCTGCTTCACAACAGTTCTGAAGCCTTCCAGGTCCAATTTCACTGTGACTGTTCCCAGTCCACTGTGCAACGTAGAGATCCTTCTTTTCTCAGTCTCAGTTCCATCCGTGTGTTTTCAAGCCACAAACTCATCGGTCTGAAGTTTCCTCAAATGACACCACCAGGTGTCTGTCTCCGTGCTCTCCTGTCTCTCTTATTCATGACATTTTGTAGGGGAGCCACCAGTTGACCTTGAAAATTGACCAGCAAATTGAAATGCTCCGTGCAAAGGAGTTTCAGCACCACTCGTACATGCATTCGGCAGTGGAAAAACGTGCACTCACACACAGCTTTTGGTGCAACTTCTCTGATTCGGAAGAGTTCACAGTTGGATGATGTTGTCGTTTTTCCAGATTTTTGTTGATCTGACTTCAAAAAAATTTGCCAAGAGAAGCAGAAGCGTTGCTTTGCAAGCCACATTGTTGTCCATGGAACGTGGTTCTGAAACTCTCCATTCTGAGCCAGAATCTGCCCACAGATGGGGAAATGCCAACAAGTGCGTTGTTCCAAAGTGAAAACTAAAACTTGAAGGGGTAGTTTTCCACTCCAAACAAACAATAGAAGCCCTGTGCCCGATCCTGTGACAAACGAACAAAACACATCGGAGCACATGTATTCAGTCAATACCGTGCTTACTGATGTTGCGTTGGAACTTTGATTAGTGCTTCGCTACCGGAGAAATATGGCTGCAACGAGGCTCCAGAGAATCAGCGATCTCGATCCTATAAAATGCTCACGTGTTCCTTCTTTTGATGAACGTTGGTAATTGTGCCCCAGAAGAACTTGCTATGGAGCTTTAACTTGTGAGTCTGTCCGATTATCCGCTTGCCAAGAGATGAGATCACTTTCTTCAGCATTGACACAGATTCTTGATGGAAATTGTAGACTCTACTTCCAGCCATGCAACAGTTGAGGCTTCGTTTCAAAGTGTACTCTCATGCAGGTCCATGGCAATTTGTGCAGCTGACGAAGAAACCTGTTGAGTCGAACTCGTTGCGTCAAGGTTTCAGAGATGTGTGTGGTAATGATTCACAGCGCAGGTGTCGACGAAGGGGACTGAATTCCCCACGAGTTGTGTGTCCACTCTGTGGGTTCGGGATGCCCGACGGTCCTCTATTTTTTATGTGTCCGGACTAGGGAGACACTTTTCCAGACGTCGTCATTTCACGAAGCGAAGGTAATTAAGAGGGTAAGGCATTTTCCAAACAAAGAAACGAGACAGGCGCAACGTACGGGAGAAGAAGTCGCTAAACTTGTCACCACTTCAGCAGAGAGAGAGAGAGAGAGAGAGAAAGAGAGAGAGTGAGTGAGTGAGTGAGTGAGTGAGTGAGTGAGTGAGTGAGTGAGTGAGTGAGTGAGTGAGTGAGTGAGTGAGTGAGTGATGGGAGAGAGCGGGGGAGAGAGACCAACGACGATATCTGAGAACAAGGTGGAGGGCGAAAATACTAGTGGGTGTTCTTATGGGTGTTCACACAAGTGGGTTGTGGGTGCCTCCACATTCTCATAATACATGCAGTGTGCTCACTGCATGTCAAGCAAAACTCATGCACTCACAAAGTGCACGCATTATACTGTGCGCTTTCAGGTGACATTTTGTAAGCCAAATGGCTCTGTGCTCCTTGTCCAAGCTGTAGAGGCATGAAAATAAATTCATGAAATACATGTGTCGGTCACACTGATTTTGACACGCGTCACACCTCAGGTGAACTGAAATCAACCTTGTTCTTTGGAGGACAACTTTACTGTAGGTTCAGGGTTTAACTGGAGGCTCTGTCCATTAGCCATCAAGGAAAGCCTTCCCTCGGTGGTTTCTTCACTGGGCAATCCCGTGTAAACGAAACTAAGTCCTTGCCAAATCCAATTTGGTCCTGTTCACCTTTTGGCCACACCTGCAAGCACCTTTTTTGCCAAAACCAGTCTCGGATTCTCCCGTGCAGGAGAACTCCTCAGTTAGAGGGTGAGACAGGTCTTGACCTGGCTGTGCTTAGAGTAGATTTGCCCACTTCAACTGCACCCTCCAGGATCCGCAGTTCGCGCGAACTTTGAGCGAACTTTCCTTGAGCGTTGACTTCAACCTATTGTGTTAAATTCTTCGTTCTTCAGTGTATCCGTATCACACATAATCAACAGAGCAGTTTCCTCCCTCCGCTCGATTTTCAGATTCTGACTGCAACAGGCGAAATGCTCGTTGAATCAGTCAGTCACTCACTCACGCAGATGCAGCCGGTGCGGAGGCTTTCTCAGACCGGCCAGCTCTGATGTCCGGTGGCCCTCGGGTCCGACCACCGTGGGAGTCGATGGGGCCGGTGGGATGATCCGTCCGACGGGACCAGGCAGGTGATTCCACAGGTTAAACTGACCGTCCACCTGCCTCATTCCCCTGCTTCCATCCTTCCTTCCTTCCTTCCCTTGCCTGTCTGTCTGTCTGTCTGTCTGTCTGTCTGTCACTCTCTCAGTCTGTCTCTTTGCCTGTCTCATGGGTCTGTCTTCAGACTTTGTCACTTGGCTTTCCGATTCAGACAAAAGACAACGTCCTTGTCATTTATGCTCTGTAAAAGTGCAACATGTGATTGAATAGACTGTCATTGTGCAGATTCTCCTTCAAACTCAGCAAAACTTTCTTTGTACTTGTGGGTGTAAAGGGGAAAAGTTACCAGCTTACAATTGTTTGCCAACGAAATGTCGTTCTCGTGCCGTGGATCTGTTTCAAGGCAGCACGAAAGTCAAAATCGTGACCGTCACTACAGATGGTCAAAAGGCATTTCAGCTTCAGGATGAAGACTGGAAATATTTTTTGTGTCAAATACAGATGCTACTGCTCTTGGAGAGTTTCGTGCGTGCGGTTGGTTACAAGTGGCAGGACACACGAAGAAAGGAGCTTCTGACTCTGCGCAACTCCCCAGGAAGCAGCAACTGTTCAAAGGAACGGCTTCCCGTGGTGACCGCAGCGGCGTCGCGGCTTCCAAATTGTCACAGCTTCAGTCCGCTGTTCCTTGATTTGGTGCGCCGACACAAAAGAACAATCCCCCCACAAGAGTGGGCTGATCCTTCAAAACTGGCAAACGATCAAAATGTTGGAATTTCGTTGACGAAAACGGAAGGCGAGGCACTGGATTTCTATGGGAACCTCGAAGGCTCGGGAAAGCTTCTTTGTCTGTGAAGCAGCAGGAAGAGCTTGTCAACTTGCTCGTTCAGGAAGCGCCTGAACTTTGCAATTGCATCTGTGTTTGTGGTTGGCTGCAAAAAAGGACCTCCCATGGATGGAATTTGAAAAGTAGTCGAACTGAAGAGAATTAACAGATGCAGATTGTTTGATGCCATTTTTTCAAACCTTGCGTCACGTAATTGAGAATAACTCAGAAAGACACCAGGGAAACAAACGTGTCATTTGAAATTTAAACCTGCTTGAAACGTAGATCTAACACCGTCAATTCCGGCTCCAAGTTTAATGCGAGAGAGAATGCTGTGAGAATGGAGGCAAATTAAGCACTGCAACGAGATCTTGATTAAAAAAGACACAGGATATGTGAACACAAGCCAAACCAGGAGAAATTTGTCGTTCAAATATCCAGCACTTCTTCAGGCGTTTGTTCACTTCAGAACCAGAGGTACTCATAACTTATGAAAGCTGGCAGAGTTTCACCTCATCAGCGCCAAGACACCCTGCATGACGTCTGTCGGACTACGTGCACGTGGACAATCCATCTGCGTCGGGTTGACGCTAATTCGCTGCTTGTTTCCTGCAGTTCCGACCGTTGATCCATAACCAGAGAGGAACAAGGGCCACCAACGCGTCAACGGTTTGTTCCGCATTCACTCTTTCTCTTGCAAAATAGCTGACCGGTAGTTTTCTGAAGGACTGTCAAAACTCTGTGTCGATCCAGGACAATGACAAAAGAGGTTCGTTCCCCCCAGATCAGTTTTGAGTCGATTCCAGATGGTGTTCAGAACTCAAAAGCAAAAAACAAGAAGCCACAGAACTTCAACAAACAAACGAATGGACAGAAAACCAAATGGTGAGACTCGGGGCGTCGTAAAGAGATAAATTCATTCATTCATTCATTCATTCATTCAGAGAGAGAGAGAGAGAGAGAGAGAGAGAGAGAGAGAGAGAGAAAAGCAGACAGGCAGAGACGGGACAGCAAGATTGAAGTTATCCCTGGTTGGTGAATGAGGCTGGGTGACAGGACAGACAAGGACCAGTTCTTTATTGGCCTGCACGTGCGTGTTTTGAGGGTGTAGTGACCAGATAAATAATTGAAAAGCGCATCTGGACTTCACTGTGGGTATTGTCCACGGAAGACAACGAACACAAAAGACCGAAACACAAATCCCCGTCAGAAGACACAGCGATCTGTGGGTGTCAGGGAGAGATGAAACTAAATAAATTATCATTTCAGTCCCAGCTTCTTGTGCACGAAAAGGCACTGAAGGGCACCTTTGTCACTTTCGTGAAAACATTCGCGTCTGAAAACAGCTCGGATGCGAAAGGAATCCAACGAGTGCTTGGCATGTGCACTGACATTTTTTCTTGCTCTTTCTCTCTATCTTGCTACCTGGTTTTTTCCTTCTTTCTTGCTCTCTCTTACTCGCTTTCGCACTCAATCTGTCTGTCTGTCTGTCTGTCTGTCTGTCTGTCTGTCTGTCTGTCTGTCTGTCTTGTCTGTCGTATCTCACTCTGCGTGGTACGAGGCAGTATTCCTAAGTTTTGACTCCATGTCAATCTTGCGGGGGTCATCTTTTTTTGGAGTCAAATTAGTCTGTGGGTCATGTAGCTTTCACGATTGTTCAGCCAACTTTATGGTTGGCATGTTCGTTTCCTTGATTAAAATCATTTCGTGGCAAAAGAAATCATCGTTCTCTGCGCGATCGACTTGGAGTCAAAACTTAGGAATACTGCCTCGTACCAGTTTGATCCACCTGCCTTCAAAAAACGAGTCTCGACGTGCGCGACATGTTGAACAAAGTGCAGCGGTTTCTTTGCAATCCCCAAGACAACCAATTCCATTTTGCTTTGGACGACACTTTCAAAATTTCGTCCAAGAGACAGAATCTCCCACTTTTTGAAAGCTACTTCAATTTTCTGTGTGACTGCAATTTCCACGGCTTGCAGAGGCAGGTTCTTGAGTGCTTGTTTTGAATACGACGATCGTGACCACTTGGAAAATAATACCACGTGTCCCATCGTCTCCTCCACTCGTGTCTGCCTCCGACTTTCAAGTTACTTCTCAATGGTGTGCTCAGGAACTATTTCGATACTGCAACGCACACTCGTGGTGTGTCGTGAAAGCACAAATCCAGAAATTTCTCGTTTGTTAGAGGAGCTTCGCCACAACGTTGGTGTCGATGAATTTGAATCTGGCTGAAACGAATCTTCAAAAACTAGACAGTGATTATTTTCAGGGAACAGGTACATGGGAGAACGGAACCGGTGTGACAAAATGGCCACACGCCGAAACCATAAGATACCGGTGTCTGGCTATTTCAGTCCCGTGGACCTGAAATGGCCAAACACTCAACAGGCTTTGAGTGGCTATTTCAGTGGGTGTTTGGTTGGACCTGCAATGACCAGGAAATCATGTCTGGTTTGGCCAGTGACTCCTAATTTCTTTACATTGAGCAAAGCTAGTACAAGGCACCTTCAGATTGTTTTTTTGTTGTTGTTTTTTTTTTTTGCACACTTGGTGCCAAGATTCTCCCTTCTGCAAAGCTGATGGGGTGAATGCTGTTTCCAGTTGAGTAGCTGATCAATCTAGCTCTTGAGATCAGAATGTCTGATCGATCTCATGAAAGTTTCAAACAGAGGTCTTTTCAGCGGTTTGGCCTGACAACAATGGAAGAGAAAACAAGTTTGTGTATTGTTGTTCAAAGAGGGTTAGTTGTGCCAGGGTTCAGAAAATTTCTTCTGTTCGTTTTTTCTTTTTGTGGTAAAAATGCAGTCCAGATTGGTTCTTCGTTGCGCTCCGGCTGCTTGAGGACAATCCATGTGAAATCTGCCTGGACTGAAACATCATTTTTCGAAACTTGCGTCACCCATCTGTCCTCTTGGGTAATCTACGACTCGTGGAGACGACTTTCCTCCGGATGAAGTCACAAAAAAGAAACTTCCTGCCTGTTTGGCCTCGAGCCAAACTTGTTTTGGGCAATAACAAAGCTAATTGTGAGGGCGAACCGCGAGACAAACCAAAGCTGTGTGCATTGATATGGCTAAATGCCACATGACATGACGGCCAAAAACAAAAAAGAAACGGAACAAAGTGCAACCAAACAGTAAAGGCACAACGACGGAAATTCGACCAGACACCAGCAGAACAGAATGCAAACAAAGACGTCTGGCGGAATTGAAAACGCGTAAAATGTCATCAAACAACAAGAAAATGACAAGCGCCGCGCACTAAACTGCACAAGGAGTGACACCTGACAACCTGCTCGCAGTGAAGCAGACTTTCGCCAAACACGGTTCCAGAAACCACACCAAGGGTATTCCACAAAGAAAGGTCTGCAGTCCGATAAGTATGGTTTCTACTAGGACCAAATTTTCGGGACAAGTTACAAAGACTCTTCTTCATGTGGGCATCATATATGTTGACTATGCACTCATCACAGTAGAAAAAGGAGATTGAATCTGTGATACAGCAAATTAGTTATTGACTATTAGTTATCCACAGATAGTTCTCATAGAATAGTCAAGGTTTGGATTTCTTTCTTTTTTATTGTTGTATACCCAGGAGATTTTGGACTGGAAAGGTCCTCAGGAAATAAGGATGACTCCTCTGATACAGATGTAGATTGATGCCATTCTCTTGTGTAGTCACTACTCCTATCTCCAGGGTTGAGCTTTGGTTGACATTTCTGGAAGTTCTTGTCACACTCACACAAGTTTTCTTTTGCACAAAGTGTTGTTTCATATCTTGGTTCAAAGATAAAATTCATTCAATCGCAATTGACCACAAGGTTCCCTTCTTTTTGGACCGCAGAACTTTCTTTGTGGAATACCTTCGTACCATTGCGACCAGTTTACACTCAAATTTCTTTCAGGGCCTCAGCACTGCAGTAGTTTGGTCGTCAAACCTTGACGATGGGATTCGGATCAGCGTGGGGCAGGTGGAGAACGAAGATGGTGTCCACAGTGTTCGTCCTGCTGGCAGGTAAGGGTCCTGTTGTTCCTCTTCTGCGCCACCCACAGACCAAATCATATTGAAGCTCGCATGAAGTGGCCGTGGCGCACTGATCCAATGAAGCCCGCGCGCAAACAAAAAAAAGGTGACTGTTCTTAAATTTCGAATTCTCGTTTGTGCTTGGGAGCCTATTGACAATGAAGAACGAAAACAAGTTGATAAAGTGCTGCTGGAGATGAGAAAGTTGCCAAACAGCAATTGCGCACGATCTATCCCATTTCCGAGTGGGCAATTCTACAGTCCGGGCTTTCTTCAGAACAAGACCACAAAAATACGACATCGGCATTTGAACACTGAACATTGTGCTGAAGCCTGCTCCACAACTTTGGGCACAATTTGAGCAATCCGCTCCTTCAAATCCAATACTGGCTGAAGAAGTGTGAAGTCTAGCTGAAGGTTTCCAAGAGCATTTTTTCAACCAAAATGTAGCCCGGAAATTATTTCATCTCGCAGCTGTTCAAGCAACCTCCACTCGTCAAGCATCTCCCCAAAAAGGTTACGAGCCTTATTGCTGCTCACTTGATGAGCACACGGCAGTAAACCTCATGACGCATTCCAATTTTCCTGCCACAGTCAGTGCAAGAAGAAGTTGTGCGAGCACGTCACAAACCCCTGCAACCAAAGGACCTTGAGTCGAGAACTTGCGCACGGAAGCTTTTTGCCATTTCACCTGTCGCCCCTTCAACAACATCGCACCGGACGAACAGTGGGCCGATTTCCGCTCAAGGACAACCGTCAAAGGCAACAATCGGGTCCAATCGGCTCTGCCGTGCACAGTTGTGACAACATGCAGCTGCAGGAGGCGACGCTGCGACTCAGAGTTCAGATTCGATCAAGATGTTCCGTCGGATGTGCGTGAAAACGTCAAACTGTCCATTGCTTTTGTTTGATGAAACATGGAAAGTGCGCGTTGATGTGTGGTTTCTTCCGCGTCATTCGAGCTTATCATGCCAACAGGAACACTGCAAGTGGCAGAGCGCAGAGATTTGCAGCTGCACGAGATTGAGAATTGCTGTCCACACGTGATCACCAGGATAACGTTGATCAGTAATTTCGCCTCCATAGTGGATGCCAGATGTAAGCTACTTTCGGAATGGGCAGCAGTGAGTGGTTTTGCTTCCCCGGCCACTTACAAGCAGTCAAATCACTCAGATCTATTTCTCGCCACATGCGGAAAAGAGCAAATCCTAACAAAATATTGTCAAGGGCAAATAACATGGCTCTTCATGTGGGCAGATGTTGCTGTCCAGGGAAATTGGTTTGAAGACGAAAGCACCAAAAAAGAACTGAAATAAAAAATACCTCCATGGAGGTCGCGGTGATTCGAACCACACCACACCACACCACATTTGGTCTCATATCTCAAAAACTACTGGGCCGATTTCAACCATTTTTTGACACAAGCTGGGGTACAACCCAGGCCACAACATATTAAAAGATGAAGTCTGAATTCCTACTGTGAGCTGAG
>JAAUXT010079239.1_pt1 | contig 10500 bp, 5 predicted proteins | sample 7278171 | NCBI WGS metagenome assembly JAAUXT01 (sample SAMN14350112, study PRJNA611818) | marine sediment metagenome | isolation source: surface marine sediment (1.8m) | place: French Polynesia: Moorea | collected 2018-08 | reverse complement strand
GCCTGTTGGGGACCGCCGTGGGAGACGCCCTGGGATTACCCTACGAGGGGCTGTCACGCAAAAGGCTGCGTAAGTTGTCGAAGCAATTGCACAACTACCGGCTGTGCTTTGGCAGGGGTATGTTCTCGGATGATACGGAACACTCCGTCATGGTGGCCCAAGCCCTCTGTACAGCCCCATCACCCGACGTCTTTGGTGCTGTTCTCGGCAGGAAATTGAAGCGCTGGTTTGCTTGTCTGCCGGCCGGGATCGGCTTCGCCACCCTGCGTGCCTGCCTCAAATTGTGGTTGGGATGGCCGGCAACCAGAAGTGGTGTATTCTCTGCCGGAAACGGACCCATGATGCGTTCCGCCCTCATCGGCGTGACCAAAGGAGCCGATCCCGACGCTTTGAAGGCCTGGGTTTACGCCAACACGAAAGTAACTCATTCCGATCCCGTTGCCTATTATTGCGCCCTGGCCATCGCCCTGCTCGGTTATCTGGGGTTGGGTAAGGAGCGCCCCACACCGGAACTGTACTACCAGTTGTATCGTTCTTTGATTGACCCCGACGATAGCGATGCGGATTACGTGCTGGGCATCATTGCAAGGACGGTTGTGGCGATTGCCTGCCAGCAGTCGGAAGATGATTTCCTTGCGGAGCAGGCACTGGCCAAGGGCGTCTCCGGTTACAGCATTCATAGCCTGAGCGCGGTGCTGTTCTGTTACTGGCGCTATGGCGATGATTTGCAGAATGCCCTCAAGAAAATCATCGCGCTGGGTGGCGATACCGATACGACGGCCGCCATTCTGGGGGGAGTGCTCGGTAGTTTCCACCATAAACAGGCGATTCCTCGGGAATGGTTGAGCAACATTATCGATCGGCCGCTGTCTGTTCGCTATCTGGAGTCGCTGGCAAAACATCTCACCCGCGGGGATCGGCCGCCACCACTGAATCTTCCGTTAGTACTGGTACGCAACGCGGTATTCATGGTGATCGTTCTAGCCCATGGCTTTCGCCGCTTGCTGCCTCTCTAGTAGCGGCAAGGGGCTCATGGCGGCAAGCAGGTTTTCTGCCTTTGCAGTTTTGATGAATCAATGAACGCCATCGCTGTGATGGGGCCTCTCAACTCAACCCGAGCCCGGGCCGAGGATCCGGTCGATCGCTTGCAGCTCCTCCGAGGAAAACCGCAGATTATGAATGCAGGCGACACAATCCTCGATCTGTTGCACCCGACTGGCCCCTATCAGCGCCGAGGTCATACCCGGATGACGTAACACCCAGGCCAGGGCCATCTGCGCCAGGGTCTGGCCGCGGGCCTTGGCAATGGCATTGAGTTGCTGGATTCTGTTCAGCTCCTGTTCGGTGATGTCGCTGCTTTGCAGAAAGCCGTGGGACTTGGCGACCCGCGAGTCCGCCGGCACGCCCTTCAGGTACTTGTTGGTGAGTAAACCCTGGGCCAGGGGCGAGAACACGATGCAGCCGATGCCTTCCTCCGCCAGAACGGCCAGTAAGCCATCCTCGATCCAACGATTGAACATGCTGTAGGAGGGCTGATGGATCAGGCAGGGAGTACCGAGCTCGGTCAGGATGCGCGCAGCTTCCCGGGTATGCTCGGGGCCGTAGGAGGATATCCCCACGTACAGCGCCTTACCCGAGCGCACCGCGTAATCGAGGGCACCCATGGTTTCCTCCAGGGGTGTCTCAGGGTCGAATCGGTGGCTGTAGAAAATATCCACGTAATCCAGGCCCATGCGTTTGAGGCTCTGATCGAGGCTGGCGATGAGATACTTGCGCGAGCCCCACTCACCGTAGGGTCCGGGCCACATATCGTAACCCGCCTTGGTGGTGATGATCAGCTCATCCCGGTAGGAGGCCAGGTCTTGGTGCAGGATACGGCCGAAGTTCTCCTCCGCGGATCCCGGTGGTGGGCCGTAGTTATTGGCCAGATCGAAGTGGGTGATGCCCAGGTCGAAGGCGCGGTGAATCATGGCGCGGGCGTTCTCCAGGGTATCGACGCCGGCGAAGTTGTGCCACAGGCCCAGGGATATGGCCGGTAGCTTGAGGCCGCTGCGCCCACAGCGGTTGTAGGGCATCGTGTCGTAACGGGCAGCGGATGGGTATGCAGTCACCTGTTCCTCCTCATGGGTGGGTTTTGGAGCCATCGTGGGTGGGTATGGCCGGCAACCATTCAAAGCGCTTGCACGCGCTGTGGTTTCTGAGCAAGGATAGTTCGAAAATACGCTCCTATACAATCCACAGGGGCCATTGCCTTGAACGCTACACGGCGGTCACAGCTCCCGGAATGCGGCAATGTTATCGGGTTATCTGGTCGTAGCGGGGTTAACAGGCTACACTATCATCGGACAGTCAAATAACAGGTCCTGAACAAAAACAGCACGTATAACTGTTAATCTTTGTAATTAGCGCGTTCAGTCTCTGTTTAATTAACCGGTTGTACATTCTAATCTAGGACATCCAAAAAACTGTGCGGTGATGGACGTCGAGGCTTGACTACGGTACCGCCCTGCCGTCGAGAACCGCATGGGGCTACCGATTTTTCCTCGGAGGGACTTGAGGCCAGCAAGAGGATTTAGATATCCATGACTCAAGAGCTGCCTGCGGAGGCTGATAGACTCGAATCAAAAACACACGGCCCAGGGAGGTCGGTCGACGAACGCCCTGTGGTGCGAGGCAAGTTTCTGTACGCCGGGAAGCAGAAACTGTGGATCAAAGGCGTCACTTATGGCACTTTCCGACCGGATGACCAAGGCAACCAGTACCAGAATCCGGCGCGGGTGGAGCGGGATTTTGCCGCGATGGCGGCAACGGGTATCAACACGGTTCGCACCTACACCGTGCCTCCCGGATGGCTGCTGGACATTGCCCGCCAACAGGGTTTGCGGGTCATGGTCGGACTGGCCTGGGAGCAACACATCACCTTTCTCGATAATGCCGGCCGAGCCCGGAGTATCGAGAACGGGGTGCGCCAGGATGTCCGTTCCTGCAGTGGCCATCCGGCGATCCTGTGCTACACGATCGGTAATGAGATTCCCGCCTCCATCGTCCGTTGGCATGGGCATAGGCGCATTGAAAGGTTCCTCGTCCGGTTGTATCGGGCGGTGAAACAGGAAGATCCCACCGCACTGGTAACCTATGTCAATTTCCCAACCACCGAATACCTGCGGCTACCGTTCCTGGATTTTGTTTGTTTCAACGTTTATCTGGAAGCGGCCGAGAAGCTGGAGGCCTATTTGGCGCGATTGCAGAATCTGGCCGAGGAACAACCTCTGGTGCTGGCCGAAATCGGGTTGGACAGTCAGCGCAACGGTGAATCCCAACAAGCGTCCACACTGGCATGGCAGATAGCTACCGCCTTCGCCAACGGCTGTGCAGGCGCTTTTGTATTCGCCTGGACGGATGAGTGGTACCGGGGTGGGTACGATATCGAAGATTGGGATTTCGGGCTTACCCGGCGGGATCGCGAGCCCAAAATGGCCCTTGAGGCGGTACGCAAAGCCTTTGCCATGGTGCCCGTGTCAAGCCAGCGAACCTGGCCGCGGGTCTCGGTCGTGGTGTGCAGCTACAATGGTGCCGGCACTATTCGCGACACCCTGGAGGGGCTAACACACCTGGATTATCCGGACTACGAGGTGATTGTCGTCGATGATGGTTCCACCGATGCGACGGCGAAGATTGCCGCGCAGTACGATGTGCGTCTCATCAGTACCGAAAACCGGGGTCTCAGCAATGCCCGTAACCTGGGGTGGCAGCTGGCCAGTGGTGAGATCGTGGCCTACACCGACGACGATGCTTACCCCGACCCCCACTGGTTGACGTATCTGGTGTCCACCTTTGTCGCCACGGACTACGTGGGTGTCGGAGGGCCTAATCTGGCACCTCCGGGTGATGGTCCGATCGCCGAATGTGTCGCCAACGCACCCGGCGGTCCCGTGCATGTACTGATCTCGGATCGAGTCGCCGAGCACATTCCCGGATGTAACATGGCCTTCAGGCGCTCCGCGCTGAAGGCCGTCGGAGGGTTCGATCCCCGCTACCGCACCGCGGGGGATGATGTGGACATATGCTGGCGCTTGCAGGAGCGAGGTGAGACCATTGGTTTTCACCCCGCGGCGATGGTATGGCACCATCGCCGTAACTGTATGCGTACCTACTGGAAGCAGCAGTTGGGATACGGGAGAGCAGAGGCGCTATTGGAGGAGAAGTGGCCGGAGCGGTACAACACCGCCGGGCATTTCACCTGGAGTGGGCGGCTGTACGGCAGAGGCCTGACCCGGGCATTGCGGCTGGCGCGCTCGCGCATATACCAAGGCACCTGGGGCGCTGCGCCGTTCCAATCCCTTTATGAGCCTGCGCCCGGTGCCCTGTTATCGTTACCGTTGATGCCCGAGTGGTATCTCTTGATCGCGCTCCTCATGGTGCTGGGTGGGGTAGGCGTTCTGTGGCATCCACTGCTCTATGGCGTCGCTCCAATGCTACTCACCGCCATCGCCGTACCCGTTACACAAGCGGTTCTGGGGGCTTCCAGAGCCTCATTCCCAGTGCGTCCGCTGCGCTGGAGAGAAGAGATAAAGCGGCGCGCACTGGTGGCTCTACTGCACTGTCTGCAGCCCATGGCGCGATTGATCGGCCGCCTGCGGTACGGACTCACACCCTGGCGGCGCCGGGGTCTTGCTGGAGTCGCCGGACCCTGGCCGCGTAACTTTTCCCTCTGGAGCGAGTCCTGGAAACCGCCCGAGAGCTGGTTGTGGGATCTACAGAAACAGTTGCGGTTGCAGGGGGCCGTGCTCCTGGTCGGTGGCGACTACGATAATTGGGATCTGTCGGTGCGCACGGGGCCTTTATGTAAATTACGCATCCGTATGACGTTGGAGGAACATGGGGGCGGACGGCAGCTGTTGAAATTCCGATCATGGCCGAAGATACCGGGCTATGGTATTGCGTTGCTGGGTTTATTTACGGTTTTGACGGGAGCGGCATTTCTGGACGGAGCGTTATCGGCGGCGGCGCTGCTTGGTGGCGCGGCCATTATGATCGCGTTGCAGGCGATCATCAGCTTTGCGATGGAAAATGGTGCTTTCCTGAGCGCCTTCAAGCGGATGGCGGACGGCAAGACCACGACGTTCAGAAAACGCGGCTTTGCTCCCGTGTTCGGTATGGTAGCCGCCTTGTTCCCGGGAAGGCGACGCCCGAACGTCGGTTAGTATGGTAGCGCGGTCTCGCTATGGGCAATTGCTGGGGCACGCTCTGACGCACTGGCCCACTCTGCTCGTGTTGGTGGTTCTGAGCATTGCCTCCTCGGCGGTTATTGCCCTGCAACCCTGGCCCTTGAAGATACTCATCGACTATGGGTTGGGCGATCAGGAGGTGCCGGCTGGTGTCGTAGCGCTGCTGCAGGAAGTGTCATTGATGCCCACCGCTGAAATGCTGATCATTGCGGCCGCCATCGCCAGCCTGGGTTTCTTTCTTTTGAGCAGCGCCCTGGACGTGGGTTTGACCTGGACCTCGAGCGGATTGGGTCAACGCATGGTGTTCGATCTGGCTGCTCGCGTCTTTGACCGCCTACAGCGATTGTCGTTGCTGTTTCACGCCGAACGCTCCGTGGGCGACTCCTTGAACCGGTTCAGCGTCAATACCTACTGCGTTTACAGTCTGGTCTACGGGTTTTTCATCACCCCCGTGCGTAATGTCCTGATACTGGTGGCCGTTGGTGTCGTCGCCTGGGGGATGGATCCTGTCATGACCCTGGTGGCGCTCTCGGTCGCGCCCATCATGGCCGCCTCGGCGCTGTACTTCGGGCCGCGTTTGAAACGCCGGCAAAAGCATCACCACGTGGCGCAATCGCGAGTGATGAGCTTTGTTCATCAGACCCTGACGGCGTTGCCGGTAGTACAGGCCTTCGCCACCGAGGGGCGCAATCAACAGCAGTTTCAACACCTGGCCCAAGACGTTGTGGTGCGGTTTCAGCGCGGTAATCGCCTGATGAGCTCCTATAACTTGATGAACGGTCTGATTACCACCTGTGGTCATGCCGTTGTCCTGTTCGTAGGTGGGCAGCGCGTGCTGTCCGGTTCATTGACGGTCGGTGGTCTGGTGGTGTTCATGGCCTATGTGCAATCGCTGCAGGGTGCCTTCAGGGAGCTTCTCGGGATCTACGGCAGTCTCAAGGCCGCCGAGGCGGGCATGGACAGGGTGTTCGAGATCCTGGAATCCGAGGAGCGGGTGCCCGAGCTACCGGGGGCGGTTGCGTTACCGATCGGGACCCAGGGGCAGCGAGGGCATATCAGTTTTGAGCGGGTTACGTTTGGTTACCGGGCTGATCAGCCCGTGCTCAGTTATATCAACCTCGATGTCCGCAGGGGCGAAACCATAGCGCTGGTAGGACCAACCGGCGCAGGAAAGACGACGCTGGTATCCTTGATACCGCGCTTTTTCGATCCCTGGGAGGGTAGGGTAACGTTCGACGGTGTAGATCTACGCCAGTTGCGGTTGCAGGATCTACGACAGCAGATCGCCCTGATGCTGCAGGAGCCGTTTCTGCTGCCTTTGACGGTGGCGGAGAACATTGCCTACGGCCGCCCGGGCGCCAGTCGCGAGGAGGTCGTGGCAGCGGCAGTGGCGGCCAATGCGGACGAGTTCATTGGGCGCTTGCCTCAGGGGTACGACACGCCCATCGGTGAGCGGGGCGCAACTCTGTCGGGCGGTCAACGGCAGCGGCTGGCGATAGCCAGGGCGTTGCTCAAGGATGCGCCGGTGCTGATTCTGGATGAACCTACCGCCGCCCTGGACGCGCGCACCGAAGGGGTGTTATTGGAGGCGCTGGCGCGGTTGATGGCGGGACGGACCACGTTCGTCGTTGCCCATCGCCTGTCGACGATTCGTAATGCCGATCGTATCGTTGTGATGAAGGCAGGCAGGCTGGTAGAGGTTGGAACCCATGAGGAGTTGTTTTCCCTGGGGGGTGAGTATCATTATCTGTATTCGACTCAGCAACTGATGTCCGAGCATAGGGTGGTCGCGTGAGCTGGTGGTCCAGGGCGACGCGCTATGCGTTGCCCCATCGTCGTGGGCTGGGTTTCGTGCTGGTGTTGATACTGTTGGGCGTAGCCTTTGATGTGCTCAAACCCTGGCCCCTGAAGCTGATTGTCGATTATGTGCTGCCAGGACAACCGTTACCCGAGCCCTTGGATATCTGGGCCCAGGCATTGCCGGGAGGGGTGTTATCGTTGGGGTTGTTGGCCTGGCTTGCCGGGAGCACGGTGCTGGTCTTTTTGGGTCACCAGGCGGCGTTGCTCGCCCAGAGTTACCTCCAGGCGGGCATTGGAACCCGCATGGTGTACGACCTGGGGGGGGTATTGTTCGATCATATGCAACGGCTTTCACTGCGTTTTCACAGCCGTAGACAAATCGGTGATCTGGTCCGCCGGGTCATGGGCGATACCAGCTGTGTCCGGGATCTGACGATAGGCGTGGCGCTGCCTTTGTTGATGTCCCTGACCACGCTCGCGGTCATGTTCGCGGTGATGTGGCACTTGGACCCTTCCCTGGCGATGCTCTCGCTGCTGGTGGCGCCGGTCATAGCGCTACTGATTCGATGGTTCAATCGGCCGATGACCGAGCATACCTATCGCTATCAACAGCTGGAAGGCCAGCGGATGGCGGTGGCGGAACAAACGCTCACCGCGCTGCCGGTGGTGCAGGCCTTCGGGCGCGAAAGTTACGAGAATGAGCGCTTGGGCAGTCTATCCCAGCGTACCTTGAAAGCCTATCTGCGTACCATCCTGTGCCGGCTACAATTCAAAGTAGGGGTTAACACAGCAACGGCAGTGGGTACGGCCTTGCTCATGGTTATCGGCGGTCTGCACGTACTGCAGGGGACATTGTCCGTGGGCGATCTGCTGGTGTTTCTCTCCTATCTGACATCCCTCTATCTGCCGATGAGGAATCTTGCCTATCTATCCTCGAGTTTTGCCTCCGCGGCGGCAAGGGCGCAGCGGGTTTTCGAGGTGATGGATTCCGAGGAACGGGTGATGGAGGTTGCCAATCCCAGACCGCTGCCGGCGCAGAGCGGGCACGTGAGGTTCGAGAACGTCAGCTTCGGTTATGAGCCCGGTCATCCGGTCCTGCAGACCGTGAGCCTGGAGGCGCGGCCGGGGGATACGATAGTGCTGGTGGGTGCTACCGGTGCCGGCAAGAGTACCCTGGTGTCGCTGATTCCACGTCTGTTCGATCCCTGGGAGGGACGAGTTGCTATTGGAGGGGTTGATGTAAAGTGCGTGAAACTATCGGCGCTACGGGAACAGATTGCGGTGGTATTGCAGGAACCCTTCCTGTTGCCGTTGACAGTGAAAGAGAATATTACCTACGGCTGTCCCGATGCCAGCTGGGACCAGATTGAAGCAGCGGCGGTGGCGGCCAACGCCGATGAATTCATCCACCGCTTGCCCCAAGGTTACGATACGGTTATCGGCGAGCGGGGCGCTACCCTGTCCGGGGGCCAGCGGCAGCGGCTGGCGATCGCCCGCGCTCTGCTCAAGGATGCGCCCATACTGATTCTGGACGAGCCCACGGCGGCGTTGGATGCGGGTACAGAGGCGTTATTATTGGAGGCATTGGAGCGGCTCATGCGAGGGCGCACGACTTTCATTATTGCCCATCGGTTATCGACGATACGCGCATCGGATCGGATCGTGGTGCTGGAGGGCGGGAGAATAGTGGAGACGGGCACCCGCGGGGAGCTGCTGGCCCTGGACGGCTATTACAAGGGCTTCCACGACCTGCAATTTGCCCCCCGCACGGGGAGAGTCTAGAGCAGACCAGCCCGCTGCAACAGGCTACTCAGCACCCGTCGCCCATCGAAATACTCCCGGGCAATCTCACGAGCGGCTCGGGCGTGGGCGTCGTAGTCGCCGGCAACGGCGTCGATCGCCGCCAAGGCGTCCTCCGGCTCGGAAAAAGCGAACAAGCCTCTGCCCGTGGGTAGAACGTTGCCAAACCCCGTGTCCTGGGTGATAACCGGCCGGCCGGCGGCGAGGAAACAGGCGCTGCGATCGCTGAACCAGCCGCTGTGGGGCAGGACGTATTGGCTTTTGGCGACGGTGAATTCCCCGAGGGATTCCCATATGTATTGGCGATAGCGTTCGGGTTCGGCAATGGTCTTGGCGGCGAGGGTGCGCCAGCCATGTTCGTGGAAAAGATCAAATGTTTCCGCCTTGCCGACGGGACCGAGGGCCACCTCAAGGGGTAGGGAAGCGCGGGCGGGCAGCTCCAGAAAGCGCAGGAATTGCTCGTGCTTGCTCCACTGATAGCGCTGGCCTTGCCAGGAGGGCACATTCTTGGTCTTGTGTTTCCAGTTGGCAATGGTCGTCAAGGCCGCATCGGCGGCCGGGACCAGTGGATTGTCCCACCAGTCAAGACAAATTGGCACCCGTGTGGGATGCCAGGTGAAATGCTCTACCGGTACCGTGCAATGGGGCGTGCCGATATTTTCCCCATAGGTGAATAAGTAATCGTGGGCAGCCAGGTAGCGAGTCGTACGCTCATTGCCATTGGCGACTTCCACCTGTTTGGCGACCGGGTCGGTTTCCACATAGATCTTGCAACGGATAATATCGTGCTCGGGTCGCAGTTCCTGGGCCCCGGTGTGGTTGATGACTGCATCGGCCTCCCGGTAAAGGGACTTCAATCCCGCAATATCCCGCGCCCCGTGACAGAAATCCCTGTGCCGGGGGGGACGGAAGATCCAGCGGTCACCGAGGCCTACCTTTTCCAACTGCGCTGCCAGGTAACGCAGGTGGGGAGCGTAGTCTTCCGTCGGCCAGAAAGTCGCTGGGTCATACAATGAACGATCGCTGTCCTCGACGTACCAGACATCGAAACCCAGTCGCCGCAGGGTGACCAGGTAGTGCAACCGATGCCATGTCATGCCGCCGAAGGGATAGGTGGCCAGAGTGCTCCAGAGCACCAGCGTGCCTCGAGATACGGGGGGATAGTTCAGGGGTTGAGAGGTCAAAGGTCTTACTCCCGCTGTTGTGAACCTCATGGTCGAGGTCAAAAATTCAAGTCACTAGGAATATAGGCATTCAGGCAAATGGGTTGGATCTGCGCCTATGATACTTACATTTTCGATTTTGTCAGAGACCCTTGGTGCGTTCCGGTCGACCGCCGCCAATTTCCAGTGGAGGATGGCCTTCTGCATGGCGGGGGAATTTGGGTTGACCGGCTGAAATCCGCTGCGGAAACGGTATATGCTGTACTGAGTTATTTCATGATAACGATGCAAGCAACCCTACGAACCCTATGAATCGAAAAATCTGTCTGGCTACCAATACGCTCTATTATCCACAGGGTGGGGGGCATCTATGGGTTTACCTCAACTGGGCCCTGGGTCTGCGCGCCCTCGGCTATGACGTGTGCTGGCTCGAGCGCGTCAAACCCGAAACCACCGATGCCGAGCTTCAGGGTCGCGTCGACGGCTTGAACGAGCTGATCAGTCCCTAT
>JAAUXT010078025.1_pt1 | contig 10500 bp, 10 predicted proteins | sample 7278171 | NCBI WGS metagenome assembly JAAUXT01 (sample SAMN14350112, study PRJNA611818) | marine sediment metagenome | isolation source: surface marine sediment (1.8m) | place: French Polynesia: Moorea | collected 2018-08 | reverse complement strand
CTTGCTCCTCCCTTTTATTTTAATTTTACCTCCTTCCCCTTTTTTTTGTTCACCTCCACGATCTTCCGGCCGGGCGGGCTTGGCGGCGGCTGGGGGGGGGGGGGGCCCCCCCCCCGGCAGTAGATGATCCTTCGTACCGTACTGTTTTGTGTACAAGACGCACTTTTTGGTGATTTGCGCCGTTGGCGTTGCAATGGGTACCCGTTGCAATGCCGGCGCAAAGCACGTAAGGCATGGTGGACAAGATTCTGTGGACAGCACTTTTTTTATGAAGATGATGGTCAATTCTGTCCATATTTGGTCAGTTGATTTGGTTCATGTGGAGGAGGATGCGCGAGAAGGCTCTTTGTTCAAATCACAGTACAAGAGAATTGGTGCAAATCACGCAACCTCCCTGGAGGTATTTTTTGCCCCAAAATCAAACACCAAAAGAAGGGGTGCGACTTGTACACGTGTTTTCATTGCTTTGCTGAGGACTTGGAACCAGAAAAAAGGCCAAATGTTGGGGGGTGCGTCTTGTACAGGAGTTTGTCCAATACACAAGACAGTATGGTATTGTTCGACAAAATTTGTACGTTGCGGCCGAAAGGCTGCAGGCTTCTCTTTTTTCTGGAGGAATGGGCCCTGGGTGTGACCAACCGTACACGGAAAGAGCAAACGAGAACACAAACCGACGAAAACGCGCCATTCAAAGTCCGAGGTGAGTCTCAGAAAACAAAAACTAACGCCAACAAGAGAACAAAGATCAGCGAGCCCGCTGTTCTTCACAGTAGGCATTGTACTCACAACACATCACAACACGCATTGTTCCAGCCATAGCCGTCTGCCTGCCAGAAACCACAAGAAACCATTGGTTTTGTTACTGGGTGTGTGTGCAAAGCAACCATTGTGCTACTGGATCCATAAAGAATGAAAATTCAGTTGCTTTGCCCTCCAACGAAAACAAAACTCAACTAACCGTTGATTTTTGTGGCCAAGGGAAAGGTAACCACTGGATTTCATTGCTCTGCCCCTGGTGACAATACCAACACTTTCAAGTAGAATATCAGCTGCTCGCCGCGAACATTGCCTGCAGACTGAATCCAACACACCGACAAAGTTTACTCACGTGACAAGTCAAGTCCACACACAATCTCTTGTAACTGGGGGAGGGGTGAAGACAAATCCAGGACATACACTTCACAGAAGACTCAAAATGGCAAAAATGACAAAGTCCAAACAACTTTTGCGAAGGGAGGGTGAAACTGGACAGCTCACGTCATCTGGACAACTTCAGACAAGCCTCAAGGAGGAAATCCGGACAACTCAGGTGATCTGGACAACTTTGGACAAGCGTCAAAGGCGTACTTTTGGACACATGGCAAAGTGCGTCCATTGGTCTGTTGCTGCTCCTTTTATGGATTCACGAAGCCTGAACACAACGAGGAAGCTTTTCATGTTTGCACTGTCTTTCGAGCCACCACTCGCTTCGTGGAAATCCTCACGCAGGCACAGCACTGCGACACCTGCAGCAGAAGCTGTCTCTGCAAGGGCAGGAAGCTCGTCTTCATTGATTGAAGTTGTTTTCACCCAACTCATGAATGAATGAAGCATCTCACCGAAATACTACGACAGCGAGTGCGCATGTCTCTGCATACTGATTGACTATAAAAGGAAACTCCGTTCGCATGAGTCCACAATCGAGTCACAACTGACGAAATCAAACAACATTTCATCATCCGAATTCCCTTCAGTGACTCAGGTAAGTTCAGTCTTCTTCAGTAGATCCATCTTGAATAAGGACAAGTCAGCAAGAGTTTGAATGTTCCGAAATCAAACCAAAACACAAAAGGGAAAACAAAATACGTTCCCTTCAGAAATTTCAAAATTTGTTTGGACTTTCATGCTTCACGCGTTGATTTGAATGGACACTTGGTGGCTAAAAAGTCAACTGAGGTTCACTGCCGTTTGTGTGATGTCGCACACGTTTTGTCAAACCGTTCGCTTGAACAGTTCCTCAAGCACCTGTCGGAGAGTGATTCTTCGCAATCGCTGAGATAGATTTCTGCTGGCGATAACTCACCATTTTTGTCAAACGCGCACACAAAAAGCTGATATACAATTTGGTGAAAACTTCAGATGAACTCTGCAACTTGATCGTTGAGCTGCCATGGGTCAGAAACTCCCGTGTTGTGCGCTGGTCCGAGACACAAGATTGATGTGCTGACCGATGGGGATTTTCTTTTTCTCTGAAAGTTTTGCATTTCTCATCACAGCAGGAGAAAAATAAAATCCAGTTTCAGACCAAGACGTTTCTGAGCTGAAAGACCAGCACAGAGCAGGTTGCAGTTGCAGGCAACCATTGTGGTGTCATTTTTGTTGTCTTTCGGGAGATGAACATTTTAAGAGAGAAGTAACATCCATGACACAGGGAGAACCAGCAGCAGTTTTTGTTTCTGCGGAAACAAAACCCCAAAAACCTTTTCATGGAGTTGCTGTTTTTGCACCAAGAAAAACGTTTCACACCTGAGTGCAAAGTACTCGCACGAACTCCAAGTTGTCTTTCGAGTAAAACTTAGTTCCCTGAAAACACAGTTTTCTATTTTTGAGGAACACAAGTCAGACCAAGGGACACGTGAGATTTGGGTTTCTTCTTCAGCTGTCAAGGCATTCAGTTTTGCCAGTGACCTTCATGTATCTCCGCAGAAAACTGGACTCTTCAAGTTTGCGACTGTTTTCAGGAAGCATGAAGGTGTTGGTGCTGCTGCTCGTGCAGGTCGTCCTGCCCGCGTCGAGCCGGGTGACGCTCTACGACATTCTGTCGGCGGGATCGGACGACAGCACCCCCGACGCCAGCGCACGCCAGAACCACGAACAGCAGCAGAAGCACAGCAGTCACTCAGTACACCACACTCAGAGGTAAACATTCGAACTCTGCCATTTACTTGTCTGGTCGCCAGCACAAGACAAGCAGAGGGGCGCACAAAGACAGCACACACGTGGAAAAAGGTTTGGACATGGTCTCAATTTCCATCAAACGGCGACCAGAGTGACGCGAAGCAGTTGCACCCTGTCTGTGCGAGTTAGCGTTTGCATTCATCACCCAGGAATGCCCATAACTGACCCCTGGTCGCCAATTAACATTCTTGTGCTTTCACCCCTTCTTCCGGTACCTAGCGTGCCACATTCCATTTGACGTTTGGCATGCAACGCAGAATTGTAAGGTTCGGGAAAAAAGTCCATTCCCAACTGCTTTTTGCAAACTGTTTTGAAAAGATTGTGGCAATTTTGTGAGGTGGACCGCACTCGTACCCATCTTGACCGCACGTAGGTTGTGGTCAAATCTGTGGTGTGAACTTGTGCAGTGTGCGAGGACTGGACTTTGGTTGTCGGGGCTATTTAGTGCGACCCAATCAAAGCATTTCACATAAGACCCAGACAGAGGTATCTACAGGAAACACATGCTTCAAAAGGAAGACCAGTAATGAACAGGAAGTGGCAAGCAATTAGCCCGTCGAGAGTTCCGTGCGCTGGAGAGCATCGGGTTCGTCATTTTGTCACCAGCGTTGAGTTCAAACATCTCTGCTTGCTGAAGGTCACTGCTGACGTCAGTTTTTGTTGTTTGGGCCTCCCAAAGCTAAATGAGTTTTTTCATGCGCCAGAGACTGAGGTGAAAATATTTTTTATTGCTGTGCCTTGGTGAGGTTGCACCCAGAGTCAAAGTTCTTGTCAAACGGAAACAACCCTGACACAGGAGAGCTTGGCACAAGAAGTTCGCGAGTTCAACAGTTTGACTTCACCAACAGTTTTGACCGTCATTTTAAACGAATATCTCATTCGCGTGAGGGCCAAAAATTCGTTTATTTTCATGAACACTGCGCCAAGTCTTCCTCGCAGCTGTGCAATGGTCGAGGTCAACTTCCTCACACATCTGGAAACTGGATTTTAGTCAAAGAGCCAAAGCGACTCCATTGATTGACTCAAACCAAGGGAAGCTGACAGCCTTTCAGGACGATGACGAACGCGCTTTGCTCTCAGGAAATTCCGACCCCATCTCAGTGCTGACTGAGCCAGATTCGACCGGGCGGGGCTTTCCGTGTATTGATGGACTGTCTCAGCCAACGTCCTCGCAGCCTGTCGTCAGGTCCGGGAGACTACGGGGAGCTGCAAATGCGCTACCAGGAGCCAAAGATTTCCGTTTGTCATTTTGCTTCACTCACCCGACCAGATCTAACAAGGACGGCGCTGTCCGTACGCTAAGAGGCACCTGTGTGTCCTCTTGTCTCTCTTCCTGGAACTTGTCACTGACATGCCCTTTCTACACTGTACCGCAGAGGCAGGTCATCTGAATTTTGTCATCTGGACGCAGGCCTTTGGTTGCAGGACCATTCACTGGGCTCGCAGAGCGTATCCGTGTGAATTGTTGGACTGGTCCTTACGTCAACAGACCTTTTTGACAAAGACAGAATGCGGACGGGACTCACAGGGATCTGTTCGTTCCGATTGATGCCCAGAACAGTGACAAGTTGAAGTTCCGACTCGACGTGTGAAGCACAAATTTGATCTGATGTGTCTGGAGGAGGAACAGTCATTTACCGAAATACCTACTCATTCACCGAATTGTCTGTCAATCGGCACCTCTCACATCAGGGCTAATTCAGTCGCTTTTGTTCAATTCAGTTGCACAAACTTCACCAGCACATCCGCCTTGAGGGACACATCTGTTGAACTTTCACAAAAAAAACATGTCTTTCATTTCATTCCAAAAATATTTCGCCTCAAATGGCTACTTCCTGTGGCAATGTACTGCTTGCCAATCTGTAGCCTTCCGTGCAATCGTTATGAAAGGCAAAGCGTGCTGTCATCGTTTATGCGCACCCGCCTGGGTACAGAGAACGGGAGGACCCAACAAATAGCTCTCCCTCAATTGTGCAATGGCATGTTCAATGTGTACCCAGAAAACGCAAAATTAACCGCAAAGTTTGAATAGGAACAAGTTTACAACCAATTATGTTTCCAATACAAAATCAAGGATGGCGACGATGTTTTTCGGTGCGGCCAACCTTTGCCTGACCCAAGTCCTTTCACGTTTTTCACCTCATTACACCACTTTGCGGCGAAAACTGTACAGAGAAGGCAATAAAGAAAGTGCACTCCGCTGACCTTTTTAATATCACCTGCAAATTTAATGGCTCACATCCTTCAATACGTGCGTGGACTGGGAACGGGGCAGTTCGTTCCCGAAAAGTCAGATTTTATGCGCGGGCAATGCTCCTCGGGTGCACCGTAAATCCGCAGACGACATCCGCATCGCCAATTAGTACAGGATCTGGATGGACAGGATGAGACGAGCTGGGATCTGGAATGTGCGCACGACAGGATGCAGAGGAATTTAACATCCGTCTTCTCTCACAGCGTCCATACAGAAGGATGTCCAGACGCTCCCACGCTGACATCATGCCTGAAGGACCCAAAGGACCAACTTCGGTCCGGCAAAATCAGTGCAACTGAAACTCGTGCAACTGCAAGTGGCAGACAAATGTTCCACTCGTGCACGTTCGTTGTTTCAATGGGCCACAAACTTGACGTGTCCGGCAAAGACCCAAGTTCAACCTTCCTCAGAGACAGAACTTGATCAACTGCGCAGAACCTGCTCAGCATTCCCAAGGGCGCGTCAAGGCGACTCGCCTGGATTGGTACACAGATCCACAGGACTGTGCGTGGAGGCTGAAGCCCCAACAAATTGTTTGAGCTGATTTATCCGGGAGACTTAGCCGTGATGCGTTTCTTGTGAATGATGTCTGAGTGCGCCAGTGATTCCCGGAAATTCCAAGAACTGGTCCGGGGAAGCCTGGCACTGGCCGCAGCTTTACGGCACGAAATGGATCGCGGAGATTTAAGCTGCAACCCCGTCCACTCTATAATTCAGCAAAGTAATGAAGTTATATGCCATTTGCAAGATTCTCAATTTGGCCCCGCATGGATGGGATGAATGGGATGTGATCCGTTATCTTTCCACGAAAACTATATTTTGGTCACCGCACGGAATCTTTGTTTGACATTCGCATTTGGAACACCGGACGCAGATGATGTTTGACGAACATGGCTTGTACATCCTTCTACCGAGTCCGAAATAACCTGGACTGAGCAAGGAAGTTTGACTGCGTTTCTTTGCGGCAACACACAATGAAATCAGACACTCCTCACAAGACGCATTGTTTCCCTTCCGTGTGCAATATTGCATTTCACCTTTCAAGTGTTTGCTGAACGGAAGATTTTGCAAAACGACAGAATGACAATTCTGTTCCTTGATCAAGCAACAAAATTGCTGCGTAGAGATAACGACTTGTTGCCATTTGGTCTGAAAGAGGTTCCGTTGTCGCTTCCAAACTGGTGAACCGTTGGTTGAGTTTTCCTGCTGCTTACACAGTTGGAGCTGTCGCCTGATACGAACACAACACGATTTCGCCCAACAAACACCGATGCGAAAATACAACTGGACTTATTTTGGGTCGGGTGAAGTTGGTTTCTCCTGGTGATCAACCTTTGGCAAAACCAAAAACCTTCAACTGACTTTTCTCAGCTTCTTCATCCACGACACACAAAAAGAACACTGTGTCGAGACAATACTTGTCTTCTCCTGCTGAAATTGGCTTTTTGAAGACGCTTATCTGACTCTCGTGTGTTGCAGATTCTCTGGTGACGACACGATCTACGGCAACAGCAGCCCGTTCAACATCAGGAAGTACCCTCCGTTCCAGAGCGATCAACACGCCTACAGGATCTTCGAGACCATCCTGACCACGCACCAAGGTACTCAACCCTGTTGCTTGAGGAGTGTTTGGACTTTGATTTCTTCAGGCAAGATCGGTTGGAGAATACGAGCAGCCACGACCCAGCCACAGAAACACACGACTGAATCTGACAGGACTGATTTGGTCGTTCAGTCAATCAGTCTATGCTGCATTCTGTCTGAACAGACTGCAAGAACAGTGATGCAGCCTGAAATGAAAAGTACCACTGGTTTCTCTGACAACCTTTTCGACTCAAACTCGAGTTCCGAAACCAACAATCCCGAAAGAGAAACGACAGACAATGATCGGGATCGTGTTTCCCGGCTGCACTATTTCTGTCTCCGACCAGGACGACAGCGTGTCCTTGTGTGGACACGACCACGCAAGTCAAAGGTGCCTGGATTGCGTGCAATACCCGCTAATCGCCGTATCCAGCCTGATTTGCTAAATTTGCCTGTGACCCGTTTCGGTTTCATTTCATAAGTTGCTGTCTCAGGCGCCACGTTGCTGCAAGCACTGACGAGTAATTTGCTTTCTGACTGCAGTTTCGAACGACGTGTGTGTCCAGTCCGCGCTCAAGATGTGCGACATCAAGCCGATGGCGCAGCTGCTCGAGCCCAACCAGGACGCGTGCACCCTCGTCAAGGTACAACTTCCGCTCAGTGCCCCTCCCACCCTTCAGCTGCTGTGCCACTGACTGCGGACCCATTTACTCGCGCGAATTCTCAAACTCCGCGGAACACGAAATCATCACCCAGGGCCCAAACGTGGCCGTGTTGACTTCAGAGGCCAGGTGTGCCCACTATCAGCAACGCATGATGATTTCCTCTTGTACGGACAAGCTTTGCCTTGTTCTTGCTCAGCGCTCCGAAAGGAAAGGAAGCACAATTCGTTGGCTCCTTTCTTGGACGTGTTGTGCGTTCGTATGAAATTGACTGAAAAATGAAGGTTCGCACACTGTCCGGACACGGTTCTTTTTTCCGGACTCCACCGACGTTCGACATTTTCAGAAATTTTTGCAACGCTGCAACGAGCTGCGATTTTGAGGTGCAGTTTTGCGACTGAGAGCAACGGCGCGAAATTCTGAACAAGACGCAAAAAGTTTTCCACACCACAAAATCACACCATGCTGTTGTGTGTCCCAGTGGCTGTCCATCTTCAGAGTTTCCACACGAGCGTGTACAAGAACCACTCTTGTTTGCAGGAGTTCGACATGTGTTTGCACCGGGAGCTGGCTCAGTGCTCCGGAGAAGACGTCACGCTCGTCAAGACATCGCTTCGATACTTGCTGGAGGGTTTCCAGGTCAACGGCCACTGCAAACACGTGACGCTCACAGAGAGACGTGACGACACGGAGGAGCACGTCACAGGTAGGTCAAATTCACGCACTCGCCCGACACAGGAAAACGACGACGCAGGCACGCTGGATTTCATACCAAGAGCACGAGAAATGGAAACAAAGAGCAGGACAGGAGCAATTTGGCTTCGCCCAGATGCGTATCAAATGATGAATCGTGCCTGAACCGCCCACACATCTTCGCCCTTGATTATGAAATCTAAACATTTTGCTCGTTCCGGGATCTGCATATTTTTAAAGCGGATACGACAGATACGGCCAGTCCATCCACACAGACGCACACCCTTCAACAAGCATCTGGGTTCTTCAGCCAATCTTTGTCTAATCCCAACCTTTGCTTTCTTGCAGGCGCCCAATCGTGCAATCCTCATGAGACGTGGCAGTGTTCGAGAAACCTCATCTCAAATCTGAAGGGCAAAAGCAAGACGTGCGACGCTCTGCGAAATTTCCGCCACTGCATCCACCGACGCACCCGCTCCTGCACACATGAACAAGCCAAGTATCTTCGAGACGCGTCCAAGGGACTATCCATCCTCCACAGGCACTCCCACCTCTGCTAGTTTGTGCAACGTGTCTGAAAACTATTGACTGCAGGGTGGGTGAGTCTGCTGAAATTCCCACTTGGGTTTTCGGACAGTGCAAACGAGTCCAGTTACCCAGTCAAGTGATAAACGTTTTGTTCCGGAATCCGCTCATCAAACGATTGACCTGAAGAAGAGTCGCCTTGGGAGGAAAGACAACAGAACACAGAATCGATGCGACCAAGAGGCGCCTGAATGTCGATCAGGAGTTCAAATCTGCATCTTTCTGTCCAGGCAATCGGTCGATTTGATTTGAAAGAATTGGAAAGAATCTGGACGCCTCAAGTGCGACAGACATCTGTACATAGAATGTACAAAGATGTATTTCGTTGAAAAGTGACAGTTCATCCTTTCAGAAATCTAGTGGTGTCAAGTGGTGTCATTGGATTCGAATCTACCTCATTCATTTTCACGATCTAATGGAGCTAAATTTACAACGCGTCATTGAGATGTCCCACGGAGCCAAATTCTTGTGCGCGCGTGTTGTCCCTGGACCACTCAGACCGAAACACGTTCAGCACATCACGAGTTCTCCAAAACGTCCAACAGTGGAGCCTGAGCATCTTCTATTCGTGCAAGACGTACATCCAGCATGATCCCCCCTTCCCGAACCAAAAATACAAACTCGGACCTGACATGCTGTTGTTCTGTCTTGCTTTGGAAAGTGGCTGCGAACAATGTGGCACTTTTGGTCCACACAGTTGAACTCCACCTCTTCAAGACTGAGTGCAATTACAGTCCGGACTTTTAAACGACTGTGAAAGGAGTCTTGGTTGAACAAATGAACCAACACCAATCAAAATCGACACAGCTGTTGTTAGCAAATCACGGATCACAAAACCTGGCTGTTCTTCGTATGTGAGGGCCCTGACACACCGAATCGTTCTCATCAGCCCGGTGTAACAGGACCAGACAACGACCAGGACCAGACAATGACCACCTAGGACTGGGGGGTGTTTTTCCATTTTCTCTGTCAGTGATATCTCACCTTTTCAGATGACACTGATAAATTGCTGAGTGAATTTTGTCACTGACATTTGCCTGGGCTAATGGAAAAACTGGTCATAAAAGTTATCACCAAAATTTATCAGTGCTGATAAAAGTTGTCAGTGAAAAAGTGACACTTGCCACTGACAAAGAGATATCAGCACAATGGAAAAACACCCCCCAGCAGGTGGGTTGCTCAACACACGCCGTACAATAGGACACAAATGGCACTGTTGTTTCATTCCATCTATCTCAAGTAGCCTTCGGATCTGCCTCTCATTGCACATTGCCGTCAGATTTCATGACATGTTTCTCTGTGTGTAGAACGATGAGTCCACAGGAAATAAACAAACTTATGTTTTAAAACAGCAGTGCATCCTTGTTTTCTACAGTTCAAATATTGACTTTATTCGGCGGAAGTCAACAGCACTTGCGATCCACAAAAGACGATCAAAAGATGTAAAACACGAAAAGCGAGACGGACAGACAAGTGGAGAGACTGTTGGCTCCTTGAGCGCTTTTGGAAGAGAATTTGTGATTCGTCATCAAGCCACGATTTCACAAAGTCAAAAGCAGCCAACTTCTTCAGTTCACAAAACACTTTGACCAGAAAGTCTTTCTTGAAGGCATTTTTGAAGGGGTGGCCACACAGGCCACGCGTCAATTATTGACGCGCGTCAATTTTTGACACGTCCGAACATCTAGCACTATTTCAAATGTAGGTGGCCACACAGGACGCGTTAATTTTGACGTGCATCAATCGGATGTCTCTAGAGATGTTTTTGACGCGCGTCAATTTTTT
>JAAUXT010096153.1_pt1 | contig 10502 bp, 10 predicted proteins | sample 7278171 | NCBI WGS metagenome assembly JAAUXT01 (sample SAMN14350112, study PRJNA611818) | marine sediment metagenome | isolation source: surface marine sediment (1.8m) | place: French Polynesia: Moorea | collected 2018-08 | reverse complement strand
GTCAAATTTAGTGTCACAACCACCCATAGGTAGTTTCCACACGGACGATCGTCGAGTCAGAAGGGTACTGTTACGTTTTCGGACCCTACCCTTCTGACTCGCCAACAACGTGCACTTTGGTGGGTGTAATTTTGCATTACTTTCGGCTGAAAACACTGAAAGGTTGGGTTCTTGCTTTTGTTCCTAGCAGTGCGCGACAATGCGCAATCCATGTTGTTGTTGGGGGGGGGGGGATGACAGAACCCCTGAGGCAGGCGGTTCCAACTTTGAAACATCTGATATGAAATAAAAGTTCCATGGAAGGTCGCGGTGATTTGAGGTGCATGCCGTTCACTGTGCTTTTCGGTCGCTATGTTTTTTTTTTGTCACAATGTGTTTTGGACTTTTTCTTTTTAATGCATCCAAATATACCCAAATTATATGTACCTTTTCAATTCTCCTGTGCATAAAGCTGACCTAAATCTTTGCTGACAAAAATTTGTACCTCAACTTTGGCCTTTGACCCTGCCTAAACCTCGTCCCAAGTAAATTCAGAAAGACCAAAAAGATCCAAATTTGAAATTCATCTTCACCAAAAAAGTGCCGTTCACATGTTTTGCTTCCTCAACGCCTGCAGGTGATTTGTTGCTCACTGTTTCGGTCGCTCAAAAATGTTTGAGCAATCTGAAACGATTGAGCAACCTCCTTGAAGATCACGCGCACGAGAGAAAATGAGAGAAAATGCCCGTAAGTTTTCAAATTTTTGTGCATTTGGGGATTTGAAATGCTCTTACCTTCATAGTACATCTCCACCAAATTCCTCTGTCGCTGCTGCTGTCTGTTGCACTTGCCACTCAGGGATTTTTGTCGCGGTGACCACCTGCAAGCATTCGAATCCATTTTAATCTATTCACGCGGACAATACCTTCGTCTGGGCGGCCAATTATTTTTCACTTGCCAAGAATCCTTTTTCAATGTCTGTTCGCTTGTTGTCTTGGTTGTATCGTGGTTGTGCTTTGTCTGGTCTCTATTTTTTTTTTTTGTTCATTTTTGTATATTTTTGCCAAAAAAAATGCGTGTGTATACGTACGACGTATTCTTGTGATTTCGCAGAGTGCCTGTGTTCTTGAGGTGCACGAACAAAAGCATTGGATCCAACGCAATGGCTTTGATTCTCACTGTGGATCTCGCAATCTCGTGTATCTCTTTCTGAACTGAACGACTTTTTGTGCCAAGTCTCGACTGACATGCGAGAGGACGGTCACGAAGAGATAGACCAGTCGTCTGTTCTCCTGATCAATTCCGAAATCTTTCTCTTGACAAGGAATCCCTTGTGTCTTTTTTGTGATTGCCTCCAGGTCTATCAGATGATCAGCATGGTGTGCTTTACGAAAATTGTTCCAGTTTGTTCACGAAAATCACAGGCGGGTGTGTGTGTGGGGGGGGGGGGGGCGGTTCCACCATTTTTGGCACCAGCCGCAACTGGAAAACGGACAACAGAGGTTGTTCTGTCCATATTTGGCCATGCCAGGGTGGCTCCGACACTTTTCAATTTTTGGTGCAAAGTTACCCTTGACAAAAAACTCAACGAAGCTTAGCTCCTTGTTGACGGGTCGCCATTTGTGATAGGATAGCATCACTGGGCGGTTGGGGAAGTGTCACTGCGTGCACCCACCCTCCCCATGGTGACACTCACGCGCACATGAAAGATCCTATAATAGCCCTTGCCACTGGCCCCTTGGGGTCTTCATTCCCAGTTGTTTTAGACTAGTTTTTTTTCACCTCCCTTTTGCACATTTTTCGCCTTTTGCTACATTGCGCAACAAATCAATGCAAACCACCATTGTTATCACGTTTATTCACAAACCGAAATCCGTCCAAAAGTTGTCCAGAATACGCTTACTCACGAATTGGTTGGTTCGACAAAAAGAGAATGACAGAAGACATTTGTGGAGATGAAAATGATAAGAAATATTTAATACTCATGGCAGTAAAGTACAAAATGTACAGATGACTCATCAAATAATCGCACAGTACCACCCAGGATCATTTTTTCCACTTTTGTTTGTTTGGTATTTCGCCCACAAGGCCTCTTCACGTTCGATGAAACAAGTTCAGTCTTCGTTCGGAGTGAACACAGGTCCGGATCACTTTCAGTCGTGGAGCTTCAAGGAGGCTGCGAGCTCACACCATCAACTCGCACTCATTCGTCTCATGTTCATTGCCCAGTCAGACAATTTGAAAGAGTTCGTAACGAAACAGACAGGATGAAATGTACACAGAGTAGCTGGACAAAGTAATGAGAGAAAATGAGGTTTTTACTCTTTTTCAAGAAGATGGGTAGTTGCCACGTTTAGCGGAAAAGCAAATTTTGGTGACTGTTCGAAGCGTTGTTGTGAAGGTGCTCAAAGTTCAGCTGAAGTGTTGCACCAGTCAGTGCCATTGCAAAAATACCTAAAGTCTATGCGCTAGCTAATTTCATTGTGAACAGTTTGAAGAAAAAGGAAGTGCAAACGTGAAAATTTAACATGAAACACATTATGTACAAACACTGATTTTGGCTTTAAATTTCCACAAACAGAGACACGCTTCCAAAATGTGAGAAAATGTCAAATGAAACCTTCAAATGCGGTGTCAGGGTGATGCTTCGACAGAAAACACATAAAATGGCACAGCAGAGAGAACTTTGACTATTTGCTGCCGCAGGAGTATGGAATAAAGATTCTTCTTTCTCCAGTACAGTAATGTGCGTGGTCTCCGTTTTTGCTGGTACCAGCGAAATCGCTTGCTTTGACAAAGGAAGGCAACCCCCACCTTTGAAAAAGAGTAGAGGCCCAATCCTTCACATAGTCACTACCTGTACAGTTTATGTAGCGCTTTCCAATTCACTTGGATGTCATCATAGTTACAAACTCTGGAAAAGACAAAGGGCACAAATGTACTTGGATGGCGAGTCAGGTATTCATGTCATTCACGAAAACTTGCATGAAAATTAAAACATTAGCTCGGACACATCGGAGAATATGCAAGGTGATGAGAGAGTGAATCGATGCAAATGTCGAAGTTATGGGACAAACTATTACAAAAATTACAGAAAGATGAATGGCAGTTGGTCCATGATAAGGTCACATAAACTTAAAAAGAAACACCAGTGGTAATGGTAAACTTTGCAGAGCACAGAAAGATCATTTACCGTCAAAAAGTGCAGAAATATCACCTTGTTTATAAAAAAGTTGGAATGTGTGGGACATTCGCAAGACTTCCTGTTTTCACTATCGCTGAGCACTTTTTCATCAACAAGTCAAAACGACAGAATGATAGGATTGCGAAATACAAAAGAGAAGTCACTCTTGAACCAAGTTGAACTTGAACTTGTCGAAATGTGAATCTTGAAGTGTGTCAGTGGACGAAAGGCAACATCGGAGTTCTGGACGAGACATTGGCAAAATGGTCGTTTTCGTGTCTCTTTTTGAAACTAAATTTCATCCAGCAACTGGGACTGTTCATCCACAGAAACAAAAACCTGTGCATCTAGCTCAGCTTGAACCCTCTTTACTTTTGCATCATCATATTTACAAACTCTGAAAAGAAAAAAAACAAACCACCACCTTAGAAACTGAAAATAAACAATTAACAGGTGCAGGTAATGTCCACAGGGGCCACTCGCACTGTTCTCGTGAAGGCACATGCATCTGGAGATGAGCACATCTGGGTTTCTGATGAATCTTGGGGGTGGGTGACAAACACAAGTTTCTGTTCGGTTTGGTGCAGAAACTGATGTTCAACGTTCCGAATACGAGTGGGGAAAACTTGTCTGTGGACGGATTGAGGGACGGAATGTTGTGGAAATGCGTGAGCCTCCAGAACAGTGAGTAGCTTCCTGAAGAGTTTGGCCATTCAACTGCATTTAAAACATGCCCAACGTAATGTGGGTGCCAAAATAAATGTACACTAGCTAAAGGCAAATAAATTTAGAACTAAAAGCAGCGTGCAGTCAAATTTCATGCAGACACGAATAAATGAATTGCACAGTCAAATTTCAATAAATTAAAATAAAATGTGGACGATGCAAATGGAAACACATCGAATCACTGCTTGGATCAGTCTGTGAGGAAGTGGCACAGCAATCTGATGTTGTGACTAGTGCAGGAATGAGCTGTAAATGAATCTAAGAGAAATGCCATTTCAGGCCAGTGTGCTTTTCTTGTACAAAAGGCACAGTTCTCTGCATGTTTGAGCAGCAATAAAAGAAGTGGATGCAATTTCCAATGCTCAGCACCAAATTATGCTAGTTTCGTATGCCGTTGAATGGCGCATTTTCGTATGTACAAGCAGAATGGTCAGTGTCGTTTCACACATCACAATTGGCTTTCTTTCCGTTAGTATGGTTAGTAGAACTTTTCGTAATGAAAAAGCAGCGACTTTTTGTTGCTTTGCATGTACAATTGACTAATTTACACGAGTCATGAAGACAAATGATTTCTCTTGTGCCGTTTTATCTTACGTTGTGCTTTTACGACTTGAGGCTCAACTTCGTACAGTGCGAAATTACATGAAACTGACGTTGCTACAGCACAATGAAAAGAGCAAGGGGTTCGATCGTATTTGACCCGATCTGTTTGCACGACTTGTCTGAAATGGCCTCCTTAGTAAACAAACTTAAATGCTCTGAACACCAACTTATAGAAAGGAAATGAAAGGAGTCGCACGACGTAAGTGAAAGAACGGAGAATGAAATTTGGATTTGTGAGGGGAAGGAGTGCGCACGAAAAAGACTTGTGAAAAGGATAAAAAGTTGGAAATGGACAGAATGGAGTGAAGACATGTGTCGGAGTGCATACCTACAAGCAAAGCAGGAAGTGGATATTTACCTTCATAGTTGACCTGCCCATCGCCGTCAATATCAGCTTCTCGGATCATCTCGTCCACCTCCTCGTCAGTCAGCTTCTCGCCCAGGTTCGTCATCACGTGCCGCAGCTCGGCCGCCGAGATGAAGCCGTTCCCGTCCTTGTCGAACACACGGAATGCTTCGCGAATTTCTTCTTCACTGTCTGTGTCTTTCATTTTTCTCGCCATCATCGTCAGGAATTCTGGGAAGTCTATTGTACCATTTCCTGCAAGAAAGAGGAAAAGGATGAGTGTGCGCTGCACTTCTGGCACCCACCTGTTGATGCTGGAATCATTGGCACACAAGTGCATCTCAAACGGTCGAAAAAGGGCTCTCTTCTGAAACGCAACAAACAGCGGAGTGAATCAAGTCCACAATGACAGTGGTGGATCCAGGACTGGGGTGAAGGGGCGTGAGCAATCATCTTGGACAAGTTTCACCCGAAAACCTGTAGGGTTGAACATGTGGATTTTGTGGGGCTATTTTTTTTTGTCAATTTTGGCACAACAGCTGTCCTCTCCACAGACGAAATGCAAACGAGCAAATGTGTTGGTGAACAATTGCGTAATTTAGACGGCCGTGCGTCTGACTGTGGTTTGCAACCTGAGCGTGGTGCAATGAACATAGATGAACACACACAACTGCACCAAGACAGCTCACAGCTGCTCAGGGAAGCCAGCCACAGACAAAATTATTTTTTTATCACCGTCAGTGACCATCTCGAGAAACAATACGAGTCTCGACGTGCGGGTGTGTTCGCGACTTTGCCAATGCGACTGGCATTGCAGGTGTTGCTGGACCTCAGCTTGGCTGTCCTTGGAAGTGAGGGGTGCGGGTGTGTCAAAAGGACAGATTTTTCCCAGTCAAAATTTGTTGTTTTTTCCTCTTCTGGTGACTTGCAGGTGGAGGGGTCATCAGGAGAAATATTTTTGGCCAAGACATCGACAGATTGCCTCGAGCACAAGGACAAGCCTGAACAAACCCCAGAACATGTTTGTGAAGTGTCTTGGGGAGCTTCTGCCCCACCCGTTCACAGAACATTTCAGGGCGGGGGGAGCACGCACAGGCGCAATTCCCATGACTCAGCAGCCGCTCGCTCGTCAATGCGACGGAACGATTTCAAAACCTTTTTGAGTTTTCCAACGGCAACCTCTCCCTGCAGGGGATCGGACCCGCCTTACCAAATGGGTACCAGTCTGGCTGTCAGGTAACAACCCCTGTCCAACCTCCAATAAACCAGGTCCTCCACCCAAAGTAGATCTGGATTGTATGTCCAATGAAAGATGTCTGCGGCCGGGATAGAGATCGCATCAATGCTTGGCTAAATTTTTGAGGTGTAACGTTGCAATGATACCGGAATGAAGAAAAAACATCTTTCCAAAACTCTGTCCACAAAATGAGTATTGCTTCCTGCTTGGGTAGACCTGCTGGATAGCCTGTGGTGATTGCCTTTGATACGTGAGACCGGCTGCGTAATTTTTGCACGTGTGTCGCGTCCAAAAACTGACGTGCAAAATTGTGCATCTGACAGTGCAACATGTGGTCAAACGGCCTCTGGATCCGTGAGAGGTGCTGCTGGTTTCAGTGACGCCACTCGCAACTGCAGCTTCAAGTCACGCCCCGAGACATGAGGACGATTATCTCGTTATCTGGAGCTCATCCTCTTGGACGGACCATTTGTCCTTGCATCACATAATCGTAACACAGATGTCAATACGAGATGCTGCAAGTTTGGGTTGATTCAGATTATTCAAAAGCTGGCACCTCAAACAGTGAACCAGCATGAACGTTGGCAACTTCGCGCAGCAGTTCTCAAAGTGACCGTGTGCGAATTTGCAAACGACACAAAAAGAGGTGACTGAGAGTGATCAGGGACTGAGCTGGAGGGGCTTTTCCTAAGAAACTGAAAAATGCACTCAAAAGATCACACCAAGCCTCGTCTGAATGCCGACAACGTTCGGACAGAGAGCCTACCATCTGCATCCACTTCATTGATCATGTCCTGAAGTTCTGCTTCTGTCGGGTTCTGACCCAGTGACCGCATCACGGTGCCCAGCTCCTTGGTGGTAATCGTCCCATCCCCGTCCTTGTCGAATAAGGAGAACGCCTCTTTGAATTCTGCAAGTAAGAGATTATGTTCAGCACTCGGTCCCTTTTCATGTCTCTTTTCACAATGGAATCACAATTTTGAAGGGCAGATTGCAATCGACACATTGTGAGAGAGCTGCACAAAACTGCACATTGTTACTGTCAATCAGTATCTTCACATAATCCGATATTCCATTTTGATTTGTGGATGTAAATTATTCACTAACTGATTGTTCTTTAGCGTGACAACTGAATGAACGAAATCCAGTGGCTAATAGCCAATCAATAATTTATAAATAGACGATTCATTGACGTGCGGCGATTTTGTTCCGTGGTGTTAAATCATTCGATCAGTCATGTACTCGACGCTTTCTTTGGTGGCGGATTCCCAGGCTTCGAATCGGTAAAAAAAGTGGAGTCCAAGAATTGACAGCAAACGTTGTTCAGAACGAAACACCAGCTGGCTCAAGCCGTGGAGACCGGCGCAAGGCGTTGGATCCGCCCGGCATCGGCGTCAATTAGTCAACCGGCTACTTTCACTAAACATTACCGTTTTCTAAATTTGGAAGCTTTTAAACATTGTCGACATTTACAGATTGCCCCGGGACAGAAGCATGTGTTACGTCAATTTCTCACCTGCTATCTGCTCTTCTGTCAGTTGGTCAGCCTGAAATAGAAGTTGCAAAAGGCCGTGAAGTACATGCTTGTTGACAGCATCATCCACTTTCACGTGGCTTTCGCTTGCAGACGCGCATTTAATTAATTACTTTCTGAACGTACGGGCCAACAAAGGAAGTGCACATCTTAATGATTCTGTTCTGATAGTTCGCGTCTCTGCCGAGAATGAAGCTGCAGAGACACAGATCGGGGAAGCAAATTTCAAATTCAACGTGACACTCGGCAAATATGAGCATGAATGAAGACTGAACGGGCCAGCAAAACAACACAACTCAGGCTCAATGTCACAATGGAGGATCAATTGTCGCAAAGCAAGCAAGCAACTCCCGAAGACGGGAACGAAATGTCTTCCACATTCAGTTGCTGACAATCTCCCAAGTCTCTCGTCAATTTTGTGGTCATGGATTTTTTTTGCTCTGAACAATTTACAATATCTGTTTTTCGAAACATACTTGCACAGCTGCAGCATCGTTCACTGCAATGTTGAATTATTCATCACTGACAGCGAAGATAATTTTTCTCTTGTTTTTTGCTGCATTACAATTCAACACCCAAACCCGGGCATTTCCAATGAGTCATTCAGGTGGAACAAGTCCAAGTACAGAAATGGCCAGAACAGCAGCATTGCACCATTAGCATACTGCCATAAAATGTAACACTTTGCCTGCGTGCGCAGACATCGGCGAAAATCCGCACGATCCAAAATGTTTCGCGGGTAGTCACAAATGGGAACGCTTTTGCTCACAGTGAAATGACCATCTCGCTATCTGCACCGCAGAAGAGGACACCAGTGTGCTGCATTATTGCCATGGAAACCCGATGAGAAGTATGCAATGCGGTAACACGTTGCTATTGACTATGGACAGCTGTGCGCTGTAGCTGCAGCCTGTTTACTCTGCAGCTGTGGTGCTGCGAGCAGCAACCTGTCACCTCTGCGCAGGCAGCATGGCTGCCCCCACATTCTGCCATGTGTCGCAAAACAATACCCCCAGTTTGTACACGAGTGATTGAAAGAAACCCTCGTGTCGCACACACCCACCCCCAAAGAATGCTGCTGTCCCACTTGTTGTTTTGGCTGGTCTCTATCCAGGGCAGAAAACTTGTGATCGTAGCCAGCTCTGCTCAATCCACCAACAGAGGAGTCGTGGCACGGTTACCCATAATTTCCTGGCAGGTCCCAAATGTTGTTCTTAACTGACGGCACTTTTGTTGCTCAGTCATAATTGAATCCACATTGAACAAGCAAAACCAATAAATCTGTGACGAGCTGCCCGATGAATAATTTATTGCCGAACCCATTTCGCGACAGTTCGCTCAGATTTGTTGAAATCAATTTTTCGTATGAAAAGGGATTTTCTGTTTTCCTGCTGTCTGAACGTCGACTGAACACCCCACGTTAGCGCTCCGCGACAAAATCTCGCGTGGGACGTTTTCGCGAGTCTTTGCCGGGATGCTCGCTTGCTCAATTGGACGTCGCCATCCCAGCTACTCATTTCACATTGTGTCTCTCTTTTTCGCCGAGAACTCACTGAGAATTCCAAAGAAGAAAAGAAAATTGACACTTACCATGTTCCCTGCAGTTTTCTGAAATCAGTTCCGGAATCGAAAATACCTAGTTTATGACTACAGTGCGACTCACACTCTCTGCAACCGGTGAAAGTGTGACTGCCGCTCTTTTCGTGCTTCGGCTTCGACAGAAAACCTTGCGCCAGCAGCAGCGCACAGGCGACGCAGCACGAAGCGCAATTGTTTCCACTGGCAAATCAACGAGAACCAGCAATGGCCAGAAGCTGCAGGAGCAAACGCGGATGCAAAGTGACCAGGAAATAAAAATGCAAGGTTTAAATTGCGAACTATTTGCAGGGAGGACTCACAATTGCAATTTTGAAGTTGGCAATTACTGTGAGCGAGGCTCGGGATAGGAGAGCGATCCGAGTTCGGCCCGGCTCTGATTGGACGCCGGGTTCCGCAATGCAGTGGAGCGCTTGCACACTATCCGCCACAGTAATGATGCTTTTGCTCAACAAATCTGTCGAGAATGGATGTATTCTACTAATTCCAGCAGATTTTTCACTTAATATGGCAACAAGGTGTCGACTTCAAGTCGCGTTTGTGCCGCTTGGTCACGATTCCCTCTCTTTTCCCCAAAAGATGCGTGTGAACGCACAGTCTTCTTCACAAGTGTCCAAAATCAGAGCAGCTGTGCTGCTGCAGTCACCAATTGGGGCCAAGCAGTTACAAAAACACGCTGCAGTCCGGACGAAAAACATGTGATTGAGTGGTTCTGTCGCAATTGCGTGAAAGTCGCAATTGCGTGAAAGCACGAAGCCCATCAGCCCATGCAAGCAAGAATTGTACATTATTTCGGTGCGTGGAAGTTCGTTGTACGAACAGGCGATTCGCGTGCTCAGGGCGCGCCCGCCCGGGAGAAATCTTCGTACATTAGAACTTCTGAAAAGGCAACAAAAAGCAAACCGCTTCAACACAAAACAAAGTTTTGATCGTCCAAAAACTCACGCAGTTCCTTCGAACATTTGACCAAGTACTTTCAAACACAGTTGTGACGAGACGTTGTGCTTTTGACGTGTTGCAAACTGCAAATAAAGCCTAAAGCAAGCGATGAAGCGAATTGAGAAGGAATTGCGAAGAAGGGCGACTGTGAGAGCTATGTTTTCTTTTGCCAATCAGTGTTGCTTCTCCATGAACGCACAAGCGAAAATGAAACAAGGAAGTCCGGTAATCGGACCCGATGGTCGCGAGTCGGTCTAGCCACCATTGCAAAAGAAATCTACTGGAGAAGTTCCAAAAGTTCAGTCATTAATTTATAAGTGTTTTCCAAGGTTGCTAGCAAGGATGAAGTTGGAACAGG
>JAAUXT010032642.1_pt1 | contig 10502 bp, 14 predicted proteins | sample 7278171 | NCBI WGS metagenome assembly JAAUXT01 (sample SAMN14350112, study PRJNA611818) | marine sediment metagenome | isolation source: surface marine sediment (1.8m) | place: French Polynesia: Moorea | collected 2018-08 | reverse complement strand
GTGTGTGTGTGTGTGTGCGTCTGTCTGTCTGTCTGTCTGTCTGTCTGTCTGTCTATCTGTCTGTCTGTCTGTCTGTCTATCTGTCTGTCTGTCTGTCTGTCTGCATCTCTGTGTCTGCGCATTTGTGCAAGTCAATCGGTGCTGCACGATCCAGTCATGGTATTAGCAGCCTTTTTCGGTAATTGTGGTTGTGGCAACACTTTGCCCAGAGAAATGTTTGGCAAATAAACTTCAGGACTTGTCCAGTCAGCAAAGGTTGGTCCAGATGACAGTTGGAACAAGAAGTGCAAGGAAGCAATACATGATGCATTTGGAGGGGGATACATGCATTCACAAGGGGGCACCAATACTTTGTTCTAATTTACATCTTGCTGGGTGAATTTGTTCTTTTGCTGAGGCAATGGGCATCTCAGGAACAGAAGGCGTTGGAACATTAGTCATGTCACTTTCACACAGGTCAGTTGAGAAAATATAATTGTCTCTTCCTCTGACAAAAACAATTTTGTCTGTCACGCATGCATATTTTTTCCTGTAGTCATTTCATCCTGTTTGTCATTGGCATTTCTGAAACAACGTTGAACAACTTGCAATGCTAGATGTGCAGGTCTCAGGCAGATTTGCCTGGATACAGATTTGGATCAAACCAGGCGTCGTTCCGAGTTGAACCTTTTCTTACGAGAGAGGCCAATGAAGGATGGAATGGTATCATTTTCCTTGTGTCTCAGTTCCAGTTGAAATTCATGTGACTACGTTTGTGCACCAGAAGAAAATATAACTTGCCAAAACACTTCAAAAATGCACCCACATACACACATGCCTATGATGAAAGGGACGAAGCCAAATGCATTCAAACTGCTGCATCACACCAGCCTGACATGTCTCTTCTCTTGAGTTGATCCGGGCCAAAGCTTCAAAACAGCAGTGGATCCAGGGGCAGTTCCAGAGTTGCAGCCAGGGTGGAACCTGGGGCAAGAGGCACCCAAGAGACTGAGCTTGCCCCCCAGTCCAGATTCACTCCAACCCAAATTCCAATTCTTGCATGCATGATGAGTACGAGCAAAGCACGAGGGCAGATGCTGTACACCCCTTACTTCCCAAACCCCTTCCCCTTCCCTGCACGCTTTTAGGGCCTCATCCTGAAGTTCAATCATCTCCATCATGCGGAACTGCAGAGTTCATCTTCATTTTGAAAGATCAATGTCCAGGGGCCAATTCATGGGGGATTCTTGCCTCGGTAACACAACATGGATCCAGAGGCGATGGGGGGGTCTGGTCCCCACCCAACTGCAGGTTTGGCAACCAGCACATTCCTCATGTAAAGTTGAGCTTTTTTGAGGAATCTGGCTCTCCTGGGTCAGAACCTGGAGTTCACCTGGGTTGAGCAATCAAAACATCACCACCCTTCATCTCAACGAACGTTGTTTTGATCCTTCTTGCTGTCAACGTTGCTGCTCAGGAAGTGACAAAAATTGGGAAGTGCTCTGTGGACCCATTTATTCATGGGGCCTGGACCACAAGCCCAAAGAAAGATATTTTTCTCCCAATTTCTCGTCATTATTTCCCACAAAAGCGTTCTGGAATAATAAATACAGATTGGTTCAGAACGAGTGCTGAAGGAGCCAGACCTGTGCCTGACCTCTCGCGTGCTGGTGAATGAGACTCGGGATTTAGCGAGACATCAGTGGGCTCAGGGGCAATCCCAAATTGGCAACATTTGACATGTCACTGCAACAGTGTCAGTCAACAGCGCATCACAGATGGACTTTTTGCACGAGAGACTGAGTCTGGTTCTTTGTTCCTCGGGTCCAGCACACCACCAGTCTGTAGTCACTTGCCATGGAGGTATCTGGTCTGGAGGGTTTCCTGTAGTCAGAGGGTGGTGGGGTGGAGCGGCGCCCACCTCGAGAATCGACCTTGAGGGGTGAACGAAGACTGTTGGTTTCACACCTCTGGGACCCACACCAGCGACAGCAGGTCGCACGCAGGGCCCACATGACACCCCTGGAAGAAGCAGAAGTTCGTTGTGCCCAGGACCATTGCTCTGGGACCTGGCCCATTGCTTCTACCAATCCACCCCAGTGTGCCGGACCAGTGGGGATTGGCTGAACCCGTACAACCCTCTTGACAGAGCAGAAGTCACGCTGTGTCCAAGTCTGCACCAGTGGGACCTGACACATCGTGTACCGGAGACGGGTGTATCACTTCGTCCACCACGCAGCAGATGCACCGTCAGGACCCGGGCCGGTGGAGACAGGTGGAGCCCGTGGTTCCCCTTTGTTGGGCCAGGCTGCACCCAAATTTCCACCTCTGGGCCCTGATACATCGTGTGTTGTAGACGTTGCCTCAAGCAAGCGGCGCACTCCATCCAAAAGTGGCAATTCCTCCACACTCTCACTGTTGGTGTTGGATGAACCTTTGGTGTCATTTTCTTCGTTTTCAGCAACGAATGGGTCTGAAAAACAAACCTGTGACATGAATGCGCTGTGTGTGGCTTCCAAGCGGTGTGTTTTGTTCTGCTGATCAAGCTCAGATTGGGTTTGTGGTTGGTTCCTCTCCCAACTGAAATCTGGTTTTTCGAGGGACATGGGCCAATGGACTTTTTTCTGAAAACCGCGGAAGGGGGCACGTCAGATTTTCACTCTTGAAGTTCCGACCACCAGAACCCAAAACAACAAGTGGCCCATTCCAGAACCTTCTGAAGAACAAACATTTTCAAAGTTTGCCTTATTGGTTTGCTGGCTGAAGTGCAGGGGACAACAAACACAACATTGTGGCGCCGCTCGCAGGGGGCGCGTCGGACGAGGTGAGGCGTGACACCCACTGATGGTGTCAGGACCAACAGCTGCTTCTCAACCGCTACACACGGAGAGGTGTCGCTGTGGGCCTGCAGCGCCGTCCTCGCAGTCTGCGGGAACTGCAGGGGCATGGTAAAGGACGACGTACTTTTGCATCTCAAATGTGGCTGCTACTCAAATCTACCAGGTTCTATCAGACATGCAGCGTCACCTTGCAATGCCAGTAAGTATCCAATATTTGTTCTTAGAGCCTCATCCAAATGGAGAAATCTGCACATGAAAAGTTGTGCACAGATGAAGAGAGACACAAAGCAAGAGAGACTGGAGAAAGTGCGACATAGAGTGGGAGACAAGTGAAGAGAATATTGAGACACAGGAAGGAAGAATGGAGAGGAAGATGCGAAGACAGAGAGGACGGAGTTTCAAGAGAGACAGGGATGGAGAGAGGAAAAGAGAGAGACACACAGAGCAGATTGAAAGAGAGTGACTGAGACAAAGAGAAACAGACAGAGAGGAACAGGGAGAGACAATGAGAGAGAGACCAACGCTGCCCCAGGTTGCCAAAACCTGTGCGAGGACGGCGCTGCAGCCCCTGAGTGTCCCCGCTGCCAGGACCCCCGTGCCGCATCCCTGTCGCCAGTGGGGGAGACCGGGAGGTGTAAAGTGGAGGCGACGTCTGATTGCCACGCCATGCATTATGCATCCGGAGACATGGGGCGGATTTAACACCGCGCGCATGTAGAATCAGATCCCGGGGCAACTGAGGAGGGTTCACACTCGGAGCGTCAACCCCGCTGCTGGTGTGGGGTCAAACGGAATATGTCACCATGCTGGTTCACACGGGATGCGTGACGTAACTTGGAGGTTCAGCATCCAAACTGTCCATTCTGAGTGGAACCTTCACATACAGGCGTCGAAACGCTCAGGTGATCCTACTGAGTGAGCACTTTGTTCTTCCGGACTTTGTAAACTTGTGTGTTGAGTTCTTTGCACCTTTTGCCGTGCTGGAGCTGAGTCTTTGTGACGATAATGGCCTGAGTGTGACTATTCTCAGACCCGGGGCTGACGACCTCAGGAGCCTGTGTCAGAACAACCCTGTGGGTGGGGATGCTTGTGAAGTTTCACGACTGAGACTTGACCCACCCAGGGAGAAACCGTAGACACCATTGGACATGCAGGACTTCGCATTGCACGAATAACAGCTTTCCAGATGTGCCTGGTTTCTTGCGTACCCTGGAAGGTCTGGGATGCACGAATGTTCCAGTCAATAGGAGCGGGTCATGCACGGCTTCGCTGGCAGAGAGACACAGATCTCTGAACCAGTCCAGGTGCCCGGTGCCACCAATGTGACACAACCCTGACGCAATGCTTGACGCACACCCCAGCTTGACGCGCCGTCCCGGGTGACTCAGCGCCGGACTGCACCCACGTGGCACCGCCGGTGTGAAGCAGCCCTGCTCCCTGCGGCTGATTCCCAATCATCTGTTCATCGCCGGGTCAGCTGCTGCTGTTCAATGCGTCTGAAGCTGCACCAGTCAACGGTGCGAGGGACTCTCCTGCAATGCCCCTTCGCCACCAACACCAACCCATCATGACATAGGGGGGACTTTACATTTTGTGCGCTCAGATCCAGGTGCAGCATGGGCGGATTCAGTGTTTTGATCCCGAGCTGGATCCTAACAGAAATTTTGCATAGTAAACAAAATTAGGTGGCTGAAAACATGGCAGGGACACTTTTTCTGAGGCAAAGACCCCAGGTCCACCCTGGATCCGCCCTTGTCTCAAGCAACGGAAAAGGAATACGTCCACGTGCTTGATGCAGTGACGAACGTCCGTCACTGACCGTGTCGGGACATGTCTGCAATTATCGCCCAGTTTCTCCAATTATCGCCTGCCGAACAAACGGCCCTGAGGTAATTATATTGGCCCCGTAGGCGTCACAGCTCCCAGTGGTCTTCCTGTGCGGCCAGCTGGAGTGAGGGGAAGGCCCAGGCAGCTTCCAGAGTGAGGTGGGTATTTCAGTTCCGCTTTCACTGCAGTTCAGCTCATTTGTGGCGTCCAGTGAAAGGATTCTTGACCCGGTCATCAGCTCCTTTCAGGCTGGGTGGCGGGTGTTCGGGTTCTCAGCTCAATGGATTGGGTCAGGCATTCAACACGTGTTCTAGATTCCAATCTGAGTCCATCCCTGTCCCCTGTCACCACTGTGTTTGTCTCTACAGTCTCAACAGCTGTTGACACACGTGACCACAGGCCTGTGTTGTTTCCTCATGCGGTGACTGTAAGTGGCCGCATCGCAGTATCCCATGAGGAGTCTGTGGAAATGACTTCGTGCTGCAGGGTTCACTGGCTGCGTGCTGCTCATTCAACAAACGAATCGAATTGCGACGTGGCCTGTGGTCCAACAGTACTCTGAGGCTCAGACCAGGCTTCTGTCAGGTCTGAACCGTTCCAGGCCGTACAGAACGTTGCAAGCGCGAATCCAAGGGTAGGCCTCATGTGGAATGGCCGTATCTTGTTTCGCGATCTATTGGGCTGTTCCATGGGGTTTGGACCTCTTTCACCACAACCAAAAATTCTAACCAGGCTGCCCCGAAGAGGTTTTCCAAACCAAATCCAAGTCCATCCTAACGGAATGGCAGCACAACCTATCGCACTCGGTGGATAAGCATCGCACGCGAGGACGGAGTGTGGAACTACAGGCCCGTTGTGATACACAAAGTCAGAAACCACAGTGGGAACAGGGGATGATCCACAAGTTGAAAACAATCTCAAACCTTCTTTTGCGTCCTTTTGGACAGACGGACTTATGAACATGAGAAACATTTGCACATTTGGCAGAGAATACGGGTGGCGTAAAAAGTTGTTGGCTCCGAAGGAGGCTCTGGTCCCGGTTGTGCCTTGGGTCCCCTGGATCTGCCTCGAGACTCTGATGAAACCCCCGCAACGTACAAATGCAGAACCAACAATGGCTCACGGGACGAAGGCTTTCTGCCTCTTTCAGGAGTAAGAAATATCAAAGATTTCAAAGGTACGTTTCATTGTGAATGGCGGTGTTGTGTCGTGCTGTGATGGCGGACGGACATTGTGTGAGGCACCGTCAGTTCCCGTTAGGGACTGAAAAACTCATTTCCACGTTGAGACTGTCGCTGTCTGGAATTCACCATTGACACTGCAAGAACCGCAGCAGGTATTCTGCTGGCGATACACGCATCAAATGCCCTTCAAGGCGTTGTCTCAAGTCATCCCGATCTGCTTCGCACTGAATCTAGTTGGCCCAGTAATTTTGATCTGATCTATCCCCACATCCCTGTATCACCAAAGTTGTGTGTGTATTGCTTTGTCTTGAAATTTGCTGAATATTGTGCAAAATTCAGGCCCGAATTGAGCGACACAGTCTGAACTCGAATTTCAGTTTTTTTCGAACTGACACCACTCGGATAGTCCGACCTCGACCTGGACAGGACAGTCTCACATGAAACTCGTGCTGCGCAGGTCTGATGGCCATATTTCTGAGGAGTAATTTTGATATTAATTTCCTTTGTTGTAGAATAATTCTCTTTTATGGATCTGGGGGAAACTTGATTATCTTTCACTCGCTGCAGCCAACAGAACCAATTGGACGCACTTAATCTGGCGAGCAGACGCTTTGGTTTCATCCAGTGAGTGAGGAGCTTCAGTGACACACATTCCATTCCATGCGTGATACAGAGCCAAAGGTATTTGTGTCCAAAAGGGGTACGTCCACGAATTTCCCGTTTCCAAGTTCTTACAAACCAGGCTGTTGTTTCACCACACCAACTGGTGAGGCCAGATTCACCACACCAACTGGTGGGGCCAGATTCACCACACCAACTGGTGGGGCCAGATTCACCACACCAACTGGTAGGGCCAGATTCACCACAGAACTGGTGGGGCCAGATTTACCACACCAACTGGTGGGGCCAGATTCACCACACCAACTGGTGGGGCCAGATTCACCACACCAACTGGTGGGGCCAGTGTCACCACACCAATTGCTGTGGGCCATACCAACTGGTCGCGCTGGATCTACCGGTACCGCACTAGCTGGTGGGGCCGCATCAACCACACCAAGTGTTGGGACCAGAGTCTTTGTATGTCACCCACAAAGTACAAATTCCCACTGATGAGTACCCGAGTGATCCACCACCCACGTGATATGCGCTCCTGGCTCTGAAGCTGAATTTATTCACGATACACGTGGCTCCTTGCCATCGAGTGCGGCTGAATCTGACGTCCTCGTCCATTGCGTAGGCGCGACAGAAGGACGCGACGACCAATGAGCAGCGCTACGGAGAGAAGATGGCGAAGGCGCTGTCCAGTCAGATCGCGCCATACCTGCTGCGCAGAACCAAGGCCCAGGTGACCCGCAATGACCCGGGCAAGACCCAGAGCGAGAGCGAGGAAGCTGAGGGCGGCGCCAAGCTAAAGGGAGCCGTGTGAGTGAAACCCTTTAGTCTTTCGGCGCTGCAGCCACGGTTACTTGCACATGGTTGTGTGGTTGTGCATCGAGACATGGTCACGTGTTGTGTGATTCCTTGCCCTGACCTCACGTGACGTCACTTCCGGTTGTCTGCAGGATGCCGTCGTTCACGCGGAAGAACGACTTTGTGTGCTGGGTGTTCCTGTCCGAGCACCAGCAGAAGATCTACCAGGATTTCGCCAGCTCGGAAGCCGTGCGCGAGGTATGTACGACGCCTTGTGTTGGCACGACACATTCAGGACGAGCTATGCCCAAACATGTGTTTGTTCTCACACATGCGCAGAGAGACAGGCTTCACATGTGTTTCTTTTCCCGCGCAGCTGCTGGACTCGAAGCGCTCTCCGCTGGTGGCGCTGACGCAGCTCAAGAAGATCTGCGATCACCCGCGGTTGCTCACCAACAAGCAGTGCCACGCCCTCAACCTCGGCGTCGACAAGGGGTGCGCGCGCACGTCACGTGGTCACAGTCCAGCCACGTGACAAAGGCGTTTTTCTCGGATACTGGATGATGCACTGTGTATCGTGTAGTTGAGTCCTTTGGCCGCCATTGATTTGTAAAAGGGTGTGAAGCACGATGCAGCAACACAAAACATTCCTTCGCACACATTCGCACACACCACGCCCACAGGCGCCATCTTCGTTGGAATTGTGAACTTCCTTGTCTTGTACCACAGGCTGCTAAACGAAGACCAGGAGATCGAAGAGGCGCTCGCGGATGAGCCGGCGGTGAAACGCATCGCGAAGCTGCCTCCGCAGCAGGTACGGGTGGCGCTGTTGGCAGAGCGTCGCGCTGCGGAGCGGGCGACCCGGGTTCGATCCCCGTTCCCGCCGTTCAGGGTTCAGAGCTCAGTCGACGGACCGTCTCGCTGTGAAGCGGGCGCATCCGGGGTGCATACCCCCCCCCCCAAAAAAAAAACAAAACATACATACACACACACGCACACACACACAATCTCTTTCTCTGGGCCAGGTTCCTGCGCTCTGACTCCCTGGGCGCAAGTAGCACTGTGTTCTGTGATCTTGATCCACCTTGCGCTTTTTGACTCTGAGATGTTGCTTGGGGCCCAAAACACGTGCATCCGCACAAGAATAAATTTCTTCGATCTTGCAGCTGGTGTCGGAGTCGGGGAAGATGCGGTTCCTGGTGGAGCTGCTGGACGAGCTGCGCGACGCGGGCCACAGGACGCTCGTCTTCTCCCTGTCGAGACGCGTCCTCGACATCATCGAGAGGGTCATGAAGGGCAAGGTCAGTGTGAAGGTCGGGGGCAAGGTCAGTGAGTGAGTTCCACTGAGTCATGGGGAAAGTCACGAGAGGGTGAGAAAGTGACAGAGAGGGATAGGATAGACGAGGGTAAGGCAGGAGTGACAGGATCCTTCTTGCGCCCTACCCACACCGCGTGCACCAGCGCACGATGCACCAGTTTTACGACATTCCGCACATGGAATGGGGTCAAAACCCATTTACAGTCACAGTGACATCTGGAACTATTTTTGTATACACAACTCACTGCCTATTTGTTTTACCTTTATCATGTGTGATACCCAAAGGGTGCACTGTGACCTTAGTGTGTGTACGCGTGGATGCGCTTGGTGTGGATTGGGAGTTAGAAATTGACCTCCTCGATCACGTTGGTTGTGACGTCACAATGACGGGGTCACGTGTAACAAATTGACCTCCTCGAACACGTCAGTTGTGACGTCACAGTGACGGGGTCACGTGTTAGAAATTGACCTCCTCGGGCACGTTGGTTGTCACGTGTTTATCCGCAGGGTCACGAGGTGTGTCGGCTGGACGGGACGGTGAAGAGTCTGTCGGAGCGCGAGGAGATCCTCAAGACGTTCACGCGCGACCACAACATCTCGGTGTTCCTGCTGACGACGCAGGTCGGAGGAGTGGGACTCACCATCACCGCCGCGGACAGAGTCGTCATCTGTGAGTCCGTGTGTGTGGGTGTGCGCGTGTGTGTGCAGATGCGCAGTGTGTGTGTGAGAGAGGGTGGGAGGGAGCGAGCGCAGCGTGTGTGCGTGCGTTTGAGGCGGTGTGCGTGTGCATGAATGTGTGAGCGTGCAAATGCGCATTGTATATGTGTGTGTTTGTGAGAGAGAGAGAGAGAGAGAGAGAGAGAGAGAGAGAGAGAGAGCAGTGTGGGCGCGTGCGTGCGTGTGTGTGCGTGTTCGCGCGCTTGACACTTTGAATGTGTGTTCCCTCGTGTGTGTGCAGCGGTGTGCAAAGTTCAACCCACGAAGGGTCGATTCTTCGCCTCTACAAAAACCAACCAGGAAATATCACGGTCAAATTGAGCACGGCCAGCAATGCGTACTTGAGGTCACCGTGGTGATGATGTGACGCATTTCCACGTCACGTCGAGCGCACGCGCGTCGTTGCAGACGATCCGCACTGGAACCCGGCGACGGACTCGCAGGCTGTGGACCGCTGCTTCCGGATCGGACAGAAGAAGAACGTGGTGGTGTACCGGCTCATCACGTGTGGCTCCATCGAGGAGAAGATCTACCGCAGACAGGTCTTCAAGGACAGCATCAACCGGCAAACACAGGGGGACTCGCAGAACCCCTTCAGGTGCGTGTGTGGTGTTTGTGTGTGTGTGTGTGTGTGTATCTGTGTCACAGCGTGTGGCATGGCTGAGAGATGGGCTCTGAACGTTTGAGTTGAGTGCACCGTGCGTGCCAGTGTGTGCACGCAAAAAACAAGTGGTGCGCGCTCATACCTGCGTACACACATCAGCGTCAGTGTGCGTACTGGAGTTCCTGTCTGCACAGACGCAGAATGGTTCTCACCCTGAACCAGTTGGTCCACATTCACAATGACCACATTGTGTGAGCACTTGAAACAGGTCGAGGTGCATGTGAGCGATAATGGAGTTGAACACCACGTGTCGCGTGCTCGCGCAGGTACTTCACGCGGATGGAGCTGCGCGACCTCTTCCAGCTGGACAACCCGCGGGTGTCGACGACGCAGCAGCAGCTCGAGCAGCTCCACTCGCACCAGCGCAAGACGGACACGACCCTGGACGCGCACATCGCCTTCCTCCACAGCCTCGGTGCGTGTCGAGCCCTGGTGCAGTGCGCGTGCGCACTGGATGCGTTGCGTGCCCTGTTTTCAGTCGCGCTTCGTGTGACTATTGCAACAAGAAGCAGTGCTCAAGGCAACTGCAGTACGAAGTCCCTTGCCGGCCGGTAATGTCATTG
>JAAUXT010016933.1_pt1 | contig 10502 bp, 11 predicted proteins | sample 7278171 | NCBI WGS metagenome assembly JAAUXT01 (sample SAMN14350112, study PRJNA611818) | marine sediment metagenome | isolation source: surface marine sediment (1.8m) | place: French Polynesia: Moorea | collected 2018-08 | reverse complement strand
TTCAGAATATTAAAAATTGTGGTTGAACCCCTCTGCCCCCTGGTGGGGGAGGAGTGTGGTGTGACACACCAGCTGTAAAAACCACTGCTCACCAGATGGCATGATTGGAAGGTTAATAAATATGGAGGTTCCCACCCTCAGGGACAGTCTCTCCTGAGATACCAACCAGTGTGTTTGTGATATCACTACACAAATGGGCACAAATTGACTGCCCTGAAAAACAATGTTCTGTCGGTGAGCCCCCACCCCCAGCCAAGGATCTCTCATGACTGTTCAAGGGCCCAGGTGGGGTGCTCATAAAAACTCCTCACAATTCTCATGGAGGCGACACTGGCAATAAATTGAGTGTCACATGTCGCTGGCGGATATTTCTCAAGATTTCCGAAAATGGCAGAGTTCGCCCAAGCTTGTGTGTTCACAGAATGTTCTCTGTTGCAGGGAAGCAGCTGGACGGAATATGGCACACAGGAATCGTGGCCTACGGACAGGAATGGTTCTACGGAGGAATGGGAATCGAAAGCTGCCCCCCTGTGAGCTTGCTTCAACAGTTTCGCGTTGTTCCTTGAGGACATTCCCATTGAATACAAAATGCCGTGTTGCTGTTGAGTTTTGATGCTTCATGAAATCTCATGCAGATTCCCAATTTTTGTCCAATCAATTGCGACGTTCAGCAACAGCTCCGCAAGCCTGAAAACGCAAACGCAAACGCAATTTTTCACGTGCCCTCCCCTCTTTTGGAAGAGTCCATTGTGTGGCCCAACAAATTGAGAAAAACACTCTCTGTTTGACAGTGTACAACTGATCTGTTTTTCCATGGACAGTCACTCAAATTGACAGAAATATGTCCAAAGACCTGTTCTTGATTTTCTCTGATTCTTGCTGAATTTGAAGGAGATTCTGACAGGCTACTTTGTTAGGAGCTGGACATGCAATTTGGACAAAAGTTGCGTCATGGCTGCACGTAACCAAGGGTTGCGTTTGCGTTTTCACTTTGCTGAAACTCGCAATTGGGTTTCTTCGACGGCCGCTCCCAAATGAGAAAAGCAAGCTTCAGCTCAGTTGAAAAGTTCGCAAAACAACAACAAAACCTCACATTGCAGGGAGGGACGATCATGGGACAGCCTGATCAAGTCGAGAATCTGGGAAATACGCAGATTCCGTTTGACGTCTTCATGCAGTATCTACAAGAACAGGCGCAGTCGGATTTCCAGTGAGTAATAGGCGTATGCATTTCAATTTTCTCACAAGTTGACGGTGCACGGTCCACCGCCATTTTGTCAACAGAAGAGAACCACTTGGAATTGTCCACCCTCTCCCCTCAACCACGAGTCATTCCTCCGTTTCTCGACCAAATCGTGGATTGCACCTTTCGTTGCAGGCCGCAACGCTATCATTTGTTCGATCACAACTGCAACACATTTAGCAACGAAGTGGCCAAGTTCCTGACGGGTTCGCCCATCCCGGCGCACATCACGAACCTCCCACAAGAAGTCCTCAGCACGTGAGCACCGTTACTTCGACATCATGTTCATTGCTGTGGGTCGACGCAATGAGGAAGAAAGTGGTCACTCCAGACAAATCAAGTGTTTGAGAGCGAACACGAAAATCGTTTCATTGTACTGCAGTGACACCAATGCAGTCGCGTGTCTCCTACATTTCAGACCATTCGGGCAAATGATCAAACCCATGCTCGACAGCATGCAAGTCACGCCGCAAGGCGGGCACAACGTCATTCGGCAACAGCAGCAGTCGGCAGTTGACTCTACGGCGGCTTCAGGCGCCAACAATCAACCTGCAGCCGCAACAAACATTCAGAGCCCCAGTGTTGACAGAGACCCACCCCAGAGTACAGCTGCAATGCAGCTCCCGACCTTCAAAGTGGACAGTGTTTACGAGATTTACAACAAAGAGAAAAAGAACTTGGAAGGCAAATGCTCCGCTGATGTCCGGAAGTTACTAGACGAATTCAGTGAATACACAGCCACACCCCAACCGACGTGGTCACCTAGTCCTGCTCATATCAAAGCTTTTGGTAAGGTTATCAAAACAACACTTTTTCTTTTGTGAGGACCGACAAACTCAAATCAAGTGGTCTGCGTACATTTGTGTGTGGACTTGTTTCATTTCCAGACACTGTGGTACGGAGCGCTGACCTGAGTCCCGAGTTGAAGGGACACGTGTTGGCGCTGCTTCAGGAGGCGCTGCTTACGCCGGACGTCGTGCAGCTCGTGGTGAATGAGCCTCAACAACACGTCGTCGCGTGGACGCACAACATTGATAAACACCCGCCAGCCGTGCAGGAGAGACTTGTCAAGATCGTGAGTGACCCGTTTCAGTCGCTTTGAAAGAGTTGCGAGGCAGCCAAGTGTCACAGGATATTGATTGGTCTCCTTCCGCGAAGCCGTATCCTCTGCACTCTCATCCGACTCAAGAATCCCTCATACCGTGTTGTCTTCGTACAATTCTGCCGACCAGTGATTGACTTCCATTTTGATGGTTGGTTTGACTATTTTGTTACAAAAGCGTTTCACATGTTCAGGCATGCAACTGCTGCGCCGTGCTCGACGGGCGGACGTGGCTTCTACTCAACAAGGAGTGGCGCCTCAACGGCGACGTGACGTGCAACCGCGCGCTCGTGTCGCGCTGCGTCATGCTGACCGTCCTCAGTGACGACCCGAGTGTGCAGGAGGGAGGAGCGGGGCTCGCGGCCTGTGTCACTGCGCAAAAGGTGAGACCCTTGTTGCTGAAGGGACGTACATCCCGGTCCTTGAAGGATCTCATGACAGGCTGCGCATCGTGTTGGCCACTGGCCAGTGTCGAGGAGAGAAGTGTTGTTTTCGCTGACTGAGAAGAAGTTTCGATGTGGCAACTCTATGAAGCGGCCACACGTGTTCCCATATCTGAATTCACAAGACGAGTGCTGTTGCTCACAGGTCGATGAGGACACAGCTCTGGAGATCGGCAGCGCGTTGATCGAGGCGCTCTCCAGCGGGGAACTCTCCTCGGACTCGGCTGAAAACTGCCTGCGCAGTGTGGAGAGCTGCATGAAACACAACAAAGAGGTTTGTAGCGGTCAACGGTCGCGGGTTCTGAGCTTCTTTGTGTCACATGCAGCATTGGAACAGGGACGGGTTTTCTAGGCAAGACGAACGTAGTCTTTCGGACTGACATTTTTCACACTCCACCCCAGTGGTGCGCGACTGTTGCGACTGACACAGAAATGGCATTTTATCCGATGTTGCACGACACAGGACAATATTTGGTGGATTTTGCTAAGTTGAGCGCGAGTGACGTGTTGCTCTGGTTGCAGGTGAGCGAACTGGCGAATGTTATGGGTTTGGACGTGAAGAGGTTTTCCAGCAAGTCTGCCACTTGCGAGAAGCTTGTGGACGTGGTGACGACCAAGTACCTGACGTCAGCCAACAACTGATCGTGTTGTGGCTTGGACGATGAACAACCTTTTTCCACTTCGTCAACATCGTCAACATGTGTTGGTCTGCTTACATTGAATGGACAAAAACTGAAAATACTACGCAACTATGCAATGGCGAAAACCCCCAAGGGAACTGATTGGTGCAGAAAATGACATTGGGGGCGCCGCGGTCTGAGGCAGCCATTTCGGAAAGGCAAACCCGAGCATCTTTTGGGGCTATCTGTCAGGATGAGCACAAGCACCACTCTGTGGGGCAGCACCCACAATTCCAACGCAGGTGGTAAGCTTTTTGTCAAATTTCTTGCTTGCAATGCTCACTGCTGTACCGGTCACGGTATCCTTGTTGAAAGTTTTCGTGTTGTAGAGCCTTATTTACGGTGTTCCTGAGTCTAGTGAATTCACTGTTATGTACAACACATGTACGCGCTTGTGTTTTTGTTGAACACTGCAAAGCACCCCGTGATTTCTTTTCTAAATTTTTAAGAAACCAGTATCTTTTGATGACGCGCAATTCTGACTCGTTGTTTACGTCAAGGAGCACACTCAGACTGATACCAAATTCCGTGCAGTATTGAAATTGGCTTTCTGCAGGAAGGAAAAACTTAATTGCTTGCACAAAATGTTTTGTTCCATGTCTCCTTCCACGTGGAGGTTAGAACAGAGAATGCAACTCGAAGTCCGGTCTGTGTGCTTGTTGTACTTAGCATTCTGTAAAGTTTAACCAGAAACTGCAGGCTTTCAGTATGGACACGTGTGTTGTTCTACCACACAGTTCAGTTCAGGACGAAACCGTGTTTGAGACGCACATATTTGGCGGTAAAATCTGGTGTTAATGTCTCAGTGAAACAATGAATATTCATACCCGTGTACAAGACGCACTCCTGTTTTGATGCTCAATTTTGGGAGAATTCGGTGGGTCTTGTACATGGAACTGTACGTCACGAAAAAGAAAATGTTCATTGGCGCAGAATAGAAATCTTACACAAGCCTGTTCCGAGGGCAATTTTGACTGGGTTCTCACACTCGGTGGAATGAGAAGTGAAAATTTTCGCACCAACGCCAGACAAATTTGGGACAATCGAGATGCCTTGCATGGAGACTGCAACAAAATTATTGAGTCTGAAGAGGTGGGAAAATGATTCTCACATTCTGCAGGACGTGAGCCGCTGTTTCTACAATATGGCAGTCTCAAATGTTTGCATGCAGTTGAGTGTGAGCAACAACACTTGCACATTGCATCATAAACAGGGTAAAATAGCGAGACGAGATACCGCAGTTGTAGCAGCACCAATCTGAAACTGTTCATTCAACACGAAGAATTTTCTGTGTAAATACGGCGCGAAAACAACAACAACAACGGAATCTCATCGATGGTCGTCTGTTTACTGAACTCAACGTACCTGGTTTGCAATACATGTATCTTCTTCCCAAAGCACCCTTCTGAGCCTAAATGGGCAGTTTGGTTCAGAACGGGCTTAATTTTTGAACAGCAAAGTATTTTTTGTTGCGTATTTGTTTCCCGAACGCACAACAAATATTGTGGTGAAACTCGGCCACATGTGGAGATTGGTACAACTTCACACAAACACGCGACATTTTGCAAGTCCAAGTCGACCTGCTCACACAGCCCCGCCCCCGAATCAACACACAACTGCACTTTGGTTGCTTCAAAATCAACGCTTTGGTGTAACAGCCGCACTATTGAACTGAAAACATGTTTTTGAGATCAAGATGACCACAGCAGAGGCTCCAAGTCAGATACTGTGCCAAAGGAAACTGGGTTGACGAAAAAAAGAGTCTCCCGCAAACCACATACTGCACTGAATAGCAATTGCCGAGCACCACTACTCACACTGAAAGACACAAGCGTTCATCACACGAAGCCAGGCAAGAAGAAGTGGACGAAATAGATCGCCAACACAATACAAATCACTTCTTCTTGAAATAAACTTCAACAAAATAATCTCTGTGCGCAAAATATACAGATCTGGTCAAAAATATGTGCAGTCTGAATCAATAACAAATCATAAAATTTCGTTGAACAAACTATACGGGGTAATAACATGGACCCTCTTGTGTTAGAGACGGTCCACAAAACAATCGGTCACGGACTGTACTGCAGCACACCACTTTTCATCACACAACACAGACGTTTTCCAACACTGACATTCACACTCAGTTGTGACACCGTTTGGTTGTTCATAAAACGCACAACGACAGGTGCAAGATATTGCGGTGTGATTCTAGCAGATCACGTTGATTGGTGCGAACATAGACTGAAGATTAGCATGGGTTCGTCGAGGACTGACACTTGGCTGCAGATCCAAAGAGGCACATTGAGTCGATTGGTACTTCTCTTCATTGGTCGTTTATCTGCAAAAAAGAAGATACCAGATGAGACCTGGCAAAATGGGTCCGTCCACACCGTGGCGCGCAACTGCGAGAAGAGAGTTGAAAAGTGATGTTCCTCTGCGCGTATTCTCTGAGGGAATTTGGAGACGACCAAACATGCCAAAGTGGCCAAATTGCAAGGAAACACGCATGCGCAAATAAGCCACTGACACGATCCACAAACACTATTCACGACAAAACTACAAATCACTGAACAGCAAGACAAAACACTTTGCATGAAATCACGAGTTTGGTTAGCTGAAGGATTTGAGGTGGGTGGGGTACCTAAACACAGCCACTGCAACCATGTTTTCTCCAGGAGGGGTTGCAACTTGCCTCGCACAGTTCTCACAGAAGAACTTCCCTTCAACCTGGATGAAACCTGCAACAACAACAGTCGGCTATTGATAAAGACAGGAGGGAGGACAGTTTTGCTCTTGACATTTTACGATTGTTTATTCAATGGCTCACAGTTCTTTGTTTCTGTTTCACTGAAGGTTGCCTGTCTCCTCCGTATCACGTTTGTCAACAAACAAGTTTACAGCGAGGCTATAAGGTACTTTGTTGAACGTTGTTGTTACCTTTCTGCTTGAGGTTGATTCCGCAGCGCTGGCACTTGTAACACTCGGGGTGCATCGGTTGCCCTTTCACTTTCACAAACACGCCTCTGCGAGGGAGGAAAAAAACACATGTACATGGGTGAGAAAAGGATGTCCCTGACCCGCAGAACTCACAAGGCCCATATTGCCCCAAAAATTCACAGATCAAACTCCCTGAAGTGTGTTCCACGTGTCATTTGATTGAGGAAAGCCCGGGACAACAGCGCCGGTACTCACACGCAGAGCGAGCCACAGACTTGGCACGTGGCGTGCTGCGCCGCCGGTTTGCGCTCGCCCGGTGGTTTAGCGATGGGCGCGCGCACAGAGCGCATCCCCGAGACGCCTCCTGCTCCCCCAGCTGCAGTGACGAGAGACAAAGTCAGATGTGACGTGCCTGCTGTGTTCGTATCAGAAGTTGAAAAGAACGGGAACAACTGAACTTCAGATAAGGTCACGGTGCGCCAACTCGAAAACACATGTGAAGGGCAAGGTGATGCACACACATTTGAAGTAGGCAACCTCAACTTGACATGCTGGGGGACATGCAATTCCTTGAAACAGAATTTCTGTGAGCCGGTCAGGAGGCGGTGGGGAACCCTGTCCCATTCTTCCGAACTCTTGTTCCTTACGTTTACAAACTGACCTGAAACTTCGCCGATCTCCTCCTCTCCAAGATCTCTCTCCAACAGTCTGAAGCTTCGAGACTGTTTGGTGGCGTTTGAGTACCCGTCCTGCCCAAATCGCGTGTCTTCTGTGACCCGCCCTGCCCGATCCCCACTGTCTTCCTGCACCGCAAGCAGGGTTGGGGATGGGTGCACTGCAGGGGAGGGTTTGGCACCAGAAGCACTGGCAATGGTTCTGTTCGGGGTGGTTGTGGAGGAAGACGAGAGCTGATCTCCGTCTGGTTGGTCCTTTTCAATGGCAAGTCTGAAACAACATGCAAAAAAACACGCAACGGTGAGTGGGAACGAAAACTTATTCAACGAGAAGCAGCATACCAGCAGACCATCGGTTGCGCTGCCAGACCTTGCAAGCTTGCGCAGTTAGTCTGCCTGCACACATGCGTGTTGAAATGGTTGCAAAGACCACCAAACATCTGAAACAAACCGTTTGTTGCAGTCCACACACATTGTCACAACATTCGTGCCCACACGGGTTTAGTTGCACTGCACACAGGAGAAAATTCACTCGACAGGCCTTTTGAAGTAGCTCAGGAAACATCGCGATCAGCAGTGGTGGGATGTGACGCACGCGACACAGCACAGCACACCTGGGGGGAAACACTGACCATTGTACATTGCACGAAATTGAAACATCCACCAATTTAGTTCCACCACACACTGCAGCCTGAAATAGGCAACAGGGCACGGCACTCAGTGCGGTACCTTGCAGCGCCGGCGCGGCTCCGCCGAACGAACCTCCGAACCCGGGCGCCCCACCAGGTGCGCCGCCGCCAAACTGAGGTGCACCGCCGTGGCTGCAACGTGCAAAGTTGGTTCAAATGTTTGTCATATTCTCACATTCACGCCTTGACTTGACACGCAAACTTTCGATTCGAGTGGTGCTTTGCCGGTGAAATGGGATGTTCTCGCGGGAAGCTGCATCATAAATCTGGAAGAACGAAATCGTTACAGCAGTCTTTGATTCAGCTTTGTACTCACGCACCACCAAACAGCTCTTTTTTCATGGACACAAACAACTCAATAATGTCAGCCGTTGGCATTTCGAACAGATTTCTGCAGTGCTCGCTTGCTTCTGCAAATCACGAAGTTCACGCGGCGATCATCCGCAGGTGCAGAGATCAAGTGAATGGCTGGATTCTTTTGGGCCGATTCATAAGGGACAGCCTACACGATCTTTGCTTCAGTGCACATTGCTGCACACTGAACACCACAGTACATTCCGAACAAATATAGTGCCAAAAAATTTTGCAACTTGCTGCTGACAGGGCCAACACCCCTCCGCAGTGCATTCGAATGTGTTTATTTCAACATTCAGCAAGTTTCTTTGCGAGTAGCGGAGGGAGACCAAAGGGAGACTGTCCAGAGACGTGTGGAAACGGAAAAGATTCCGCGATTGTTCGCGTGTATGAGCATCAACTTGGTTCCGTTGTCGTGAGGTGAGTGGTCATGCAAGGTTGTCGCGCACAATGATAAACCCCACACCAACCAAAGACATCCTGGTTGCGCGATTGCAGGAACTTTCACACCAGCGTCGTTGAGAATGGCAGCAGAATCAGCGGGAGAACAACGCAGGTCTCACCTGGACAGGTCGGAGGACAGTCCTTGGGCGTGTGCGTTGTAGCTGTCTTGCACATTTTGTTGGGAGTACATGCTGATCGGCGTGTTGTACTGTGCATTGACAAGACCAGGCTGGGCGTCGCCTCCTCCGTACCCTCCAGCGCCGTACCCTCCCGGCACGCCCGCAGGAGCCGGAGCCGGAGCCGGAGCCGGGGCAGCAGTCGCCGCGGAGCCACCACCGAACCCGGGGAACGGGCGTGCCGTTCGGTTGTGTGCCGAACCGATTCGAAGAGGTTCCTGAGAAAGGCAAAACAATTCGATGTTCAAAGTGGTCATGAAGCTTGCAGAAGTCACACATTGGTTTCTTGCGAAGGAACCTTTCCTTCAATTCTTGACAGAACTTCTGTATATATCTTCTCCACACATCATCAACACTTTTTCCCCTTTCGCACACGAGACCCCAACTTGAATGATAACGCTGCTCTCACCGGCTGCGTGTACTCGAGCGACGTCTTCTGCACGAAGGGCTGTCCGTCTTCGCCGTACGGCACCTGACTCATTTCGTGCGGCTTCAGCTCCGACATGGGCGTCACCTTCGGCTTCCAGATGCTCACCGCAGCTCTGCCAAGTTCATCCACGGGTGCATACAGACAGCCAGACACAATGTGGTTTGTGAAGCTGAGTTGCTCGACCTTTGGCGTGAATGAATATTGATGTCCGGTGTCAAAGAGCAATCGGCATCAGTCTACGGTGGGGTGGACTCACCTCTGTATGAGCATGGACACTTGGTTTCCGGAGCGCAGGATCTCGTACTTGGCAGCTTCGTGCTCCAGTTCATCCGATGGTTTGTCGTTGATGCTCAGAACTGCGTCGCCGGCCTTCAGTCCGCACCTGTCCCCGACTCCGCCCGGGTTCACCTGCACGGCCGAACGAGATGGATTCACAGGAATAAATACGAGCATTTCTTGCTTTTGACCACAGATGTACCGTGTTGACTGGGAAAGAAGAACGCAAGGAAGACACGGCACGACCCTCAGCCAGCACAGCCCGCTGGTTTGCAGCCACAAGGTTGTGTGTGCGTGCGTGTGTGTGCGCGTGCGTGTTTGTGCGTGTGTGTGTGTGTGTGTGCGTGCGTGCATGCATGCGTGTGCGTGCGTGTGTGCGTGTGAGTGAGTGAGCCTCTTGCTTTTGAGGTGACCGAACACCCTCTTCATTCCACAGCACGAAAAACTACGACTGGTTTTGACCGCCACAAGTTTTACCAAGTTACAGTTTGCAAAACCATTGTTCAACAATTGTTACTCGTGCCTCTTTTGATCTGAAAATGTTGTGCAATGGACTCTGTTGTGTGCTACCACAACCTGTTTCTGCATCTGTCTGGTTGAGTTCTGAGTTCTGGATTTTCTCTGGTGCCACAAACGGAGGAAAAAGTTGTGGTCCCTCACAGCCTTTTGCCTCTTTGGGCCTGAAGGGTCACCATATGCTGGAACATTTGCTCACCCAGCGGAGGGTTTCAATTTGACACAAACGTGTACTTTTCATTTCGGTGGGGAGGGTCGTTGAGAATACTTGGAACAGGAAGACTTTTTCTGTCCGGTGCAACGCCAAAAGTGCAAAGACGACGCAGGCTCATCCTTGATGACCACCAAGTTTCTCTGATGAGGGAGTGACGATCATCCTCACTCAATGCCAACATTTCTTGTCGGAAGCAACCCTCACACACACACACACACACACACACACACACACACACACACACACACACACACACACACACACGGTTTGCTGTGTATAGAAAAAAAAAATTTATCAACACCGACAAACTACAACGATCAGCCA
>JAAUXT010142270.1_pt1 | contig 10503 bp, 8 predicted proteins | sample 7278171 | NCBI WGS metagenome assembly JAAUXT01 (sample SAMN14350112, study PRJNA611818) | marine sediment metagenome | isolation source: surface marine sediment (1.8m) | place: French Polynesia: Moorea | collected 2018-08 | reverse complement strand
CTAAATCCTGAAGATCAAAGGGGGACATCACACCCGCAGTTGCCTTAGCACTGCTTCTCTAGTTTCATGAAATAATGGCTTCAATGAAGGGAGAAACAATGTAGAAAGACATTGTGGCAATTATTTTGTGTAGATGCATTGGATTTTTGGTGGATTTTGAAGGATTTTGATTGGGAACTGATGGGAACTCCAGGGAGATGCAGGGAGACACAGGGAAATGCAGACACACCCACTGGAGCAAGGTTCTGTATTTCCCTGTGTCTCCCTACATCTCCCTGGAGTTCCCATCAGTTCCCAATCAAAATCCTTCAAAATCCACCAAAAATCCAATGTATCCACACAAAATAATTGCCACAATGTCTTTCTACATTGTTTCTCCCTTCAGTGAAGCCATTATTTCATGAAACAAATGAGAAACAGTTTCAGTAGCACCCTCTTGGGGGGGGGGCAGGTGCGATAGTTTCAAATTTCTCAAGTTGAGGTCACGTCGCGTTTTCGGGAAGAGGTGGGAGTACGCTTTCACCTTTTTTGCTGAAATTGACCTCCAAAGGAGAAAGTTCCCTCTGGTGGATCGAGGAGGTGGAACGATAGTGGGGGACGACCTCAGTCTCGGCTCAGATGTGACCATCGGAAGCCCAGAAGTGAAGGTCAGCTTCTCTTGAGGGATTGCGAGACCACCTTCTGTGTCCACCGGAGAGTCCCTGCACTCTCGTACGAGGTCACTGAAGGGGGAGGAGGGGGTGACCCGAAGTGAACTTTGAAACAAAATTGTCCTTAATTTGGAGGTCAAATCGTGATGATTTGGCTGGGTCCGCAGAACGACCTGAATTCTTGTCTGACTTCCTGCTGCATTGCTCGCACGAGTCAAGTTTTTCAAAGTTGAGGTTTTGCTGTCGGCGCTGTCCGATCTTGGATCGGCCGGAGGTGCAAAATGTTTGACAAGTTATTCGCCTGGGCAGAAGGCTGTGATCAAGACTCTGGTATCACGAAGCCGTGAGCGATTGTTCAACACCCTGGTGGGAGTTTCAGATTTCGTTCACGGAGGCGCTGTACCGACAGTGCAATGTTGTGTGTCGTGGGTGTGTGTTCAGCCAACCGTGTATCGTGTCATGCTCATGCACCGTTTCAGATCCAAATCTACAGAAAGCTTTCATAGCGTGCATTTGGACGAACAATTGTACTTGTTTCCATGCATGCAGGCCATGATTTCCGCCAGCAAAGAAGTTGAATTTGTCACGGTCAAGCGCATCATCACTCGAGAATACCCCAAAAAGGGAAGTTTGGAGGAACGAAGCATCAAGAAATGTAAAATGCAAGGTCTGCTCATGATTTTCACGTTCACCTTTGCCGTTGCAACCCTTTTGACCGCGGATCTTGTGAGGAAATCCGTAGACGAAGGGCGTGTGACAAAACGAGTTCCCTCTTGGATCAAGTGTCCCGTGCCTTTGCTGTTGCGCTTGTTTCTCTGCTTCCGAGAAACAACGAGACGATGACTGGCAGCTGTTCTCGTACAAGCTTTGTTGTTCGAGATAAAAATGTACGGATCGTACCATAAGTCAAAATCGCTGTGTGAGCCAAATCGCTGCACAAGGGTTAAAGTTCTTCCCAGCGAGATTGTGTGTGTTTGGGATGGTACCGCTAACCACTAAATATAGAACTTGGCATTAATGCTTCCTTTATCAGTATTGAATACCTGTACACGCTTGGACAGCGTTTCCATTGACACTAAAATTCTTTATGAGATCATCATCGCTCAAGAGAAACAATTCGTCGCAGTTCTGCGATCATGCACGTAATCCTTTCAATTTTGTCCAAAGATCAACAGTGAACTGTCCAGATCAACTCATACGAGACAGATTTCAGGCTTGAGAGTTTTGTGGCAAGTGAGAAAATCGCTCAAGTCTGGTTCTTGGCCAGAAAGATCACCCAGCAAATGACAATTCCGGTGAAAGCTGCCACAGAAACTCGAGAATGAAACGATGCTTTCAGCAAACTGGTGTGACATTGCTTCGACTGTAGGTGAAATTCTTGTGTTCCTTCTGAAGAGTTCCTGGTCTTGCGACCAGCAGGGGCGTGGCTGGGAGCGCACGCAAAAGTGTTGTTCTGGGAGCCGCCTTCCGTCGAGAGAAGCCTGATTGTGCTCAGAGTTGTTTTCGAAAGGAATTGTGTTCTTTTGTGCAAGTGGGTTCGTTGGCTCACTTATGCAAGGCTTCCCAGAGTGAGAGTTTCTCCAAACCTTTCAGGTTTTCTAAAGAAGCTCAAGTCATTTGGACTCCATGGTCTTCCGGTGAGTTGGCCAAACAACAGCATGTAGGGAACAAATGTGTGTCATTGGAACACAAAGAAAGGAAGTGTTTTTGTTGTGTTTGAAAACAAGGCAAGAATTATTTTTCCTGCCATTGCACCTTTCGACTTCGCGAGGAGTAACAGAGGTTGCTTGCACAGCACAAACCCACATTGTTGTGTACATTGTTGACAAAAAGGCCCACAGCTGACGGTCTCTTCTTATGGAAGTGAGTAAGTCTTGTGTAGACAGCCATTGCCAGTGTTCGAGGCAAAAAAAACACGTCAGAACGGGTCTCAATAGTCCCAATCCGTGCCCATCACCAACGCCAAAATTTGTGCTTTTTGAAAGACAAAAGGAAATCTTAGATTACCACCCCTCTGCTGCTGTGTTGTTCAAACCAGCAGGTGTGACAACGTGTCGCATAGCCTTTGATCTGCTGAACAAGACGGGACCGCGCCAAACCTCCGAACTTCCAGATGGGTTCCAACCATCCGTGGTACAAACCCTGTACTGAACTGTGTGCACATTCAACTTTTAGGCCTGTGCGTCTCTCTCTGTCTCTATCTCAGTCTCTGCACATGTCTCTGTCGCTCTGTTCTCTGTCTATATTTCTCTGTTTCTCTCTGTCTCTCTCTGTCTCTCTCTCTCTCTGTCTGTCTGTCTCTCTGTGCGTGTGTGTGTGTGTGTGTGTGTGTGTGTGTGTGTGTAAGCGCTGTGTCTGGTTGGCCGCAGAGACAGGACTTCTTGGTCTTGATGTTGTTTTTCCTCCTCGACAACTTTTCCGCCATCGGAACGGAAAGCCAGTGCTTGCGTGTTGTGCGCAACTCTCGTATTGTGCGTGCTTGGGGTGCACGCACTGCGAACTTCACCTCGGGACACAAACCATCACCAGTTGTTCCACGCAAATTGCCTTCCGACAAGCTGAACTAGTTTAGTCCCTGCTCAGTCAGTCGGTGCGCACGAAGCCAAAACAAAAGTCGGGGGAACCTGAACAGGATACAGTGTGATCTTCCTCCTTGATGAATTTGATGCGACCGACGAGTGTTCTGAGATGGCGGGAACGCAGCGGAGTTTGGCCCGGACTGGATGATAACAGAACTGGTGATGAAACTGCAGACGGTGGGTGGCGTAAACAAGTCGTCGATCAAACCAATTTATTGGCTGCTTCTGCGAGTGCACTCCGGGGGGAAATCTCGGGGCCGTGCGCTGTGGGCTGCTCCGGCGGATCCTCGGGGCGCTTCTGGCCTGAAAAGTTACACACCCCGTCCCCGAAATCAATCGTTCGGTTCAAATGCACTTCGCGCACAAGTTAGAGTTGGCCGGCCCCTTTACAGTGTCAGACCCAGTCAGGACCGGGTCACCCCTCCTCCAGCTGCACCCCGATCCAGGATCCGCTCCTGGAGGGTTCGTGAAATCTTCGGGCGGAGCTTGGAGATATCTCACAGGCAAATTCCCCTCTCTGTTCAGTCAGCAAGTCGGGAAGATTTTCGTTTGGTATCGCATCTTACTTTTCACGCGTTTGGAATCTGGCGTGCAGGTTGAAGACGAAAGGGTGCCACCCTGGTGGTGAAGCTTCCAGTTTCCTGGTGGTCTGTTGGATATGTTTCGAACTCTATTTGCTGTCTCTCTTCCTGGTGAACCACAGACCCAGAAATAGTTTGAATTCACCGCCGTACGAGTTCCTTTGCACACTTCCAAACCGAAGATGTCCGAAAACTATGGTTCTGACGACTTCCTCAGCGATTGCAGGTCAAAATGAAGCTGCTCTCGGAAACACGGGGGCGGATTCAGGATTTGCTGGGGGGACTGACCTCTTGGTGGGTTCAGGGCTGTGAGGGTAGGGCTGGTGCGTGAATCGAACACGCCCAAAGCCGTGTGTCTTTGCGCTACATGCTGTTCTTTATTTTTTGTGCAGGTCTGGATGGTTTCGAGGACGCGCTTGACATCAAGGATCTCAACGAACTGGAGAGGATCATCAACGGCAACTACGATGACTTCCAACTGTGAGTACAGACTTTACTAGATTCGGGGATTGTCGCGAGGCGTTCCCTTCGTTCAGGGAGGGTTGGGGACACGTTTTCTCGTTGGAAAGTTCCTGCCCCCTGGATCCGCCTACTCGTGGCTATCAACAAACCCCGCTCCAGCGGACACGAGCTGACCGCTCGTGAGGGTTGATCGCAAATACAATGTCCACAGGAAAGAGCCAGACAAGATCAGGCTTCTTTTGTGATGCGTCCACAAAGCGAAGTTCCGGGCTTCTGTTTTCCTTTTGTCCGGTGCAGACGTCCAGGTGAACCCTGTCCGAGTGTACGAGGATGCATTCAATTCTGAGTGTCTTCATGTTCTGCACCGAAGGTGCCGCGAACTGAATGAACCTCAGGCAGTCAATTTCTGTGACTATATTTGTCGGGGTCAGACAGCACTGTGGGCAAAGGCGTTTTGCCAGACAACCTTTTGCACGTCCGGAGACAGAATGAAGAGGGTGACTGCCATTTCACTGCACCTGCAACAAAGGATTAACATCCACTTTTGTGTCAAAATGGGATGGACATTCGATGAGATCAAGGCTGCCCTCCAAACCTGTTATGCTAATGTTCTGTGCAACACAAGTATCCATCGCTGGATCAGAGAATTCCAAGTGGGGCGTGAGTCCATTGTGGACAAACCAAGGAAACCAAAGGAGAAAAGTGGGCACAGTCATGCCAACATAAGGAAGGTGGAGTCACTGGTGGCTCAGGATCGCAGAATCACCATCAAAGAACTATCTGTGTGTGGTCTGGCATCAGTTCTGCTTCAGTCCATAGGATACTCAAGAAAGACCAAGTTGAAAAAAACATTGCTCAACCTTTGTGCCTGCTGTCCTAACTGAGGCACACAAACAGAGAAGGAGGGATATCTGCAATTTCTTCACATGCCTCAAACACCAGAATCCAAGAGTTTTCACCAATGCCGTCACTATGGATGAATCTTGGATCTATGTGTGGGATCCAGACAAGAGGATCCACTGCATGGAGTGGCTAAGAAAAGGTGAGCCTTGCCCCCAGATGCCTAGAAGGACAATCACAACAGCCAAGGTCATGATTCTCACCTTCTTTGATAGTAGAGGACTCATTTACTACAAATTTGTCCAAAGGCCACAGACTGTCAATCAACAGGTCTTCAGAGCAGTCTTCAGGAGGTTTGATGCAGCTCATGCCAGGCACAGACCCCACACCAGTGTGAGAGGATGAAAATTTATACATTTGGACAATGCACCCTCCCACAATGCCAATCTCACAGTCAACCTTATCAGGCAACTTGGATGGATATGCCTGCCCCACCCTGCATACTCGCCTGACCTGGCTCCAAGTGATTTTTGGTTGTACAGCAGACTGAAGAAGGACATCAAAGGAGTCAGATACCCTTCCCTGGATGCCTTGAAGGACACGGTTGCAAACCAAATAGGCTCCATCACAGCCCTGGAGTACAGACATTGCATCCTGAACTCGTGGCCCAGGAGATGGAGGCATTGCCTGGAGGAGCAGGGCAACTACTTTGAAGGATGTTAAAAGAACTGTTCTGACTGTTCTGACTGTTCTGACAGTGCACTCAATGTTTATTGTTATTGTAGACATGTCATTGTCCTTGCGGACAAAGCGCCCATTGTTCTCTGTCAGTGCGAAAAGGAAAGGAGGTTAAATACATTCACCTTTGCAGAACATGAAGACACTCAGAATTGAATGCATCCTCGTACGAACAGACAGCTTTCATCGCCTTGACGCTGTCGTGCACTGACACCGATGGCATTTGTGCAAGCACGAGTACCTGTGCACAAATTGTTTACATTTTCCTTGATCGTGAAAATTCCTGTTTCACTGACCCAATTTGTTCCCAACTCTCCTTGAACGTCCAGAACTTGTCAGGAATGGCAAGAGCGCTCATGCAGACGTCAGTTCAACCACTGAATTTCTGGTTCTGGTCTGTCACCTGGAGACGGTCGTACGTCACAAAAACCCCCAGTGGATTCAGAATGAGGAAGGAAGATTGGGAAAAACTGGCGTGGACTGGGAGAGAGGGGGGGGGTGGTCCTCAACTTTGAAAAATGTGACTTTATGTCGAGAAAAAAACAGCACACACAGCGGCCATTCTCAAATGAAAAGAATGTTAAAGTCGAGAGATCCGTTCCCTCTTTCAGTCTGTTGAGAACTAAAATGTAAAATCGCCATTCGCTGTCAGACAACAGTCCACAGAAAGAAGTGTCAGTGCAGAGAGGTGAACTGCAACTCAGTTCCGACTTCTGATCGAGCTGGGTTTGTTTGGAGTTCTTTGGTGCGATCGTACCCATCACAACACAAAACTCTCCACCAGCTGTGCTCGTACGAGGCTGATCCCAAAACTCTTTGCCGTGCATGGTTTGGTATTTTGTTTTGTCATGCAGCACAGATTGGAAGCAGATCAGTGACAGGGTGGTCAAGTCAATTCACTGAAACAACTTCAGGAGTCTGTTTGAAAGGTGGAAGTTTAGTTGTCTTTTGGAGCTTTGTTGAAGGAAAGAAATAGTTTTTCATAGTATTGGCTGTTCTTGGAATGTGGACACCAAAACAAAACAATCAAATCGATGATCATGCACAGCAGACTTTTGGGACCAGCCTCGTACTACGTAGCAGTGCGTTTCATTTGTAATTGTCGTGAGACCTGCACTTTGTCCTTCCTTTGTGATGATTGTTCGTTGTCGTGCGAAGCCATGATCGTCTCAGCGATCGTTGACCACCTGACCCGGGGAAGTTCAGCTCTAACAATCGCTTCGTGCGTTGGATGATTATTGCGAAGACAAGGTTGTCTTTCTGATTCAGACCAAGCGATGTTGTCACGAATGTATGACGTGTGTGAGTGCGTGTTTTTTTCAAAACCAGGAGTGACCAACAATTGTGTCAATTTCTTCGTCGTTTGCAAAAGGGAAAATCTTGTCATTTTCCTGACTCTCTGTCGGAAACTTGAAAATTTTTCTGGTTCCTTCTCCCTTCTTTGTTTGAGAGAAATCCAGGTGAAACTTTGCACAGTGAGTCATGTGAAAAAAGCCAGACCGAGAGTACGGCTGCGGAGTAGAAGGACGATCGGATAATTGCTGAGTGCGGAGCTGTGATGCGCAGCACTTACGCTCAGCATTAATTTATTGCGAGGAAGGGAGAGAGAAGTTTGATATTACTCCGGAGCTTCACAGCTCGAGTGGGAAACCGTTTCTGTTTACCTGCCAGCAACACTATCCGCTGGAACAACATTGCGGGATCGCAACGGAGCTCTGCGCGCTGCGTGAGCGCGGCGGCGGCGGCGGCGGCGGCGGCGAAACGTTCGCCAAACCGTCGCGATCACAGAGACGGAAAGGAAACCTGACGAAAACTGCGTCTCTGTGCGTCTCGTCGCAGACTTCAGTCAACATGTCTGATTTTCCTCCGCGCCTTTTTGTCAAACAGAAATTCCAGCGCGGAGATTACGGACTATTATCCTTTGTGATTTGCAACTCTCGCTGCATTGTGTTTGTGGAACCGTGGCGCCGCCGCTCACAATGCCCAACGTGATGCCCAATGTGATGCTCCGATGAACATCACCCATTTATTTCGCAGTATTCAGTCCGTGGATTCGCATGACACCTGTGCTGTGTGAATCGTCACAGCAGCGCGAAATAGTGGAAATTGCACTTGTCGCTGGAAGTGCGCATGGTAGATCCACCCGTTTCACTCCCTTCGTATCGCGAAAACACAAGATCAGAGGAAGAGAAAAACACTGTTGCCGAGTAGCTAGCGGAGACCGAGGCATGCGAAACAATGGCGCAAAGAAAACACGCGTCGCACTCCACATTGATAAGGTGCTATTTGCGGATCGAGTTAGGTCGCTTCGAGTGCCCGTGGAGTCAGATGTACTCTGCACCGGGCTGGGTTACAACAGCTCTTGTGCAGAACATCTAGAGCCGCTCAAGTGATTCCCGGGAACCCTGCGATCCTGGATATTGCGAACTGTTTGCGTGGAGGGTTGGGGTTTACGTTGTCGTGAAGTCATGGAGTTGCAAGTCTTCTGGTCTGATCGCACAGAACGTCAGCATTGCGCTGTCCGGCGGCTCCTTCAGCTGGTCAAAGATCGCTCTCCGTCCTCAGATAAACTGCTCACAACGCTCTCAACACGCTCCAAGCTATTGCAGGCTACAATCCCTGAAATAGCCCCGCGCACACGCACACACACACGCACGCACGAACACGCTTTTGTGTCGCAGGCTCACGTTTTCTTCTTTTGCATCATGCCATTGGTAAATTTTCAAAGTCGATCTGGCCTCGTGTGGATCCACTCCTGCATTGCCACCAAGCTTGATCAGTTGGAGGCGACCCTCATCGTCTTGGTGGAGCAACCGAAGTGTTGTTATTGGTTCACGCACTGCTGTGCCCCGCGGGATCGGTGTCGGGAGTAAATTTGTTCGAAAATGCGGGGTGCTGAACCATTGTTGCAGCGTTCTTTACCCAAAATGCGGGCAAAGGTTGATCGTTGTTGTGAATGGCGTCTTTGTGGGGCAGTGCTTGAGGGAGCAGCAATTTGGGGACATTGTGAGCGGCTGTGACTTTCACCTCCATGACAAAAGCATTGTGTTCGCTGACCACACCCTTCCGGTGTGAACTTGAAGTAGCTCTGCACCCAAAGTTGGCTCATTCGGACTCGGCTGACTCGTTTCCCCGGACAATTCGAAGAAATCTGCCACCATCCGTTGGAAATACGTAACAGAGAACAGAAAGCTGGAGATTATTTAAATCTGAAGCGAAGCTGAGGATTTGATTTATCTCCTGTAGTCTGTTCTTTTATTGGGAAGAAGCATCTGTGTAAATCGAATTTGGGCCAGTTGAGGGAACAAAAGGTTTGCCAGAACATTTTGAACAAACCAAGATGGGCTGTACGGTGCGAGCACAGGGACGCAGCCAGGATTTGACCGGAGGGGAGCTGTTCATCGCGGCTTGCGATTGCCTTGAAAGTTTCAAAGTTTGGCACAACACTGGAGGAATTCTTGCGTCAGGCGGCAGTCTCCCTCAGCGATTTGAGTTGTCCACGGTCTGTACCACTGCTTTCTGTGTGTTCATCTCCCAAATTTGTACAGAGAACGGCTCCATCGCACAACAGTTCTTTGTGATGTTCGTCTGTTGCGCTGTTGTTCATGGCTGCTCAAATAGCGGAGACCAATCTGGATGAACGCCAGGTGTATCTGTTTTCTTTGCTTGTGTTCCTGCAGGTTATTTGAGAACTTGTCCCTCGTGTCGAAATTTACTTTCGACAGACAGACATCCCGTCTCACCAACCGGGCTGAAGGACTGGCTTTGCACATTTCAAGCCCCGCGAAGAACAGCATCCCGAAAAAGCTATGAACAAATTTTGAAAGACTCCGCAGAATTTAGCTGGAAGCCTGAACAAAGGCTCGCTCGAGCGCAGTAGAGAAAGCAACAGAGTGTTTGTGAGTAGTTTCGGACAAATGTTTGTGTAATTGCGCTCCGCTGCGCAGTGATCACGCAAGTGTTACCTGACCCGAGGCCTGTGGGAAAAGGTCGCGAATAAATAACATTTCTTCGTCGCTGTCATCTCTCTGGTTGCAACATGTGTTTCGCAACGAGGTGATCAGTTTGCTGATCAGGCTTTGTGTGTTTTCACCGTATTCGTCCGTGCTGGTGGTCTTGGAGAAAACTTTTCGCAAAACTTTATCCACAACGAAGATCCTTGTGGCAGTCTACTTTAGCGATCTCGCTTCTGTAAAACAAGGCTGCTGCGTTTGTTCGTTGATATCCACCGAAGCTCATCCGTTTTGCATTGAAACACTGTGTGTGTGTTACACAAGGGAATACGGTGTGCGACCCACGGTTTTGTTCCCAGAGAGAAAAGAAATTGCATTGTCCACGTCCTCCACTCGAGTGAGGCGGTGTGACGTTGTCCAGTGTCGGCTTTCACGCAGCATGGACTATTTTTGCTTCGGGGACAGTGCTGCCGACTTCGACCCAAATTGGTGAGTCTCTCCGGATTTTCAGTGGGAAGCGAACTCAAGACAGTGTTTCGCTCACTTCCCCACAAAAATCTGACCAGTGACGCCGGTGCAGCTCTCTGGGGGCCCCCCCCCCCCGGGCCGGGGGGCCGCGGGGGGGGGGGGCGGGGGGGGGGGGCCCCCCGGGGCGGGGGGACCTGGGGGACCCCAGGGGAGCAGGACCCGGAGGAGGGGG
>JAAUXT010113064.1_pt1:0-5000 | contig 10503 bp, 13 predicted proteins | sample 7278171 | NCBI WGS metagenome assembly JAAUXT01 (sample SAMN14350112, study PRJNA611818) | marine sediment metagenome | isolation source: surface marine sediment (1.8m) | place: French Polynesia: Moorea | collected 2018-08 | reverse complement strand
TGGTGCAAAGGTAAAAATAATTGAGACAGAAAGGAACCAAGTTGCTGTGTCTTCAGAAAAAAGAAAGGGAGTTTGTGTCATGTGTTCCATGGACTCCTTTGAAAAAACTGACCAAACCCAAAAGGTCGCATGTTCTGCTCTTGTTCAGCTGACTGACGTTTCACACACACACACACACACACACACACACAAACACTTCCCCGGTTTTAGGTTTGTATCAATTGAGCACTTCAGGTTCCCACAAATGATTACACTTCTTGGCTCAGGGTCCGAAATGCATTTGACACATGTTTTGTTCTGACCCTATTTCTTCACAAAAACTTCACAGGCCTCAGGTTCCCATACATTGAACACACTTTCCCACTGATATTCTGAAGGCAAACTGTTGACCACACAGTTCTTGTAAACTCCAGCTCCAGTTAATGATGCAAACAGCAAACATTGCTCTCTTGGCCATTGCTATGGTGATGGTTGTGAAGGCTGAAGATGTGGGTCTCACAAAGGAAGAGGTCCAGGTGTGAGAGCTATTTGGGAACTGAATATTTCTTTAATCAAGGCTGCTTGGGAGTTGTTTGCTTCAAATGTTGCTTTTGCTCAGCTTCTGAATGAAATGTATTCATTGTCATTGTCACAATGCTCAGACTTGCACTTTTCCCCTGTGTGTGTGAACAGTTCTGAATGTTCAACATTTGCTCTGTTCTCAGGATTTCATGAAGGAATTTCAGAATCACGCAGAATATGTTCAGGAACTGGTCACACTCAAGCAAGAACATGTCAAACTCAACCAAGAGCAAGCACAAGTTCTCCATGTGCACAGGAAGGCCATCCAAGAGGAGGCAGAGGTCATGGAAGAAGCTCAGAGAACCATCAGGCAGCTCCAACTGAGCCTTGATGTGCAGAGAGAAGGTAAATGGGGGGAAGAGCGAGACACTGATCAAAGTTAATGTGAATGGAATATTGTATTTGCAACAGGAAACTGAGTAAGCAAGAAAGCCAACCAACCAACAATTTACGGCCCTTGGTTTCTCTCACTGCTGCACAATTTTTCACCACTGTTCCAAACCAAATGTCAAGAGAATTGTTGCTTACAACAACATTGTATCATTCTTTGCCCAAACTCATTTGAAAACCTTTGAATTGCACAAACCCAAGCACCAAAAACTGGGTTTCATCTTCAAATGTGTTCAACATTACTACTCAATGCAATTATCAACCAAACATCTGTTGTTTCCCTCTAGAGTCAAGTGCATTTCTGGCAGCTCTGAAAGCTGATTTTGAACCAAATGGACGGATTGTTGTTTTTGAACGAAGTATCATCAACCATGGCGGCCACTATGACCCATTTACAGGTCAGTCACCTTTGTACATTAACTTTCAAATTGTGAAGAAACCAAAATACTTTCATTTTCACTCTAAAAGTCTCCTTTCTCTGCAGGAGTCTACACAGCCCCTTCTGATGGACTCTACCAGTTCAGTGTGCACCTCATGGCCTCTGGGAACATTGACTTCACACTGTATGTGAATGACAACCCAACCCACTATGATTTGTACTATGAGTTTGACTACAGAGGCACCACTATTCTGCTGGGAATCAATGCTGGGGATCAGGTGTATGTCAGAGCTGGGGATCCTTTGGATTCAAGTCTTGTTGGAAATGAAAATTTCTTGCAGTCCTATTTCTCTGGGTTTCTTGTTTCTCTGTGAAGCAGTTGTCAAACTGAGAATTGATTTTGACTTGATAAAGGCCTCACTGATGCCTATTCTCAATTATTTCTTGACTGACTGAAAAAAGTGAAAAATAAATATCGTTCTGAGCAAACATATCCTGTTGTTGTTTTGTTATTGTGCAAAAAATGATCTGGACAGAATATATACAATTCAATGATCGCTGAATTGTTGACAATCCAAAATATGTATTTTCTTTGATGAATGGAATGGGTCCTGAATGTTCCACAAATCACTCACGCAACATATTGGGCAAGACAGAATTCTTGGGTAAAACTTGCCCATCTACAAAGCGGCTGGTTTTGTTTCTCGAATTCATCCACAGAAACACGACAGGTAGAAATGGTGTCAAAAACTTTGCACAATTGTTGGTGCAAACACTTACACTTTGACATCCGCAAAGCCATTGCTCTTTCACCAGTCAACGGAACCACAGTTTCTGCAGACAAGATTGTCTTGTGCTCCCAGGAAGGCATGTCTCTCAAATGAAGACTCCGGAAAAAGCACAACTGTGTGTGTGTGTGTGTGACTCGAACCACACACCCACTCGTAACAACGAATGGAGGAAACCCGGCAGGTGATGGCAGAGATGTTAGGGAAAGTGGGAAACACACAGACAAGTTTGTCGTTGTGGTTATGAAAACGCGTCAGTTGTTATAGAGTTCTCTTGATGGGGGCAAAACTCGAGGAAGGTGTTGCGGGTCCTTTGCAGTGGTGAAATTTATTCACAAAACTTTCGATTAACACTGAATCAAAACTTGACCAATATTCACTTGAAAACTTCAGAAGTAAAGAAATTCATATGCATCTGTGATGGTTGTGTGGTCACATGAGACAAGGTCCATTGGGGGGCAATTTTGATACCTGTTGGGACCTATATCCACTCAAATCTCTGAAAGTGTACAGGGAGTCCATCCACAATACCCACTGTAACCCAGGCCATACCCTGTGTCACCAGGTACTGGGTCCCATCCCATTCAAGGTGGACAATCTTCAAGGGCTGAACACTCTTGAAGAAGTTGTCCCATCTGGGATAAGCCCTGCATTCTTTTGGAGGTGGTTGGATGTGGTTTCTAAAGCTGTTTCTGATATTTTCAGGGCTGTCTATGACAAAGGTGTTCCTGTACCTGTACCCCATGTTTTTCCTATTCATAAGATCCTGCCATCCCTGGGGGGTGGAGGGTATTGGGTCCCTGGGGTTCAAAATGTGTCTGTTTTGGAAATCAGGCCAAGTAGCTGCTTCATCTGTGAAATCTTCACCACCATCACAAAAGCATTGGTAGGAAGACAATCTGTTGTGCCAATAGTCGAGCCCCATTATGATCTTGGACAAATCTTCAAAGCCGCAAACGGTAAAAGTGAAACCTTCAAAATCGGCATGACGATACAAAATTAAATGACAACCTGGCTCAACTTTGACAGATGATACTTTGTCATTCATCTTTCCCATTCTGGGCACCCTGTCAAAATGTTTGACCTCGATCGTTTTTCCCGTGGCGTCTGTGTTGTCATACAGCCTGGCGCACAGTCTCTGATGTTCAGGCTCTGCACGGGCTGCAAAACAAACGTCTGTGCAGAAAATAAACCACAAATATTCAGGGTCAACACGTTCGCCTCGACGCTCAGTGCGCGACCCCCCCCTCCTCTGATGGAGCACGACAGACGCTCAGACCTGGATTTGATTTCCAGCAGACTCCAGTCGCCTCCAACTTGCCGCTCTGACACTCTTCCTCAGAGGGTCCCGGCTGGGGCTCCGGCTCGTCGCATATTTCACCCCCTAAATAAGCCATTTTGTAGCGTTGAACACGGCCGCATCCGTCGACGTCAGTCACCGCCAGGAGGAGCAGGACGAAGGGGAGGAACAGCATCAGTGTTGTCTTTGTCATGGTTTTCTATAAGACAAACAAATGTGTAGGGAATGCTTCTGTCCTCTGCTTGGTGCGAGAGGGAAAGAGAGAAAGAGAGAGACAGAGAGAGAGAGAGGGGAGAGAGAGAGAGAGAGGGAGAGAGAAAGAGAGAGAGAGAGAGTGTGTGTGAGCGAGAGAGAGAGTGTGTGTGTGAGCAAGAGAGAGATAGAAAGAGAGAGAGAAAGAGAGTGTGTGTGTGAGAGAGAGAGTGTGTGTGTGTGTGTGAGAGAGTGAGAGAGAGAGACAGACAGACAGAGAGAGAGAGACAGAGACAGACAGACAGACAGAGAGAGAGAGACAGAGACAGACAGACAGAGAGAGAGAGAGAGAGAGAGAGAGAGAGAGAGAGAGAGAAAGAGGAATCACTAAGGCAATTGACAGCTGAACAAACCCAGTTCCAGACACACAAACCACTTCAACAAAACGTCAAGACGTTTCACCTCAGTTTGTTGTTCTCCACCAGTTATGTGCGCTGCTGTGCGATGTGATTCTGAAGTGTCTCGTACCATGCAGAGATGAGTACTGATCAGTACCAAGTGTACTTTATATGTCTTTGCTATCAGTACGAATGGTACTCAACTGGTATACTCCATCAACCTTAGAGGCTCTCACTACACAATGACTGCATTGTTTCCAGGGGTGGATCGAAAATTTAAACTCTTGTCAGGAGCCTGGTAAAACTCAATCTATGGCAGGGAGGTGGTGGTCGTGAAGGGGGGGGGGTGCACGTAGCTGGCGACGACTGCTCCAATGGACATTTTCAGCTTTTGTCAATTTTGACCCACCAAACCCCACAAACCAGAACCCCCCCCCCTAATTCCCAACACATTTTTGTGAATTTTAGACATGTACTTCTTTTTTTAGATTTTGTTGGACAAAACTGGACTCTGCTTGACTCAACCTGTCTTCACCTGATTTGGTCTCTCACACTGGTTCATTGCTCCCAGATTGAAAAGGTTCAATGATTCCAATCCAGGTAAACAAAACAACATGTCAAGCTTTGTGTGTTTTGGACAACAAATGTGGTTTGTTGTTCTTTGAGAGAAAATTTTAGCATGGAGTAACATCAAGACTTTTTGGGGCAGGTTTTATTCCAAGAAAAGTGAGTGACAGTGTAGAAAGTCAGATGACTGGTGGCAATTCTACTGCTATTTTGAAAGGGATCTACTCCTCATGCATAAGGATTGGAGACCATGTGTGCTTTTACATCCTTGTTGTGCGAAGTCCCTTCAGGGCGAAGCATCATGTGGTAGTGCGGTATATGGCAGCTGGATGGAAATGTCCCCTGCCCCCCTCCCCCCTACCAGACCCCCCCCCCCTGCAGCTGGACCCCCCTCCCTCCAATGGACAGCATGACTGGTGGAAGAC
>JAAUXT010059106.1_pt1 | contig 10503 bp, 7 predicted proteins | sample 7278171 | NCBI WGS metagenome assembly JAAUXT01 (sample SAMN14350112, study PRJNA611818) | marine sediment metagenome | isolation source: surface marine sediment (1.8m) | place: French Polynesia: Moorea | collected 2018-08 | reverse complement strand
CCGTCCCCCACCCTCTTACAATGACCTTGTCACGCCCCTGCCTCACCCCCACACCCCTTGAGACTGACCCCGCCCAAGCCCCAACCCTCACGCCCCTGAGTGGTCCCGCCCTGTTCCTAACCACCACCCCCCGTGCCTGACCTCCCCCGGGTACTCACCTCCCCCCGGGTACTCACCTCCTTGTCGACGAGCTTCAGCGGGTACTTGACCATCGGGTCCTTGAGCGTCACCGGCGCCGCCTTCTTGCGCCCGAACCCGAACATCTTGGCGAGGACGGCGCCCGTCGCCAGCACCGCCACGCCCACCACCACCGGGATCGCCTGCGACGTCAAACGTGAGACGTGAGCGTTTAACGTCGAGCTTGGGCGTCGCAAGTTGGGTGTGGGCGTCTCGTCAGAACTGGGCGTCAGAAGCTGGGCGTAGGCGTCGTCACAAGTTGGATTTGGGCGTCACATCAGAACTGGGCGTTGCAAGTTGGGCGCAGGCGTCATGACGTCAGAACTGGGCGTCACCAGCTGGGTGTGGGCGTCAGAACACCGGATCTGGGCGTCAAGAGTTGGGTGTGGGCGTCATGCGTGGGTGTCGCCCGTGGATGCTGGGCGGCAGATGACTTGTCGCAGAGTCACGTGGACCTCAAGGTCGTGTGAACGTGAACCATTGGGCGTTTGGATAGGGACGTCAGATACGTGACAACTTCCTCTTCCAAAGGACGACGTCTTGCGTACGCGTCGCACAGCAACGCGAAGAACGCCTTTAACAACAATACTCGTGACGCTATGACGTCATTCACCAACTGCACCACCGCCAGTCACAAACAAACGTGAAACGTGCGAAACCTGAGAAACATTGCACAACCACAAAATGTGAATGAACCAACAGCACCAGTGAAAAGGAGGCAACATCAGCAACAACGCATCAGAGACGGAACCAGCCAGCGGCTCACCAACAGCTGCAAAAATCTCTCCATGGATCCAATAAGGGTTTTCACATTGGTGACGCAGCGACAAAAAATTGACACCCGCATCAAAAATTTGTGATTGGTCTGGACCGATAATTTGATGCTTTCCATTGGGCGTCATGTTGACTTTGATGCCTGCGCGTCAAAAATTCTGACGCCGCCCAGCCAATGTGAAAACCCTTAGTCCCGATCCGGCCGTGCAAAAGATCCAACAAACGAGACACCTTCAAACACTTCGCCCATGTGCAGCTGAATGGGCGGACCAAGATCCCTGGATCCACACCCGAGGCGGAGTGAACGTGGAACGTGCCCCAGCTGCACCGGGGACGGGAGCGTTACCATGGTGATGAGGACGGGGAGCGTTACCAGGGCGACGAGGATGGGAGCGTTACCAGGGCGATGAGGACGCTGATCCCGAGCATGACGCCCACGACTCGGAGGCACAACAAGACGTCGTCAAGGAAACGACCGCGCCTCGCCTGCCCAGTCAGCAACAGGAAGGCTTGAAGGTGGGGCCCGGCAGTCGAGCATGGAGTTCAGGCCATGCTCAAGTTGATGGTGTGACCACGTAACTGCGGGCACGTTTTCTTTTGTTCGAGAACAGGACACAGAACACTGCGGGCAAAGAAATCCCTGTGTGTGTGTGTGTGTGTGTGTGTGTGTGTGTGTGTGTCTGTGTGTGTGTGTGTCTGTCTGTGGCTGATTTCATATAGATTTTCTGCGGCAACAAATTTGCTTGGCCTTTCTTCTGTGTGGCAAAATTTTATATGATGCCCAATATACCACAGGTAGCTTCCGCAGATTATTGCTGGCAGCTGATTCTTGATGCAAGAAATGTGCGGACACAGGAGTCAGTGATGCCACAAAAATCCATGACGCATACCACAGCTCTATAATGAAGCCACCTTGTCTGTCTACGCGCGCGCGTGTGCGTCGGTATGCGTGTGTGTCACGTTTCACGTGCATGAACACCAAGTGGAGTTTGGTAATCGCCCCCCCCCCCGGAGACACGACACAGTGTGAAACTTCCCTGTCTACAAAACGGACCTGAAAACCACCAGACTGTGCAGCTGTGCAGCTGGCTTGGCTACACAAAGCTAAAATTCACACACAATCATGTTAATTTTCAACAGACTCGCCATGGAGTGGAGACTGTTTTGCATAAATTTGCAAATTGTACAGCTGCGCAGCAGATAAAATATGGACAAAAAAAAATTCATTTGGAATTCAAAACTGAAACCCTGGACGGATCAATCAATGAGATGAGATGTTGATCAACAAGTCAAATCCGCACAACACTGCGTAGAGGTGGAATTGTTCGCCAAAACTTCAGGCGACTCCATTTGACGCACACGTGCCACAAGGCACACACGCACGCTATTGCCACACCTGCACGCACACCCATTTGCACGCACACGCACACAGAAAAGCACGCACCCTTTTGCACGTGCGCGCACACACACGCACGCGCGCATGAAGATTTGCAACGGAAGGTATGAAAGCGCCACCCACCATCTCTGCTCTGACCGAGGCCTCTTCTTGACCCGCAGGACTGTCAGCGTCCGCCATGTTGTCGTCCTCTCGCGTTTCCTTCAACTCTTAACTTCCGGCGTTCAGCAAATCGCGTCAACAACGTTCAGTAGGTCACAACGTCAACTCAACCCCGTCCACTGAACGTCGATCGAGTCTGTTTGACCCGAAGTGACGCAGCTGGAGACAGCGGCTGTCACGTGATACTCGAGGAGGTCTGTTTCACACTGAATGCGTCACGCGTTGCGTCTCTGCAAGTCCATGGTGAATGGACGTCTACTGACCAGCACAAGGACACAACGCACTGACGTGAAAAACAGACAACGGCACGCGCCACAGAACGCCTTCCATTGAAGCAGGGTCGCAGTAAGGGTTTTCACGTTGGTGACGCGTCCGTCAAAAAATTGATGCCCGCATCAAAAATGTGTGATCGGTCTGGACCAATAATTTGATGCTCTCCATTGGGTGTTATGTTGAATTTTGACGCGCATGTCAAAAATTCTGATGCCGCCCAACCGCGCGTCACCAACGTGAAAACCCCTAATGCCTCAACTGCTGCCACACGTCAGAAATCTGCAGTCTGCCGCAGGGTTGGTGGGTCCACTCCACCCTCCACTAGGTTTTCAGAGAATCACTCAGAAGTCACAACGTGAAGCGACGTCGTTCCGACTTGGTGACTGACGTGTTGAACCACGTAGAGTTGGCACAGACCGAGCTCGGGAACAAACAGCACGCACAAAACGCATCTCAGGCCTGCTTCACACTGAACTGACAGCCTCAAGGGGTTTTCACATTGATCACGGCATCAACTTTTTAGTGATTTGCGCCGGCCACCGGTCGAGCGCGAACACTATAGGCAGAATCTTTCAAAAGTATGTCAGCAGCAGTTTCTTTATGAAAATGGTACTCAATTGTGTTCATATTTGGTCTGTAGATTTGTTTTTGATCAAGGATTAGGCGCCAGGAAGGAAATTGAGTGAAATGGCCTCCTGGTGATTTGGCAGTGTTCCAATTTCTCTTGCCTGGGACTTTTGACTGAGGCGCAAATCACGCGAGCTCCATGGAGCTATTTTTCTGACATCGATGGCAACTTTTCTTGACAACATCAAAGAATGTTCTGGACCATTTTTTGATGCCCACCAATTGGGCATCATGTTAAAGTTTGACGCTGACATCAAAATTCTGCTGTTGACATCAAAGTTTTGAGGTGGATGGCACCAATGTGAAAACGGCTTCAGGCGTTACGTCTCGACGCGTGCTGCGTCGCTGCACAGAGCGCGCAATGACGCCTGAACAGAAGGCGCGGTGCATCCAGCGTGAAAAACGCCTTTGTTCAGCTGTTATGAATGTTTATTTTGGACCCTTTTATGAGTGCCTCGACCCACACCTGATGTAGATTCTGTTGCAACTTGCAAACAGGTCTGAACTGGGCGTGTTCGATTCAATCTCTGGCTGCAGTACGAGCACAGCACATTCGGCGTGCAGATCGAACACACGTTGCTGGTGTAGCCAGAACCACCAAACCAACCAGCGGGACCAGATCCCAACTTTTCCAACCAGTGTGACAAATTCAGATCCACGTTTCAGGACCCTCCGTCCCAGTGACCACTGAATCGTGTGGGCACGTGGGGGCGTGAGCACACGACCGACGCACTTGCACGCATTTCCAGCACCGCACAGTACAAAATTTCACTCTCGCTGAAACGGACAGATTACCTTTGCGCTCGCGAACAGTGAGATCTTCCTGTCCTCAATCAACCGTTTCCGTCCATTTTGATCTGACGCCCGTGAAAGAGAGTGCAAAACGAGCTGAGTACCTGCCTCACTGCGCTACACAAGAAAAAACCTGTGTTCGTCAAAAATTGTCACCATTTCCAAATTGTGCAAACTCTTGCAAACATGTGCATACAGCACGAGTCTCTTTCTGTGTCCACAATTGCACAGGGATTTGACGACCCAGTTGATCATTGGAGCGCGCACGAGTAAGGAGTCGCTCACGGAGGGGGGGGGGTGCAGGGCGGGAACACCCCAAAATTGGGAACATTTCCGTGCAGTGCAATTTTGCGCTGGGTCCTCTGTCGGGCAGGCCTGGAGTTTGGAAAACTCTTGAATGGAGTGTGCGTCCCTGTGACTCGGTGCCTGTGAAGCCCTGTGGGACTGTCTCCCGTCTCTCCCAGGCACCCACTCGCTGCACAGCGCCAGCTGGCAATGACTGAAGATCTTATCACACGCCACACGAACCCAAGAAAACAAGCAAAGCTACCGGGACACCAACGGGGAAGGTTAGCACCTGTTTGAGAGACCAAGGGGTGGAGGTGGAAGAATGTCGGGCCTGGGTCACACTGGATGCGTCACACGTTGATGCGCACGCACGTCAGTGGGAGCTGCGTCGTTTGCGTGACCCGCTTCTCATTTTCATGCATTCATTCATTCCTTTTGAGGAACGCACCTTGGAGTGCGTTGCCAAGTGTGTTCACGCTCCAACAGACCTGCGCTGTTTTCAAGCCTGTGTGTTTTGGCACAGAAGCCACATTCCATTCATCAGAAGCATCGCTCCAAACACAGATCATAACCTCCACCTGGAGCTACACAGGCCTTGGCAAAGCGACAAGAACAGGAAAAGGGCAGCACCCGAAGAGTTGCCAAACTGAACGTCGTCACGTGGGCAACAACGCGTCACGTAGGTAACAGCGCAGGGACACGCAACGCAAAACAACGTGAAGACTCTTCCTCTTGCATACAAACAAGCAACGCAGAAATCCATGCTCCCCTTGCACACAAAACACAGAGTGGACAAGGCACCAACTCGTGGGAACCACATTGGAGCAAAAGCGCCGTCTTCACGACGCACGGTCTCTGAGAGCGTTGCACGCGCGACTTGAAAAGTTGCAAGCTTTTGGCCTGAAGAAAGTCTGCTGTATGACACAAACACAAAGAGCCACCTGTCTCCAGCAACAGAAGAGATACGAACTACGCGTCGTACGAAAAACAAACTTTTCAAACTTTTTGTTCAGGTGCAACACCTGTGGAGGAAATTCTCCACACGCACAAACACCCGTGCGAGACGCAACACTTGGATGACATCGTTGTGACTGCAACAGACGCACTGCTTTTGACGCCGCGCGTCTGAACTGTTTCAGAACGTGCATGCCGCTCATGCATTCACCTTTGATCCACTGACACTTTGCATTCAACACGCGGATAAGATTCAACCAGGTTCCAGTCTGCAGGTTATCCAACGTTTTGGGAAAACTTCTGAGCTGAAGGGGTGCTGCAGTGCATGCGAATGAAGTTTGGGGCAAGGGTTTGAAGTGTACTCATGCACTTTGCTGTTGGGGGGGGGGGGGGTGGTGGAGCAGGGCGGGACCGCATGTGGAAGGTGGAGTGGCCTGTCAGGGTGAAGATTTCTTGAGTAGGAAAGGGAGGACAAAACAGCAGTTTTAGCTGCGAGATTTGCTGCCTTTCAGCACTCCAGAGGCAAACGCGATGAATGACTGGTCAAAACATGGAGCAACCTTAATTTTCAGACACATACAGAGGATCTTAATCACACTATCAAATGGAATCAGACAACCATACTGGGCTTAGAATCTACGATCGAGGGGAAAATCCTAACCTTGAGTGCAATGTCAGCTGGCATGATCAGATCAACCGGCAGAATTCTTGAACTGGTTCCACGATTGAAAGCTCTTCTTCCCTGTTCTACAACCACTGCCTTCTCCTTAAAATTCTCTCGCGCGATTCTGAAGATATACCAATCACTTCTTAACCACTTTTCACGGATGTTTAGCGTACTTAAGACACCTTAAACTTGATATGAAAGGAAATTTTTGTGACTACTCACCCAGTTGGCCGCCATGACAGGATTTTGTGGCAGACACTGGTCATGTGACGTGTGAGGTGCATCACGTGATAGTCGTACAAATCTCAACGTTCAAAGGTTTGTTGAGACGTGCACGTAAACCTGTACGTACACACACGTTTGCACACACACACACACACACACACACACACACACACACACACACACACACACACACATCTCACGGGTAACCACAGTCTTTTCTCTGGGTCTGAAATGTCCCGTCGCAAAATTTTGTGAATTCAAATTCAGTTGTGGAGTGACTTGAGAACCACTTACCGACTAGTAGTTACTGCCCGTGGGCTACTGCCCACACGAGGCGGTCGAAGTTCTGGTGACTGGTCGGCCTGAGGTTGAAGTACCTCATGGTCGCGTGGACCACTCTGGGGTGGGTCTTCAGACGGCCTTGCTGGTGTGCCTTGATGGCAAGCTTGCGGGCAATGTTTTGCCTCAAGAAACTCAAAATATCAAGCTCTTCACAGGTGATCAGTCACAGTTCCCTATGGGCAGATGCCATGACAGTCAGAGAGCCAGAACCACAAGGGGTCACATGATCACCCCGTGGGGGGGGAGGAATGCTGGGTAATTGCCAGCAAAATAGCAGAATTTTGATATTAAGCATCTATTTCCTGTCTAATATACATCAATATTTATTGTAAAAATATTCAGAATATTTAAAATTGTCTGTAAAGGCCAGCGCCCCCTGGTGGGGGGGGAGTGTGGTATGACACACCAGCCTCAAATGTTAGAACTATGCCTAAAGATGGCAGCACCGAGTCAATAAATACAGAGATTCCCGCCCCCGGGGTCAGTCTCTCCTGAGATACCAACCAGCGTGTTTGTGATATCACTACAAGTGTTTCAGTGATGGCGACAGTTGAGCTGATCCCACTCGCGTCTCCGGACGGTGCGACGCTGTTGTCGGAGGCGCGACGCGACGGGTTCTACAACCCGCACATTCCCCGCGTCTTCGCCAAGCAAATCGGACGCAAAAACTGCGGCATCCAGAGCGCTGCGCTGCTGCTGAGCTCCGCGTCGCTCGCGATCAGGGACGAGGCGCAAAACGAACAGCCCCGCGATGCGCCCTTCACCGAGCAGGGCATGTTCGACATGCCGCAGACAACTCGCGTCGCAACGCAACAGCTGATTACAGAACAGAAAGGCCTGACTTTACAGGAAGTGGCAGATGTTCTGAAAAGCCACGGAAAGTCTGTGGAGGTTTTCCATGCGAGTGACTCGGACGTTGACGAGTTCAGGAAGGTTGCCATGGAAACGCTGAAGGAATCGGGTCACGGACTTGGCGTCATGGTCAACTACGACATGTCGCGGCTGGGTCAGGTCCCGCTTGGAGGTCACCACAGCCCGCTCGGCGCGTACCACGTGCTCTCGGACCGGTTCCTCATCTTTGACACGTGGCCGGATACGGAAGTGAGTTGGGCGGAAGCACGTGACCTCTTCAGCGCCATGACGGAGACGGACGGCGCGTCGGGCCGCAGCAGAGGATTCCTCGTCGTACGTGGCGACGACTGAAGACGAAGTTGTACCAAATGGCTGTGTATTGACAATAACGGCAGACGTCCATTTTGGACAAGTACAATCATTCTGCAGTATTTAGAAAACAAGTTTCTGTGAAACTGTTTTCGATGAGTTTTTGTCAGTTTGTCCCATTCACGTGGTTCCCGATAGTTACAGTACTGTACACACGTCATTTTATTTTGGATGATACAATAAATTTACGACAAAACGAGGAACAGACTTGTCCGGTACACTGATACTGTGCGATGTTTGAAAGCTTCACAGCCTGTGTTGAACACAACACCGCGCTGACTTGCTTCTGTCCGGCCAAACACACATTCGGCAACGACTGCTTGAACAATTTGTGGATTTTGGTCAGTTCGAACGTAGCTTGCAGCGAAACTTTTCAACAGCTGTGAATGCAAAGTTCTTCACATTTGTCAGTGTTTTTTCAAGTCTATCTGAAGTGGCTCTGCTGACGTAGTCAGTTCGGAGGGTCCAAATTTCACTTCACTGCCGGTTGCTGCGTCCGGCGTCATGATTTGCTCTCGCCCTCTGTTGTCTGCAAGGAAAACGAACATTGTCAGCTGCAATTTGTTTGCGAAACAAAGATACCAGGAAGACTGAAAGTCCCCGTCGATGATAAACGTCATTTTCAAAACAACTTTGGCTGCAGGCTCAAGCCTGATCACTTTCCGTCCACCTTCCGGGACAAACGTCTTTGCAACACACGCGCCGATGCCTTGGCAACTCGGTTCGTGTTTCAGTGGACCACTTCTCCCCCCCCCCGTCCTTCTCTCCAGACCCCACGCACCTTGAGGGCCTGCGTCTCCTTCTTGAGCTCCTGTATGACCCTGGCCAGGGGCTCCGGGTTCGCTCCTCCCTCGCACAGCTGCACGCAGATGGCGAGCGTCTCCGGGTCGAGCCCCGTGTTCAGCAGCCGCGACATCTCCATCAAACCTGCAACGTTCAACCACGAGCTGCGTCACCATGGAAACTGACGGCGCTGTTTGAGAGGGTGAGAGCATCCAGCAAAGAAACGCGGAACAGGAAGCCAGCACTGCCTGTTGTCAGATGAAAGGTGAGATTTTCAAAGGGACCAATTGCTACAAAATGAGGTGAAGGTCATTGTGCGCAATGCCTGGCCATTCTGGGCTGTGGAGCCGTGCAGTCAACAAAATCACCCGCCGCACCCTCCCTCAGTGTTTCCTTGTTACAAGGGCCTTTTCACTTCTGGCCAGAAATGTACTGACTCGGTGCGCACCGCTATTAACCTCAAATCCTTTTCGTACTGGCAATGTTGAATAGGCGACATGGTAACATGTGGTCAGACACCCAAACAAAAACAATGTCTGCACTGTCAAACACTGTTCCTGCTCAAACCAATGTCATTTTTGTCCTTCAAAGTTATTCCCCTGAGCAGCCAAGCAGCGCTGCCAACGCCTGGGCCAGGAGTGCAGGATGGCTCTTCTGTAGTCTTGTGAGGGAATTCCAGCGATCTGCTCCTCCAGTGTCTTTCAGTTCGGCAAGATCCCTGAATCTGCGCCCCCTGAGATCCTTCTTGATGCGCTGGAACAACCAAAAATCACAGGGGGCCAGATCAGGCGAGTATGGCAGCTGTGGAAGGTGACTCCAACCCAGATTCCTGATGAGCTGGAGGGTGAGGTTTGCATTGTGCACGGGGGTGTTGTCCATGTGTACAAAGAGCCTCCCGCGCACTGTGCTCCTTGGGCAGCGGCGTCTGAAGGCCTCATCAAATCTCCTGAAGATGCCCCTGAAGTAGATCTGATTGATGGTCTGTGGGCACTGGACATACTCAAAGTACACCATTCCATGAATGTCAAAAAATGCAACCAGCATGACTTTGGCCACAAACAATCTTCTCCTTGGTTTCTGAAGCCTGGACTTCTCTTTGCGCAACCATTCCATGCTCTGCTGTTTGAGGGTGGGGTCATAGACATACATCCAGGCTTCGTCCATCGTGACAACATGATGGAATACTCGGGGTGTGTTTGCCCTCAGCCTGGACAAGACATCACATACACGTTTGCGGCACTCTATTTGGTGAGGCTTCAGAAAAAAAGGCACGAACTTTGCACATTTCTTGACAAGTTTCAAGTCAAACTTCAGGATTCTGTGAATGGAAGTTTCAGAAATACCGGATTGAAGACTCAGCCGGGGAATGGAAATCCTTCTGTCCTGTGTCCCACAGTTCTCCACAGTCCGGATGTTGGCTCAGGAGCACCCTGTCTTGGCTCTGGCAGCTCTTGGTTTATCGACAATCCTTGTTCTTCCACGCTTGAACTCTCGGATCCAGTGGTAGATGGAGGCATTGCTGAGAATCTGGTCGGTGTACACAGTTGTCAAGGTGGTTTTTAGGTGATTTGAACCTTGAAGCATACATTATGTATAATGTATGGTGATGGTGAAAATCACCTATAGGCATCAAAAGGAACGTGAATGCGAGTTTGAAAGTGTTCTATTTGTTTGATTTTGGTCATGTTCAGTTTTTTCATTCACTTTCGGGCTGTAGTTGATGCACGAAGTATCAAAAGAACAAATTTTTGCTTTTACGTATTTTTACGGGCAAAAAACCAATATGGCTGACATGGTGAAATTTGGGTATGGCTGTATAAAT
>JAAUXT010137649.1_pt1 | contig 10505 bp, 13 predicted proteins | sample 7278171 | NCBI WGS metagenome assembly JAAUXT01 (sample SAMN14350112, study PRJNA611818) | marine sediment metagenome | isolation source: surface marine sediment (1.8m) | place: French Polynesia: Moorea | collected 2018-08 | reverse complement strand
TTTGGAAGTGCAGAAAAAATGGGGTGTGGATGTATAAATGTCTCTGTATCTCAGAAGGTACAAATATTTGGTGAAAGAAGTATATTGATGAAATGTAGTATATTCTATGGGGGTTTGAGTGGTAACATTTGATTTTTGATTTTTGAAAATTTTTAAATGGTTTTTAGGTGGGCCTAAAGTTTGGGTTGAAAAGTCATTTTTTTGATAACAAATTTGAAATGGATATTGGGCAATTATTTTGGTTATATGTGGATATTGTTTTGAAACAATGTGTAAAAGTTCCGTTTGGTTAAATTTGTTCCATTTACATGTGTGCTAAATGAGTTCCCAAATTGTGAATGTTGAGTGAAAAAAAGTAAGAATTTTTGACAAAACAAAGTGAGTGAAATCAGAGTGAGTGAAATCAGAGTGAGCGAAATCAGAATTTCCTCAAATCACCGTGAGCTCCATGGAGCTATTTTTTGCTGTTTGCAAAGGCGCCACTCCGAAAACCATCTTCGGAAAGAAAAGAAACGCGGCAGCGGCGGCGGCGCGCGGTGACAACTCGCATCGCGTTCTGAGCCGCTGTTTCGTGTTGATTAAAAATTATTTTGATTTCAAAGCATACGCTTCTGATTACTCTCGGAAATTAATGAAGAACTGTTGAAAAGCTCCTCCCGTTTCTGCGGACGCAGGTGCTCGATACAAACCCCCTTGATGGTGTCAACGTGGAAGGTCAAGGTCGGTGACTCGCACGGAGGTTGTGTTGCAGGTTCCGCCCTTTGTGCAGCTGAAGAAGGATCACAAGTCTCTGGTCGGCAACGACAAGTACGAAGGATTCTGCGTCGATCTCCTCAAAGCTTTGGAAGAACAATTCGGCTTCAAGTTTCACATCTTCACGGCTTCCGAGAAAAGTAGTGGGCGTAAAAGCACAACTAATTGGCCTTCAGAAAGATTAGTCGGAGAACTGCTGCGTGAGGTAAGCCCGAGCACTTATTACTCGAATTCCCAGAGCGAGCGACGCTTTCATGTGCCAATTACTGCTCGAAAGGAATTGTTCCGTTTTCACACGAGGCCTCTTCTGTCTTTTGTCTTGGGCTGAAGAAAGCCACTCATCGAGCCGAATAAATGAACATGTTGCTGGAGCTGGCATCAAAACCCATTCTCATTCTGTTTCTGCTCCACCAGACGTTTCTTTCGAATTAGCATGAATAATTAAGGTTAACAGCATCATTTCCTCAGGAAGCTGTTGCAACAAATACCGAAGAAAACATTAATTACTTCAGTGCGGGGCATGGTTCCCCTTGAGAACAAACACTTGTCTTCGTTCTTTCTCTTGACACTTTGTCATACTTCGTGACCTATTCGGATGTTCATCTTGGATGCACAATTTGTCTTGGTTCCCTTTTGAAGGTCCCCAAATGAACTCTGCGCGAGCCACGTTTGCGTGACGTTCCGAACGCTGACCCTCCCTATTGGCTGTTTCAGAACGCGTCCCTGGCGTGCGGCCCTCTGGTGGTGACGTCGTCCCGCGAGGAGGTCATCGACTTCACCGTGTCCTTCATGAAGCAGTCGGTCAACTTCGTGCTGCGGCGGCCGGCGCGCCCCGACTCCTTCTTCTACTTCCTGCACCCGATGTCGCTGGTGCTGTGGCTGCTCATCCTGGGCATGGTGCTGCTGCTCAGTGTCACGCTCTACATCGTGGACCGCGTCTCGCCGCCCGACGACGCCAAGTTGAGAATGACGCCCGGACGCTGCCTGTGGTTCAGCGTCTCCTCGGTGCTGCTCCGAGGCCTGGACGTCTCGCCCCGGACCGCCTCCGGCCGCATCCTGGCCGCCTCGCTGTGGATATTCTCCGTCATCATTGTGTCGTGCTATTCAGCGGGTCTCGCCACACTGCTGGCAGTCACTCACACCGCCCTCCCATTGACTTCCATATCTGATCTCGCAGAGCAGACTGCGATCAAATATGGGACGGTGAAACACAGCTCAGTAAGTGCCTTTTTCGCCAGCAGCCAGTTACCACTCTATCAGACAATGTGGAATGAGATGACATCGTCAGATGGAATCTTCATGACGAGGAATTCGCTCGAAGGATTCCAGAGAGCGCTGGACAGCAAAGGAGATTACGCCTTTGTCTGGGACTCTTTAGAAATAAGACAATCCACCGCCAGGAACTGTCAGCTGATGCAATTGGGTGACCCGATTGAAATCAACTCGTACGCCATGGGAGTACCTCAGGGAGCCAAATACAGAGACGCCTTGAGCAAGGCGATACTGAAACTTGATGAAGGTGGAGTCCTCCACGAATTAGAGGGAAGGTAAGGTCAACTCGCTCCTGTAATTAAAACGCTCTTTGCGCAATTCATCCCCAGATTACCGGGGAATTGTCGCTGTCCAGCTCTAATGAAGTTTGCGGTGTCCTGGACTGAACGCAAACGAGTTACAAACGGGAGCTAATGAAAAGCCAGACGACTTCCATCCCTGCTCTAATACCTCGGCTCCGAATTGCGCTTCAATTTCCAATGAGAAAACACTCGACCGCTTTGCAGATGGTGGCCAGATGGTATTTGCCCAGACCCCAGACGCCCGGAAGTGGGTAGGGAGCCGCTGACGCTGCGGCGCATGGCCGGCATCTTCCTGCTGCTGGGCGGCGGGGTCGTCATCGCCGTCTTCGTGTCGATCGGCGAATACTGCGTCCACCTCAAGCACGACAGGAAGAAGGCGAAGAACAGAGTAAGCTAATGTAGCCACTCGGCGCCGATCGATACGAGTCATGCTGTAACGCATGTTCCTCTATTTGGTCAATTGGATTTAAACGACCTTGAGGAGGAGGCTTGAGGAATGGTGTGTCACGTAAAGTCGACAAGTTCAATGCAGCGGGGCCCGGAGGTTCAGCCGAGGGGACTACACACGTGGCCCTGCGCATCCAGGCCTTTCGATCCCCAAATGGAGAGCACTTGTGAGGTCTCTGGAAATAGGCAATTGAAGAAGCGTTTTGAAATGCTCGTTTTCGCACCGCAGAAAGTGCCGGAGGAGAGCGCGAGCGCGCGGCCGCTGTGTGATGGCAACAGCACTTCCTGCCACCTGCCAGACGTGTCGGAAATGGCGTCGTCCCAGCCGGCCGACGAGGGCTTTCCGTCGCCCAAGAGCTACAGACAGTCCAAACAAACCAGTATCTTCTAGGCGTGGCGCGGCGCGTGTTAAGGGAAGTGAGCGCTGCGGGGCGCGGAACAGCTGCCGCTCCCGCTCCGTCTAGAGGCTCCGCAGATACTTCAGTCGTTTCCTTCAAGAATCCACTGTCTTCCCTTTCAGTTATTCCTTGAAAATGTGTAAAGGTGACAAAAACAACCATGTCTGGGAATAAAACCATTTTACGGTGAGAAGTGTTGTTACAAACGGGAGTGGACGCGTGAATGTCGGGTTTGCGTGTTTCTCGACGATGCGTCACGTCGCCGGAGCGAGCAGCGCCGAGTTGTGGTGTGCGTCTTTGCGGACACGGAAGCAGAGACGCTGTCAGGGAAGAACCTTTGCATTATTGATATTCGTTACAAACAACTGTCAAGGGATTTGCGAAAAACAGGTCCAGCTTTGCAATCTAGTTTTTGTCACAGCGGAAAGCTTTTTCCCGTCAGTTTTTGCTCGCGCACGAATCATGACTGTTCCGAACTGTGTGCTGCTCAGAGATTTGGTCTCAGCCAGTTTCACAACGATCCAAACGCAGAGTAAAACTCACAACTGAAACCAAACGCAGACAGGCGTTTGTGCTGTTTGGCTTTTTTCAGAAGAACCAGAAATCAGAGACACTTACAGAGAGACAGAGTGAGTGTGAGTGTGGGCGCATTTGTGGTGTTCGAATCAGGAAAAATACCAACGTTTCGTTGCAAAACATTCCAACATGCCAAAGCCAGCCTTTGGTTGACAAACAAATCAATGACTTCCATCTTTAAAAAAAAGAGAGCGGAAGAAATTTGTCCGTTTGAAAAGCTTTGGTTCCGAACCAGAGACGCGCGGATGATGAGTTGGTTGTTCTGGTTTCTGGGGACTTCCCCGAGCGAGTCTCTCCTACAGTGACAAATTTCCATACAAGGAAAAGGCTAAAAGCAGAACCACTTTTTTGCGTTCCTGACAGGCTCGACACAAGACCCCGATCCTTCCCAATTTGTATTGTTCAGTTGGTTTCGCCAGTGTTCGTGAGCATCAGGAAACACGAGTTGACTCGTTGTGATCGTCCCCTCCGACACGACCACCGCTGGATGTGAGTTAATTATCGCCCGAAACGGAGTTTTGGACGGAGCAATGAAGTGTTTGTCGATGGCCCTGTTGAACAAACACCCACCAAGTGCGCTGCTTGTGATTTCAAAGTGCAGCTGCAAAGTTGGCAACCTGAGGGGAAGGCAAATGTAATTTCCATGTTCACCACGGGACAGACCCGCTTCGAGTTTGTCACCTTCAGCCACTGCGTTCTGCGGTTTTTCTGCCTCATCTGGAGAGCATCACATGATCCATTATGTCCTGTCGGGGACACAAAAAGCCAAACAGGAAAACGCTTCAAGGCTGTTTTCCAACACAACTGGACAGAAGTGGGATTCCTGGGTGGCCGTTGTTGACCTAAGTTTGAGGGGTTTTTTGCCCATCTTTTTGAAAATATGCTGTGGCCAGTTTGTTGTGGCTGTTCAAAGTTTTATCTCTGACAAATTTGCAAACGAGAAGGCGGGCCGGGATTCCGGCGCAGACGCAGCTTTAATGAGCGCAAACCGTGTCATTCTGCGCGCGTGGGTGCTCCGCCCCAGCCTCCTGTCGAAGGCCACCGCCACAAAGTCTCCCCCGCCCCGCGCAGCGAGCTTCATCTAGTCATTACCTCTCATCTGGTTACAGACTACACAATGGCACCTAAGGGAACACAAATGTAATTTCCGCGCACACAATTGTATTTCCAGCGGGCGGATCCCATTTCGAGAAAGAAGCGGGGTCCTCGGCGGGTCCTCGGCGGGTGCCCGCCTCCGCGGCGCGGCCAACGCGGGATCCTCCTGCCTCCAACTCTCCGGGTCTCGCCTCGGCTGATGTGAAAAGAATCACCACAAAACTGGTTCTTGATGGCTGATTCATGCAAAAACGCGCAACAAAGATGGGACAAGCGCCGATGATTTACCGTCGCCCAACAAGTGACTTTGCATGTAAACTGGCTTCTTGATTGGGTCTGTCAGACACATGTAGCCTCAACAAATTGGAGAGGGGCTGCGTGAGTGATACGGCAATTCAAAGCCATCTGTGTCAGGTCTCCAATGAAACGGTTTCCTTCCACAAACGGCGCTGTTCCGAGACGATTGACACGGAATCAGCTCGTTTCCCGGACACGACGCCTCCTCTGCTTCCTTTCTTTGTTGCTCCTGATTGAAGCGTCGCGCAGAAAAGTTCCCGCGTCTGTTGCGCGCACAGTGGCCTTCGGGGGAGGGCGCCGTGTCGCAATTACTTCACTGGCGCTTTAAAATTAAGAAGAGATCAAAAGCACCAGGTGCACTGGGTTCCTCATGAAGCCGGAGCCGTTCGAGCCGGGTCCTGGGAACGAGGCGCTGCGCCGGGGGCGTGATGCACGTCTTTGCTCGGAAAGTGGTCAAAGCGGCTCCTCCAAACAGCGAAATGTGATCAATAAATTCAGGTTAAGTCGCTTCTTGTGGAGGCACTTCAACCTCTGGTCACTCCGATTTCTTCCGCGAATAAAGATTCGGTGGTATCTCAGCCAGATAAATTCTCATAAAGTGACCCAGGCGCCGGGGAGGACTGAGGATCAAAGGCACCAAACTGTGCAGAGGGTGTCAGAGTTGAGTCCGGACGGCTCCGTCTCCCCAGTGGAATCCGGACCGGCGGCGCTGTCATCCTCCGAGGCAGCGCTTTTCAACGGCTTCCTGAATCAGAATCTACGAGCTGCGATCGAGTGGACTGTTCCATTCTGAAAATCCGTTCCTCGTGCAGCATTGTTTCCCCAGCAAGTAAAGCAGCCCGTGGGTGTGAATGAAACACTTGGCTGCCTTGCAGTGACAGGACGCACAGCGCGTTGCTAAATCTCGGGTTCACGGGGAGTCGCGGGGGAGCATTACCGAGGCGTGGAGAGCGAAGTTGCGGGGTCCGCCCGGACGTAACCTATACCGTGTCCTCCCAGAGGCGTCATCTGTCAACGCTGCAGCCCGACATATCTGCGTCTCGGAGGGCGGGGCCCGCAGCTGGTGAGTTCATTTCGCTCCACCGGCCACTGAATGGCAATTAGACTTTTGCAGTGGTACGTTCCAGTCCAGACTCGATCGTGTCCTGGCTAACATGGGCTCATGTTGAGAATGTTTCTGACTGGAGCAGGAGCCGTGGATCCGCCATGTGGATTAATAATCGTGACCAGTGAAAACGACTGCGCTGTTTTGCAGAGTCGGGCGGTCGGAGAATGCAATAGGGAGACCTCGGGAAGCCCCGGCGCGAGTGTTGGACGCAGAGCGGGGAGAACGGGCATCGCGTGACAGCGTGTACTGCTCAAGTGGACCTCGTTAGGTGCGGGTCTGTAATCTGGTTCCTCCCAGGACAATGGCGGCTCCGGGAGGCGGGCCGCCGCTCCCCGCAGCCTCATCCCCAACCCATTCAGACTGCCGGACGCGATGTCAGTCGCCGAGTCCGTGTGGAATTTACATTCAGCTCAGCGCGTGAACCGCTGTGACATGGACACGGGTCGCTTCAGTGAACACACACCGCCTCTTGTGGTTCACGGACGAAAACAGAATTCTGCTGGTTCGAAAGGCTGAATCTTCCCAACATGTTCTGGCCATGAACATCTGAACATGTTTCAAGGAACCTGCAGGGTGCGGTCGTCCACATTGTGGGGCTCCCCAACCCTCTTTGTTCAAAAAGAGAGGCACATTTTTTCGTGTTGACTGTGCAACGGATGACTCCACATTTTCTTCTCGCTACATTTAGAGCCCCACACTTTGCTTCCAACCTTAGTTCATCTCACCGCGGTTTGTCGTCCCCAACTTTTGTATCATCGAATCAAGGTCACACAAATTCAGGCCATACTTGAAACGTTCTTGACGTGGCAGACAGGAGATGAGGACGATGACCCTGGACCGGAAGCGGCGTCTCTGCGGTGTGCGCGCGCAGCGCTGCCTTGTTCCCCCCGTGATGGATGTAAGCGCGAAGCCCGCGCTCTGCTGCTAAACCCGCAGCCTCAGCCGGGCAGGATTCCCCCGAAACCGATGCATCACAGGAGCGCTCGAGAACATCGAGGTTGAAACTCATTTGCATGTTGAATCCTCAAACTTGATGCGCAACCAAAAATAGACAGCCAGTGTTTGCAAATGTTTCAAGAGAATCCATATTTTCTTGTCCTCCCTCACACGTTTTTGTCGTTTCGGACGAGCGGGCTCGCGGTGATCTCAAACGCGTTGGGACAACGTTCCCGAAGTTCACAGCTTCAGATCCAGCGCACGTCAAAACAGATAAACTCTCCAATCAATTTTGACCAGAAAAAAGTGCTTGGAACGCTTTTCATGGTAAATACGTGTGTACAGCGTTTTCCCCGTCTTTTGAAGTGCCCGGCTAGCAGTCAGATAAAAATTTGTATTCAAGAATTGGTCCGAATCGAAGTGAGGTCCCCCGCTGCCGGGAGGAATGGTGCCCCAGTGAAGAATAACGCGCCGCGATCCGCGCCACCGACTTGTGACTCCAACACCGTCGGGGCCATTTGTTTTCTTCTGTTTACAGAAATTGTCCGTGCATTTCTTACATGGAGTGGTGGTGCAAGTGCGAGGTGCTCCCTGTTTCTTTTTCCAGACTTTGGCAGGAAAAAATGCAAATTTCTTCTCGTTAACTCAACAAGTCTCCGAAGACGAATCACGCCTTGGGAAGTTTCGTATTCGTCGGCATGTGTTTCAGACGAAGGTCCTGTAGGCGATGCACGTCATCTACAGAAACTTGAGGTGACGAAAACGGTGGCAAAACAGACAAGTGTCAGACACACATCTTGGTTGGGGACGAAAAGAGTGTTTTTGACATGAACGTCTGTCACAAGACAACGCAGACACAACACAGTCCAATTGCACAAACACAACTGCAACTGCTTTGCAGAACAATGTTGCTAGCAAGAAGAAAAGAGGCGGGTTTTGTGCAGCAGAGAGAACACGAAGACAGCGAACCTGAAGCTGGTCACTCTTGTACCATGGTGCACATGACAAAGCACGAAACTTTCTTGACAAATGTGAGCGACTTACCAAATCGTGCAAGGTCGCGTCTGCACGAAACGACGGCGTTTGGTGACAGACAGCTTGAATGTAAGCCAAGAAGAGTCTCAACACACCATCGATTTCTGTGACTGATTGCTCAGTGTACCTTCTGCTCCACTGATTACCAAAGGACGCGACAGGACAAGAAAGGAAAAAAGACAGAACTGAGACTCAACATTGTGGGCTGAAAATACGAGCTTGCCACACACAACAACGCGCAATGACCACGAACTCCTATTCGCACAACTCTGGGCACAAGGAACGCTGCATCCCAGGTTCTCACATCTCCCGCCTTCAGCAGGAAGCATGTAGAGCTCCTGCGTGTGTGCTTCAAGAGATAGAGAAACAAGATTGGCACCGAGAGTCGTCTTCGCATTACCCTGGGTCCAACATTTGTGAAAACCGGCTCTGCGTTGCCAGAACGAACGCATGACAACATCAAAGATGAAGTGGATAAGACTGGGAATTTGATGACTCTCCTGTTTCCCTAGCGCCCTAAGTAATGACGTCCCTCCGGAGCGCGCGCTTCGTGACGCGATGCCGCCCGCGACCCTCGATGCCCAGTTTGGTGGTTCAATGACACGTTGTGGGGCACATGCAGCAGATCATCCTCAGAATCAGCGAAAAGAGGTTTTCACATTTGTGACGCAGCGACAAAATTTTGACGCGCGCGTGAAAAGTCAACATGTAGCGCAAGTTACGAAATGTGCGTACATAAATAGTACAAACCGAGCGGTTGTAACGATTGTAACGATTGTAATGATTTCTTGGTTAATTATCATAAATTATGTTTATTAGGTCATGTGTTTTGAACTTTGATCTCTGATTGGTTGCATGCCCTCCTTGAGTATTGGTAACGGTCATGGTAACGGTAATAAGAAACGTAGATCCTGAATGTATCTCGGTGTTCATGGCAAGTCCAGTTTTCAGTTTCATCCCATTATAGATATGTTCCTTCATCTCGTTTGCACCGAAACGTCATAGCTTTGAACAGAACCGAAACGGCAGCAATACTACAGCTAAAAGTGATGACGATGGCACTGACCAGAGAAAGAAGAAGAACATTTGCATTTTTTTTTTTTACAAAACAAATGAAAACAAGTCGTTCGCATTATACAGGACTACAGTGAGGCCGGCAGATCAACAAAGGAAATTCATTCGCATTGAAAACAAAACATAAATGGCGTTATGTCATCCCAAAAGAACAATGAACTTTCTCAGATCGACAAGATTGAATACAAAAACAAGGCCAAGCCAGAAGTTCCCCAGTGGCTGACTGGTTAGAGCATCAGACTGTGTTCTTATGAGCGACAGCAGGTCTCCTCAGCCATAATCTACAGGCTGTCGCCTGCATGTTATACAAGCATCTGCGGAACTAATGACTTGGTTGTTGTGGAAATTTCCTTTTTGCACTATTTCTTAACACGAACTCATGTGGTACAACGCATCACATGGCAAGCTAGGTAATGATTGAGGAGGACAATAGGTGTACAGTAATTGATGATAACGAAACCAATACCAGTTTTCTTTCCCATTTTGCAGACATGACGTGTTCACCACTGGTGACCTTCCGATACATGCGGTCAGGAGCAGACTACATCAGGTTTTTCACTGAAGCCTCAGAAGACTATCGCAATGACATATGATTCAAACACATACTTTGGATGGATATTAGAAATGAACCAATCTAGTGTAACATTACATCGTTATCATACTTGCATTGTATTTCAATAAACACCTGTTATTTATATTGCCATCGTTGATATTGTTGAATTCAAACAAGTACTCTGTATGCACATTAGGATAGAAAAGGCTCGAATGGAGTGAAAAGTCTTTGCATTGGAAAACGTCCAAAAGTGTAATGATCAGGAAATGTTTCTCAGCATGTTTCTTGTGAGGCATGTCTGTTGTAATGCTACTGTCTCGCCACACATCTCTCATGGTTTGCCTTTCCTATGGCATCACTTTTTGAGTTGCCTGTGACAACAAATTCCACTTGCATGAGCACACATCATAAATCACTTTGGGATCTATGTCAAGCTTCTTGGCCACTACAAGCCAAGGGAGGAAACAAGTTTCATTGGGAGATCTTCTGGAACAGAGGTCGAAGGGAATTTCTCCCCAGTTGTAATGTCACAATCTTCATCTTCCAAACCGAGTATGTCTTTGAAGGTGCACTTACATTTGGACTTCAGGTCAACAAGAACAACCTTGCAAGGCTGTGTTCTGCACAGGTTCTCCAGGTGCTCATACATATCTTCATCA
>JAAUXT010019056.1_pt1 | contig 10505 bp, 14 predicted proteins | sample 7278171 | NCBI WGS metagenome assembly JAAUXT01 (sample SAMN14350112, study PRJNA611818) | marine sediment metagenome | isolation source: surface marine sediment (1.8m) | place: French Polynesia: Moorea | collected 2018-08 | reverse complement strand
TTGTTTCTGAAAGAAAAGATAGTGCAAGAAATGTACTCACTCTCCTGAAGGGTCGAAGTCGAAAGATGAAATGGTCTGGTCGAACACGCTCATTCCCGTACTGATTCCATCGTAATACGAGTACTCCAAAGTGTCACTATTGTCGTGCGACAAGTCGCTCATTTTGCCAAAAAGAATTTGACTCAACCAACTAAGAATCAACACCACAACAAACTTCATTTTCAGCACCAACAACTCAAAAAAACTTGACAACTGTCGAACACCCCATCATGTTGCAGACGAAAGTTCGTCAACTCAATGCGTCGTGTGCCTGCGGTTTAGTTCCACTTTCAACTTGCATTGCTCTACAAACCACTCCAAATTTTTTTTGGACATGCACACTTGTCAATAGTCTTGATTGCTTCGCAATCTCGATGATCAACTCGTGAGCATGACCAAAAAAATTTCGTCGTGGCTCGTAAAAAATCGCAACACGCATCAGCGTGAAGCGAAACCGCAGTCGCACTTAGCTTGAGTGGACGAACCCTTACTGAACCCAGCCTGAGGAAGAAAGTTGCCTGACAACCACCTTTCTACTGACCGCGCACCCAGAGGTGCAAGACGTGTTCTTCTACCACGCTGCGATCATGAGGCCTCTCGTACATGACCTCATTGTGGTAGAAGTGAGTTCACACTGCAAAAATGGTTCCTGTTCAATGATGCAACTCTTTTTTCAACCAAAGGTCTCGAAAAATCGTTGTATGATTTCACAGGAACCATTTTTGTAGCGTGTGTGAACTCTTACTGAGGATCGTTGAGGTCTCCCTGGTCAGTTTTCGCACTGGGAGAGAGATGCGCATCGCTCTCGTCATTTCGGGCAGAACGTACGACAGGAATCTTGTGAATGAGACACCGGTGGGGTCTTTTGGCAGAACGGAAAGCTTTGACTTCAGCAGACACTGCTCATCAACGTGTCTTCTGTACACCCCACATCTGAACAACAATGGGCGGGTGGCCTGGAAGCACCAAACGCTGGATTTTCTTGGGGCAAGGACACGACTTGACGCAAAGCGTAACGCGTCCACTGTGAACCAGGCGTCATGGGCGGGAACACGGCGATCGGGTCGAGGTGATCCGAGCCTGGGAGACGAACCCGGGAGAACACGGTGCGCAGCGCTATTCCTGACTCCATCAGATCCTGATGATGATGATGAGTTTTCCAACTGGCCTCAGCGTGCGGTGGACACGGCCTCGCGCCGCTCACTGTGGCCACGGAGCGAGATGTCTTCACCGGTTTTGTTCAGTGTCGTGAGTTCCAGGCTTTCAATGTATTCACACCGTGCATCGTTCTTCAATTTTTCAAAATGCCTGGCAAATTCACCTGTGGTGTGTGACGTCAAGTCCGAGTGAGAGACAGGATGAACCTGCAGAAAAAACATTGCAGGAGACCGAACCTCAATGCCAACAACTTGAAAAAAATGAAATTCCAGCCAAACCACAGCTGACGAAATTTTGTCTGAACTGAACAGGCAGGCTCCGCCACCCAGTCTGCGCGAACCCACTTGAGTCAGGGCACAGCCTGAATGAAAGGGACTCAACGTGAGGTGGATCCAGGCCGGCTTGTTCACTGCGTCTCAAGGACACATGATTCGTCCTCAACCACCCTCCAAGATTCTGGCCAGCGGTCAAGGGGGGGGGGGGTCCCACTGGGTATCCTCCTTGTGTTTGGCCCCACCTTCGCCAAACTGGAGGATCTGCCCCGGCCGGCGGGGACCTCACAGCAAAAGAGGACATTCCTCACGGCTCTCGTTGAGCTCCTCGACATTCAAATCTCACTCGCTTCTCCTGAGCACTGTGGGCTGATTCACACCGCACGTTTCATGTCTCTTTCCAGGCAGTGGTCGCTGCGCGGAGCCGAGGCGGGGCGCGCCTGGTGTGAACCTGTCGGCAGCGAGTGGTTAAATCTCGCTAATTGATTTGCTGACAGACTCACACAAAGCCCGAATCGGTCGCCATTGCACACAGCACCGGGGTGCCCTGCCTCACTCCCCGCACTCCCATTCGGGGCAAACTGACTGGAAAATTCTCTCCATACACACATTACCCACATTAATGAATGTCTCGTATTAAAATCCCCATTGTGCGTTTTCACTCTCGACACGAATTCCACACAAAGGTGGGGATACAATGCGCAGGGTCTGGTGAATGGCGTCTTTGTTGGAGTGGGGAGTTTTTTTGCTGCGAGGATAAAATCTTGCACTTTGTTTCAGGCTGGGTTCACACAGAATGCGCCGTTCGTTTACGACTCTGTACAAGTGAACGGTGTCGTTGCGTCCCTGCAAATAACTCGCGCAGCGTTGAAGTGACGCATCTCCAATTGACTGGGGTGGCGTCCAGAAACCTGTCCGGCGACGTAACAGCGCAACAACACAGCGACGCAGCGCACGTCGCAGCCCGTGTGAGTGCACCCATAGCTCTGGGCTCGCCTCGCCTGTTGAATTTCTCTCAGCATTAAACCCAGCGATGATTGTCAGTTACTTATTTCTGCACTTAAGCTTATTGCCTTGTTTTTTTCTCGAGTTACATCAATTACAGCAGCAGCGCCGGATCTCCGCTCAGACGTGAGTTCAATTTCACTCGCATGTGTCTGATTTCTGTTGCACCAGAATAACCTTCAATTTGTTCCTTTTTCAGAACGGTCTCAAGAGAACGACCTCAATGAGAATCTAACAGTTTTTCTGACGTCTCCTCGTCCTGTTTCACGCTGGATGCGCCGAGGCCGGCGTGCCTCGCTCAGTCAACGCCACTGAAAGACGTAGCACCCATTGCAATGTACGACGTGCAGCAAAAACCAATTGTTTGCAGGAATCACTTTTGGAAGGCGAGGAGTGTTCTCGGGACCCTTCTCAGTCTGGATCCACACAGCGATACACCGAACGAACTCACCGTGTTCCACCCAACTCTCACTTCACCTCATTTCAATTCCAGCGCAAAGAAACCTCGAAAGCTTCACTTTAACACCCCACACATAACAAGACGCAATTTCCATACCTTCCCCTTGAAGTGGAAATGAAATTTTGCGGGGAGGTTTTTATTAATTCAGTCGCCTCTTGAAGTCGTTGAACCGCGGATTCCAACAGGATGCGCGTCACCCTCAAATGACAGAGCGTTGCACATAGAAAAGATGAATTAGCTCCAATCACAGCGATAACTGCCGTGCCCAAGATTAACAAAGTCCACCTCATCCCCATAAAAACTTAAATTGGGTAGATTTATTTGGAGGCTCTCAATTATTTCATCGCACCTTTACGATCCCAGGTTCTGCGGCGTCAAAGATGCCGCCTCTTGACCAGCACGGTTGTGAAGTTTTAATGGTCGGGGAGGTGCCCTGTGAAATCACTTTCCTTTTGTCGAGATGCTAACGAGGTGACGCGCAGTGAGGTTTCTGTTCGTGTCCTTGGGGATTCACATACACAGTTGGCCCCGGAAAATTCAGCAACAAACTCTCCCAAGTAAAACTGGCTCCTTTTGTCCGGTTTGCAGAAAAAGTGGCCAGAATCTGCACACGAAACGTTATTTGGTTTGTCGGTGTTTCAATTTTCTCACCCCCAAACTGGACGAGGAGTTCAGCGGGTTCAACTGCGTGAAGGAGGATCTGTTGCCAAACGAATTCCTTCTCTGCGAACTTGTTGGTCTCCAGCACAGAGGTTGGGTTCCAGCAATGAATGGGGTCTTTTCGTCAAGGGGCAGATCTGCTTTTCGTGTACCGACCCCCCAGCTTGGCAGCACTGGGTGTCGCACAAATGGGGAACTGTTCATAGTCCAATATTGTTGCAAAACGTTGAAGCAAAACATCTGAACTTTGTAAATGGGCCCAAAACAAACTCACATGTTCGTAACGAAGTCATCAGCAGACCTCACAGGCGACAAGGAGCCGCAGACAATTGGCTCAAGTCTCCGTGATGGGAGACAAAGCGCCGGTCTCCCTCCCGTCTCTTGATGAACGGGGCGGCGCTTAACGGTGTGTCGTGTTTGTGTGACCCTTGCTCCGCGCTGAGCGGTTTGTATCCGAGGCATTTAATGTGGAACAGGGACGGTGACAGGAAGAGTAATTTGGAAACTGTTTGCGGCGTGAGTCATTCTGCATGGGGGGGGGGGGAGCCAAAACACGGGCGTTGGTTCCTCAGTGTCCATCACGTCACGGATTCGGTGAAGCTGGAGGGGAGGTTTTCAGGTTCCATCTCTACGTTCGGTATGTACCTCAATAGTCACGGCTCGAGACGCCACGAGCACGGGTCAGGTCCCTGCACGTGCTGCTGATCTCCTTCAGGCAGCTTCAGAGCCCCGTCTGAAGGTGCTCTCAAACTTGTGTGAAGAAACGGCCAAGGAAGGAGAAGGACGCCAAACAGGTTCTGACTTGAATCAGATAGTCCGTACTCAGTTCCTCCACCTGAGGTGCAGGATCAATTGTCCCCACGAGAAGAAAGTTGGTCTGTCAAGGAGTTCCTCCCCCCCCCCACCACCAAAAGCTTTCCATGGTGCCCAAACCGTGTGAGAACAAAACAACGGAAGCGCAGATCTACTCACCGTCGTCGTCTCCTCAGCAGCGCAGGGCCCAGAGAACAGCGTCAGGCAGACGACCAGTGCCACCGCTTCTGTTGAACAACCTCCGTTCCTCACTCTATCCTTCATTTTGCTGTTTGAAAGTTGCGTGGGAGGGAAAGATCAAAATCACACGGAAATGTCTGGGTCGCGGTTGATCATAGTTGTAAACTTTCCCCAAAGTCCTTCGCTCCTTCCTGTGTGTGTTTACACACGGCTATCACGAGCTTGCACCAAAAAGTCCCTTCTCTCAAGTTTTGCACGGAAGTTTTTCCTCCTTATCTCGCGCCCCTGTCGTCACCCTCGATTCAGCGCAGATAAATCCCACGACACAAGTCCGTCCAATAATTGGTGCAAAATTCCAAGCTGGACTTTTTCTCCGAGCTGTGTGGGTCACCCAGCGGCAGCCAGATTCCTATGCGCGACGCTTCGTTGTTGGCCTGCGTGCCTCAACTTGTTGAATGTTCAGTGGCTGATGATGTTGCTGCAAAAGAGCAATTCCAATTTTCCAGCAGACTTGCCCCGCTGCTCACGGCAGCGCCGTCACTCATTGGATGATCGCTTGCGCCGCCTTCACACTGGATGCGTCTTGCTTTGCCTCTTCGCACAAGTCAATGAGCGCCTGCGACAACCCTGCGCCCGTTGACTTCTACAGAATGCACTGCATGACGCATCCAGTGTGAACCCGGACTCCAATCTCTTTTCTCTATTGAACAAAACTCAATTTGCTTCAGGAGGGAAAAAGTCACTTCACCTGAGACTTCAAAGACTTGGAGCGGCTGTTGATGTGAGGTGCGGGAGGATCCTGCGCCGACTGGCTCCCCGCTCCGCTCCGCTCCGGTCCCTCGCTCTGCCGCTAGTAGGAGCGGCCTCCAGCGGTCAGGCCGCGCTGCTGCAGAGGCACCTCTTCTCCAGTAGCCGCTCACACTGCACAATCGGGTTCACAGTGAAGGAAACCGCCGTTCTTGCAGCGTGGATCAGACAGAGCACAGGTGTTCTGTTGAATACTGGAGCAAACAATGGGGGAAACAAAAATCAGCTTGCAGCAATTGCTGTTACTTGCTGCAAAAAGTTATTTACTTCGATGGGAATGTCTGTTTTCCACTCAGCCTGCGAGGACGGCGCTTGAAACCTGAGCGCAAAACGACCTGACACGACGTCGGCACTTGGAAGAGTTCTGCCCTCACAATCCAAATTGCAAATTGCGACACTGAGATTGTGGCGTATGGCAAATGAGTCTGTCGCATTCACATCAAAGGGGCGACTTCGGAGCAAAGTTGAATGGCAACTAATTTTTCGAGTTGCAACTCATACATACTGATGTTGTTTCTTCAACAAGATTTGCAACAAATTGATTTGCTGTTTTGTATCCTTCAGAGAAAGAAAAGGAAGCAGCCGTTCAAAAACACGCCATGAAAACTGTCAAGGCATTCTTGTTCGACTCAGGGTGAACTGGCAAAAATTGCGCAATATGTTAGAAATCTGATCCCCAATGTGAATGCTTGTGTCTTGCCTCACACGGAAGGTATGGTGTCTGTGGTTGTCGCGTCTTCTTCAGACTCGGCTGTGTGGGCTCACGCTGGGGACTGCTCAACAGGCGAGCACCCCTCCTTCCTCCACACGTCAGTCGTCTCTGGTCGCGGATCCAGGATCCACCGAGACGTGCACGTGGTGCCATCTCGAACACACAAGGATCCAAACATTTTGGACGAGCGGTACGCGCTGTGCGTGCGTACGTTTGTGTGTGGGTATGTGTGAGGATCCTCTGACTGCTCCGCGGCACGACTGTCTCCTCCAAAACACGTCCACGTTTTTTTAACACAACACCACACCTGCGAATCTCAACTGATATATCAACACAAAATGGCTCAGTGGAGCTGAGGATCCGCTGGAGACTCGTGAGGAGGAGGATCGGCGAGATCCCGTCGCGAGGGCGACTCAACCGTGCAGCGCATTAGTGTTCAATTTCCCCGGCAACTCAGGCTGGCTTCACAGCGCATGCGTCACGCGTACCGACCCTGTGCGCCTTAATTAAGGTGCTGCGTCAAGGGTGTCACGCAATGCATGTCAAGGGGTTGTGCCTTGGCACAAGTCGATGGGGGCTGCGTCGCAGGCGATGACGCAGCACGAACAGACTTGTGCAGAGGCGCCACCAGCGTGAAGCTCGCCTCAACTCAGGTTTCCCGTGGAAACCGTAAAGGAGGCGCTCTGTCCTGGGACTCAGCTGAGCGAAGCACGGCGTGCGGTGAGGCGACCTCAGCTCGGCTGCGTCTTCATCAGGTTGACGCAGTTCCGATTCAGTTTCACAGGGAAGAGAGGCCTGACGCATACTGTGTGAACAGGGCCATGGACAACATCATTGTCTGCGGTGGGTTGTTCGCACTAAAAGAATGCAACACTTTTTGCCCCAATGAAAGTTCTGCAGTGTGTGGGTGAGCAAGGGTGTTCATTGATCATGCCCAAGAGACTGACAAGAAAATGTCACAAATGCAAAAGGAGGGAGGAGCACAACTATTTTTCGGAGAGTTTTGGGGTCGAGTGCCCGGCGCCCTCGGATCACATGAACTCGCCATCCATGCAGTGCTTCTCTGAAACTTTCGGTACATGATACACTAACCCGAATCTGGTAATTCTCATTCTCAAAATTGTGCACCTCCAGCGACGCAGGCCACACGACAAACGCGTGGTACGCGAACATGCACAGCGAAGCAGCAGCTCTGTCCTTGCGCCCCGATGCAAACTCGGGGTTCAGGGTGGGACGCAGGGTGATTGTTCCCGCTGAGAGGAAACTTCGCAATGATGAGCTCACTGCACGAAGCAGGGCCCGGTCAGCTGGACCACCCGCGACCCGGAGCGCTGGAAATTCTTTCCTCTTGTGTTTGTTTGTTGCAAAATAAATTGATTCAACCACGATCGTTGTCACAATAACTTTCGTGCGTTCACATACTCACTCATTCAAGGCACAGACAGGTTGTAACGAAATGGCCAGACACCCCAAATGAAGAGGCATGAGTGTGTGATCATTTCAGTTGACTTGAAATGGCCAGACATGGGATGAACAAACACCGAGTGGCTGTGCCAACCAAGGATATTTCAGGCACACATCTATGGTGCCAACTGACATCAAGTGTGTGAGTTGACATGAGGAGGCACGAGGTAAGGGGCAAAAACCTGCCTGACCTTCGGTGCAAGCCCTCACCTCGTGAAACCACCACTCTCATTTGCTCTCTTCCCCCCTTTATTTTTCTCTCTTCTCGTCCCTTCCTTAGATTCTATCCCTCACAACTGCCCCCTCCTCCACGAGAGGCGCCTTTATTGTGCAAAATAGACGCAGCTGTAATTCAATGAGAGGGAGATTGGGGGGAGCTCGAGTCCGCTCGGGATTACCCTCGCTCTGCAGCGCTGTGTGTGCAGATTACTCCGTCCGACTTCACACAGCACCGCTTTGTGTCAATGGTCCCATGTTGGTCCAGGTCGCTTCCGTCATTCATCCAAACCCCGCTCAGCTGCCACTGCCTCTCTGACCTGTGGAATTGGACAAGGCTGTGGTTTAACCTTGAGCACCCCGCCCCCGAAGAATCACTTGTCCCGCACTCGCGTAGTTCTCTCGCTCTTTCCCGTCGTTCCTCACATTTCCTGCCCATGAGAGGTGCATGCCTCCATGTGTTCGTGAAACCCTTCTGCACCAATAAAGAGCACTGTTCACAGTCAATACATGAACTGCAAGATCGCCCCCCACCTGAAGGAAAATGTCCCCTTTTCACACAATTGGGTGCTCTTCTTGTTGAGAATTTGGTAACGTGGATCGGAACCCCGAGTGATCAGGTCCCCAGTGGGAAGACTGAACGGGCAGGCCGTGCTCCATAGGGGCCTCCAGGGCCATAACTCGGCCTTTAGGGGTGCAGCCTCCTTGGGTCTGAGCCAGTCTGGCTCATCGCCTCCCTCCCGAACTATTCTCCTGTGCTCTGGAGACTCGAGGGTCCCTGATGCTCTCACGAAACACTCGTGTGACAACAAATCCTCAACTTGCGTGCTTGTGTCAACATGGGCCGCAATTTACTCGAACATGTTCATCGAAACCAGTGAGCACTGTGCGCTTCCTCGCAAGGATGCATTGTGCAAAGTACACACACACACGAGGCGCCCCGTTTGCTGCTACCGATACGTTGATTCGCTGCAGAAGGGGATCGAGCCGCCCCACCACACCACACCACATGCACCTCGCCCAACACCAACCATTGCGATACCCCCGCCCCGTCCCGCTACGCCCAACTTCACGCCGCCCTACCCCACCCGTTCCACTCTGCCAGGCAGAACACCCCGACGGCTCTCACCCACGCCATGCAGGTGGGGCGTCCCTCCCAGGATCCGCCGGAGCAAGTCCCCCGCTCCGCAGAGATATCAAGTGAATGATGTTTCCTGCCGAGGCAGCAATATCTCGGGATTATTGCGGGATTACGGGAGCTTAACGCGCGCGCCCCGGGCCCGGGCAGCAGCGACAATCAGAGCCACGCGTCGTTCACACCGGACACGTCGACCCGTTCCATACGAGATGCGTGATGTTCTGTGCCTCTGCACAACTCAAATGGTCCTATGTTGGTGCCTCTTTGCACGACTCAATTGGCATCGCTACTGGATGCGTCGTGCCGTTGTGTTCGAAGGCCACTCACGATGAGAGCGATGCACACATTACGTCCCTGCGGCTGCCGCGTTGACAAACGCAACCCGGTGTTGCAGGAGCACAAGGTCTGCCGGGTCCGAGCAGACCTTCGGTTGCAGGCTTTTGGCACACCGGATGTATGAAACAGGTCCGGACCTGTTGGACGCAGCGCGTGACGCGGCCAGTGTGAAAAGGCTCTGATGGCTGGACTGCACGAAGCCTCCTGAGCCTGAACCAACAATCACTGATCCAGGCCTGCGACACGCACCCTGCCGAGCTTGGCAGATCCTGAGAACAACCTCGGCTCGGCTTCCCCTTCAGGGCACGTTCGATGACGTTTAGATCAGCGCCGTGCGCGGCGTCCGAGAAACACGATGCACTGATGCATGCCCTTCGATTTGCCCAGTGACGCCGCGCATTGTTGTGTCGCGCTGTTTTGTGAACGTTTCCGTTTCCGTCCCCCACGGATGAACAGAAACAAGTTCTCCCCCAACCCACCCAAGACACTATCAAGGTCCCGACGACGCAGACGACAGGGACACACCGTCTCCTTTCTTCTACGTCCCCTGGGTCTGACATTGGGAATAAAGCAGGGATGAAACGTCCTGGCACACAGGATCACAGGGCTCCCCCAGATCCACTCCCGAGGAGCAGCGGGATGAGCCATCCCGGAGATACGCCATCACGGCGAGGTTAATTGGCGCGGACGATTGCAGCGGCAGCAATCAAACTCAAATCGGATGGCCGCTGCCCCGCCCGCTGTGTCCGCTCACCCCCTCCGATCTCCGCTCATTCCCTCAGACGCAGACCCGAGGGCCCGGGTTTCGCGGTATATGATCGAATTGCCTCTGAGCACAACATCGAGACTTTGCAGTGGCGCGTTGAGCAGGACTGGATGTCTACTGCTGTGTGAGACGGACCCTTGTTCTGACAGGTTGGGAGTCGGGGTGAGAGCAAGGATTTCGATTGAGAAGGCAACAGGGCTTGATCAAGTTCTGGGCAGAGGTACTGGCTTGGGTGAAAGACTTGGAATCAGGATGGGGTGGAGATGTGTGAGTGAGGCGTGGATGTAAAACGGCTGAGGACGGGGTGAGAGAGAGAGAGAGAGAGAGAGAGATAGTGAGAGAGAGAGATAGAGATAGATAGATAGATAGATAGATAGAGAGAGAGAGAGAGAGAGAGAGAGAGAGAGAGAGAGAGAGAGAGAGAGAGAGAGAGAGGGTGTGTGAGGGGGTTGGGGGAAAAGGCTCTAAGAGCGATATAT
>JAAUXT010132269.1_pt1 | contig 10506 bp, 8 predicted proteins | sample 7278171 | NCBI WGS metagenome assembly JAAUXT01 (sample SAMN14350112, study PRJNA611818) | marine sediment metagenome | isolation source: surface marine sediment (1.8m) | place: French Polynesia: Moorea | collected 2018-08 | reverse complement strand
TCCGGTGCACAGCTTCAGCTTCGCGCAGCTCCGCTGAAGCGGCTTCATCGGTACTCAGCACCTTGCCCGAAAGCTGGATTGCGCGCGTGGGAAGAGCCAACTCTTCCACACGACACTCTCCCAACCCCCTCCCCTGCCAGACCCCCCTCCCCCCGTGGAGAAGACAAGGAGGACAAGGAAGAATCGACGACATCACCGGCGCAAGGGACTTCGCGCTGCAGTTGCCTTGAACACTGCTTCTTGTTCAGGGTTTGATTGTGCGGTCTTCTCCAGTCATTCTCTCACTTCTCACTTCTCTCATTCATTCACTTCAGCCTGGGTGTCCGAGCACCCCCCTCCCAAATCTCTCTCCGGTCAGGTCACGCCTCAGGTCAATTTTCTGTCGCCATATTGGCCTTTGCAAGGTTCTCGTTTCCAAGGTGACCCCTGATCCCAATCACGTGTGCGCCAGATGCCGGGTCCGCCACGCACAGTCACGAAGGAATCTACGTCACTTTCTTTTCTTTAGTTCGGAAACGACATTCGCGTGTGACGAAAATGTCACCTTTTATTTTCCAAATAGGTTGAAACCATTAAATATTTTGTGGCGACGGCAAAGAAGAAAATATTTCAAGACAAAGAAATGTCAGCCCGCTGAGGTGAATAGTCATTAATCCCTCAGTAGGGGCGGATCCAGGAGGTCCCCAGGTCGCCTCAGAGAGTCCACACCTTCCCTTCAAAAAACCCAAAGCTCATCTGGTCCTCTGGTTCCTGACCCTGAACCACGAGTCCGATTCCCAAGTCTGGCCCAACTTTGAGGAACGAGATTCCCTGACCCCGGGATCCTAGATTTCCCGAAAAAAAAACCAAGAGAACCTTCTTCCTCCATAGACCTGTCACTCACCACACTTTGAACGCAAATTGTGTTCACTCACCCACATTGGTCAGCACATAGATCCCAATGACCAGCAGGAGGCTGATAGTTCTCCTCCTCTGGGATTTCTCCAGCGCTGTTCCTCCCGCTGAGGCTCCTCCCCCCGCCGCTGAGCTGCTCTCTGATTGGCTGAGAGTGCTGATCTGACTGCGGATCTGCCTCTGCGCCTGTCTGGCCACGTGACCTATCCTGAGGTAGACGCAGAGGGAGATGATGGTGATGGCAGCGAACAGGGGCAGCCAGATGACGGCCTGCAGGTCGGGGTCCAGGATGGTGAAGGCGGAGCACGTGTGTCCGTACTGGAGTCTGGCAAAGAAACACAACACGTGACTGTGCCATGCAAACAACATGGCTTCCAGGAGGAAAGCCTTCTTCGCACACCCAACGCTGAGCTGGTGCCGGAAAGAGACGACAGACAGGCTTTGGTTGAGACCAGGGAATGTGGCTCGAATCAGGCCTCTCCACCATTCAGGGTTGCCACTGAACCCTCGCAAGGGCAGCACTTGACCTGCGTTTGGAGGCCGCGTCTGCTTTTGTGTTGGAGTCCAAATCCCCAGAGATGCACATGTTTTGCGGGTTCGGGTTACGAACGCTCTTGCACCCAAATGCGGCCTGCACCACTGCACTGACCTGTCAGGCAGAAAGACGTAGACGAAGCTGGTGGGGACCGCCACCAGCACGACGACCCCCAGCGCCCCCTTCACCCTGCGCTCCGTCACCAACGCCAGGTGGCGCAGCGGGAAGGTGACGCACACGAACCTCTCCACAGACATGCTCAACACGCACGCGCCTGCAACAGAGATAGTGAAGCGATTCTGGTGAGAAACACACACGCATGCACGCACACACACCTACACCCACGCACACACGCACATCTACTCTCCCAGACGCATGAACACACACACACACACACAGAGGCAAAACAGGCGCGCGCGCACGCGCGCAGGCATGCCTGCAGGCACACACACGCACGCACTTGCACGCCTGCACGCACACACGCACACACACGCACACGCACAAACACACGCCCAAGCACACACGCATGCACACACACGCACACACACACACACACGCACGCACCTTGCAGTAGCGCCCCGAACACGAGCACGCTGACGTTGGTCTTACACGCGGCGCTCCAGGTGGGGAAGTCTCGACGCGTCAGGGACAGCCGCACTTCGTCAATCACTGCGACAAGAACAAACCAACAGCGAAGGAGAGATGCCAAGGTTCCAGGGCCAGGAAGAATCATGGAGGACTTCAGCTGGCCAACCCTCTATCCCAAACAAATTTGTCTCCAAATGAAAAAGGAAAAGATTTCACGCTTCTGTTGGTCAGGCGGCATGCAGACCAGGTTTCGTCTCAGCCTGACTTCAGCAAAGCAACGCCAAAACAAGAAGACAATTCGTGCAAGGGCCTTTGGTTACCAAAGGGCACACGAACGTCTGCGCTTTCCTGGCGTTCACGTTTTATGAAAACAGTACGGATTCGCTCACGGCTGAACTTGACTATTTGCGGAAATAACTCACCATTGTACATGAGAATACTGCAGGCAATAGTGACGTCACTCGCCGCCAGAGCGGCGATCAGGAAGTTCGCGCTCGTCTTCAGGAAGTCGAACCTCCGGACGGACGCGATGACGAGACCGTTGCCCAGCAACGCGCCGATGTTAGTGACGTTGAGCACCACCTGGTGTGCGATGCGGATTGCCGCGTCTACGTCCATGGAAACCGTGTTGCATTGTGTGGGAAAACGACCATCAACCAGACACAATTCTGTTTCGCAAGTCATTGTCTTTTGGCATTTATTTGTGTGTGGAAACAGCCAATGTTTTCATTCAAAAGGCCAAAAGCTTTGGGAGTCGGTTCCATTCTGCATGTTGTGCGCTTTTGTTCCTTTTGCGGCGAATCAGCGGAGAATCAGACCGACGCCAAAACAAAGGAGAAATTAACGTTCTTTTGTTTCAGGCATTTATTTGGCGAAAAACAAATGAAAATTGCGACGCAAGGTGATGAAGTAAACGTGATTTTTCCTGGAAACAAAAAGCCTTCAGATTGACTGAAAGAATTTCCACACCAGTAGATCTGCACATCTTGTGTGAACAAACCCTGCATGATGACTTCGTTAGAAGTTTCTTGAACAAACACGTAAGTTCGGGAGAAATCTCCAATAGACAAGAACAAAACACAGCGGAGACAAAACTCCTCTTGAAACCCTGTTCTCACAAACACTTCAATACAACTAACTTGGCAAGTTGCAGCATTGGCACAGTATATTTCAAAGTTCCCACACACGCACATACGCACGCACACACACACACACACACACACACACACACACACACAATTTGTGGCACTGGAATCGCTTTTGCACATTGACAAGTAAATACGTAATTTTCTCTCAGAAACTGACTTAGATTCAGATGACCTTTGACTTCTCGTCCCTCCGACTGACCTACATTCCGACCCCTGTGACCTCCTTCCGTGACCTACTTCTGTGACCTACTTCCTCCTCTGCTCCCTGGACAGAATCTTGAGGAGAGAGACTTTCTCTGCAGACATCGGCTGGAAAGAGAAGAGACGTTGATGGGTGAAGGAGCCAGAAATCTGCAGTTCCCTGTGTTGTGTCTGTCACTAGTTTGATACGAGGTGTGTTGACCACAGACCGAGTCCACGCTTGGTACGCAACGAGTTGTGTCTTCACACGGGATCAGCTTTCCACACAACGCCGTTGACTTTGCGCAAGACAACGCATCACTCATCCAATGTGAACGAATCTGACAGCCTTGAAGCTGTAGTGTGTGTTTTCATACAACACGCACGCATACGCAGACACACACACGCACACCGTACCTTCTCGGGGCAGACGCAGTGGCTGGCTGGGCAGTACCCCGCTGCACAGTTGTTCTCGCACCACGCCACCATATTCGCGACATCTGTATGTGCAAAACAAGGGTCTGGAGTGCCACGGGATCGAGAGAGAAAATAGAAACACAAGTTCTTGGCTCGGGTGCACGTTCTGGGTGCTTCGTGCAACGTGGGCTCACCTTTGTAGACGTCTGTGGGTCTGCAGCCCTTCCCGCTGTTGGGTGCGGTCGTCGTGGACGACGCGCTGGACGAGCTCGACGTAGTTGGCGTGGATGACGTCGTTGACGTGGAAGAAGTGCTCGAAGTCGTAGACGTAGATGACGTAGTTGACGTGCTTGACGTGGATGACGTAGATGACGTAGTTGACGTGCTTGACGTGGGTTCCGGGTTGCCGCCGGCGTCTCGGCTGATGCGCACGTCTGCGCAGCCGTAGAACTGCTCCTGCGGGCCGCAGCCGACGCAGCCGCCCTCGGGGTGGTCCGGGTCCTCGCCCCAGCTGTTGCCTGCAGTGAACACGTGACTTACTCCACAGCCTGATCCAGGGGTGGATTCAGGGGTGGAGCAGGGATGGACCTGGGGCCGAACGCAAGAGAACGTCAAGAGTAACGGCCAAGGGGCACGGAACAAGGACCAGAGCTCCGCTGGTTCCGTTATTTTCCCCGCCTGAGGGGTGAAACAGTGCCTCGCTGGCACGTTCGTTTGAAAATCCCACTCCTCTCCTGTCTTTTTGGGACCCTCTTTCCTCAATTGCTGAATCCACAAGTACCTGCGTTGTACTTCCACTGCAGTACGCATGCGTTGCACGTGACGCCCTCTGGGAGCTGCAGCGTGTACCGGAAGTCCTGGTTCTTGTCGGAGTCGAGAGCGTGCCTCGTGGCGCCCCCTACCGCCGCGGGGAGCAGGTGCTCGTCCAGGCACGCCTGCGTGAAGTGGCTGCAACACACCGAGCAACAGGTGAGATTTTCCCTCAGCGGATCCAGGGGCGGGAGCCAGGCCAAGACCTCCAATACAGCGTGTTTCCGAGGGTGGAACTCTGGCTGAGATCCAGGTAGGGTCTTCCAAAAAGTGCAGTGAAGTGTTGTCTCTTTTGACACTTGTCCACACCAAAAACTTGGAATGTTTTTGACGACGTTTTGAGAAGCGCCAGGTGGTAATCTACCCTGAGTGTGTTGACATATCAGTTTCTGGTGACACAGCCGCACTCGTTCACAAGGGACCGACTGGTGCTGGGCAGACCTGGTGTTATGTCAGGGTGTTCAGGCCAGCACCGTTCCGTACGCCCGCAGCTGGCTGAACCCAAGCCCATCGTTCATCAGGAGAAAGGAGCCAATCCCTCCTGTCTCCACTGACCAGGTTACATAAGCTAGTTCACACCAGTGTGAGTTTGAATCAGTTTATTGAATATGTACCTGAGCTTCAGAGAAGCCCAGAGTAAAGATGGGGTATAGTTTATATACACCTGAAGCTGTGTGGAGAGCAAGTGAGAATTATGTAGGAACAAACTTTAGATCGAGGGTTTAATTGATCGGGTATCGATCACACAACACTGGTGTCTCTTCACCGAGACTAGCTCCTACCAATGCGAATTGAGTGCTCGGTCACTGTGTGTGTGTGTGAGAGTGTTTGTGTGTGCTTGTGTGTGCGTGTGTGCGTGTTTGTTTGTGGTGGTGCACGTGCTAGTTTCTGTGTGCGTGCGTGTGCCAGTGTTTGTGCGCGTGTGTGCGTGTGTGAGTTCACTACGAAACTGACCTGTCCTGCCCCACGGTATCACAGAGGCGGAACTCAAACCAGCCCTTGTGATTGGCTGTGATCTGCACTGTGACGTCGATGGCGGAACCGGAAGTGTACTCGGCGGCGATGGTTCCGGTGGCGAACTGCCCGCCGGCCTCGTGCTCGAGCGGGCCCTGGTACGGGTCGCCGCACAGACCGCACTTGCCGTCGTGGTGCGCCCATTGGTTCTGAAAGCGACGCGTCACCGTCAATATGGGCCAGTCACCATCGCACACACACGCACGCACGGACACCCGATCACACACACGCACGTGCGCGCACACGCTCACACGCACACATGCTCACACGCACACGCGCACACGCGCACACGCGCACACACGCTCACACGCTGCTGCACCTGTTCCTGAATCTGCACCCAGACCAGCACATGGACCTGTCCCTAGGGCCACCCTGGGTCTCCCGCTGGACCTAGCCCCTGCCCAGCGCCTGGACCTGCTCACCAGGAAAGCTCGTCTCTTACACCTGCCCCTGAACCCGACTTTGTCCCGATTCTCCCCGATTCCCCGCACCGTGACTCGCTACTCACGTTGAAGCCGCCGCAGTTCATCTGGTTATCGTCGTAGTTGTGCGGTGTGTCGAAGCCGACCCGCCACATGGTGCCGCGCGCGGGCGGGTCCAGCAGCCGCCCGTGACCTGAAATAGGCAGGTTTAGCCGTGTCTCAGGGATGCGCCTCGCCGTACCACAGCCGGGCGGGGACTGCGTGATGTGAAGCGCGTTGCGTCTGCACGCGCTGGCTCAAAAACACGACGAAATCTTTCGTGGAAGAGTGAGAAAAGGTGAGAAGCGGAACGTGGTCCAGCTCAGCCACGTGGAAAGGGGCGCGAGTTTCCGCTTCCGGTTCACTAACCGGTCACTTCCGGTTAACTCACCGGTCACTTCCGGCAGCAGGGCGACTCCGACGGCGCAGAGGAGAGCGAGCAGGGTCTTCATTCTGCAGTCAGCGAATTGTTGTGTGTTTTGTGAGACCAGGGTTGCAAACAGGATCTGGTTCTGGGACTCATAGCCCAACCCGACCCAACCCAACCCAACCCAAGCCGCGCAATTCAACCATGGGCCTGACCCTCAACCCAAGCCAAGCCAACCCAACCCAGGCCAACCAAACCCAACTCAACCCAACCCCAACCGCGCAATTCAAACCACCCATTTGCTTTCCAACTCTCCAAATTCAACCCAACCCAACCCAACTCGATCCAAACAAAAACCAATTCTGACGAAACCAACTGGTAAACTTGAAAAAAATCCTTGTATCTCTTTGAATTGTCCTCATCAACAAAACATAAATATGCAACATAAAAGTCAATTTCGCATAAAGAATCACAGACCTGAGTTCGTTCCGACAGATTCACCACAGAGAACGCAAAACACAAGGTCAGAACATTTCACTTCGTCTCTGAGCCAACAATTGATCAAACCAAATTGACAAAACTTCTCGCCAGCGAATAGAATTCTTCTGATCAAAATCTCTCACCTTCTGAGTGGATCCCGAGTGTTTTCATGAGAGGAGTCCTGAGTTCTCTCGGACAGAGTGAAGATACGGAGCGAGCACGCGCCTTATGTAGTCCTCAACGGGCTCTTCTCCGCACCGACGTCACCGCCGTATCAGCGTCGAGATATCAGATTCAGAGCACTCGGAAGTTATTGCGCATTGCAACACTGTAAAAGTGAGCGCTGCGTAGGGGCGTCACAACACGCTTTTTGACGCTTCCCTGGAATGGAATCGGAATTCTTGAGGCGTGGCGTCAGATCTTCCAGAACTCCGACGGTGGGATGGAACCCTTTCTTGTCCGTGCAGCTCTCTTCTTGAACGTCATCCCGATCCAGTTTTGTTCACATTTTTACAGTGTGAGACTCCACTGTGACGTCATAAGTGCGCGACGCCGCGGCGTCCATTTTCCGCGCGACGTCGGGACGGAGACGCAGCGTCTTTGCGCGACGCGCTCGGAGGGCGACGACTGAACGTGGCGTTTTTGACGCGGCGCCGCCCGGGTGAATAGCTGTGCTCGCTGCTTATCTCCGTTTCCGCAAAAAAGAAATTAAACTGCAATTCTGCCGTTTTGTTATTGTTTGAGCACACGAGAAGGAAATGTTTGTTCGTGATGTGTTTTATTGTGGTTTTCCTCGAATGTTCTTCTTTCTCTGCGAGAAACTGCTGACTTTTTGCGTTGGGTGTCTTCGTGCGGTGCAAATTGTGTCGCTTTGTCACTTTTTGCGTCGTGCTTGGCAGTGGATCAGCCACGCATACCCCTGGGACCACACACACAGGTGTGATGAGCCAAGCGCTTGGCCTGAAATCCATCCGATCTGAGTGTTTGTTCTTTTTCTCTCTTTCTTTCGTTCATTCTTTTTCGTGCGTTCAATCTGTCTGCGTGTGTGTGTGTGTGTGTGTGTGTGTGTGTGTGTGTGTGTGTGCATTTTGATCTTTCAACAATTTTGGGCCTGTGTGTGTGTGTGTGTGTGTGTGTGTGTGTGTGTGTGTATGTGTGTGCGTGTGTGTGTGTGTTCACACAGTGACATGTTCAGGTCTTTCTCGTCTCGTTTCCTCAATGACACTTGAATCAGTGCACAACTTGTTTTGAATGACAAGGAAATTTTTTGTTTGTCTCGTCACTGGGCGTCGCGTCGCGTCGCGACTGGAGACGCTGACGTCACTGGGCGTCGCGTCGCGTCGTGACCGTTGCTGCTGACGTTGGTTTCCTCCCGCCACGACCGGCGTGTGACTCAGGGTGTGGACAGCACGATCTCCTGGTCAGAAACCAGTCGCTTTCCCGGGCGTGTTGTCGTGTTGTTCGCAGTGGGCGGTGAGCAGGGCAGCCCCACAGCCGGGTCCGGGAGCACAGCACACAAACATGAAAACAACAGGCTTTAAGTAACAGATCTGTTCCCTCGGTCACTTTTTACCTTGGACGTTCAAAACAAAGAAAGATTTGCTCTGAAGAGGCGCTGATCTTTCTATCTTCTGCTGCAACACGCAGCCACTTGAAGATCGGAACCTACACGCAGCGCAAACTCGCTCCTCGCCCGACTGTCTCCTTGGCTGCGCGTGACTCCAGCGGATCCAAGACCAGGGATCCGTCCACAAATGGGAAAATTTCGTTTCATCGTCACATCCTGCCCAATTGTCCGATTGGGGGGGGGCAGTCAGGGAGCGGTAGATTGCGCGTGCGGGCACATGTGTGTGTGTGTGTGTGTGTGTGAGAGAGAGAGAGAGAGAGAGAGAGAGAGAGAGAGAGAGAGAGAGCACGTGCGAGACAGACAGACAGACAGACAGACAGACAGAGAGAGAGAGGTGAAAGAGGGAAAGGGAGAGGAAGTGTTTGTGTGTGTACACGTGTGTGTGCATGTGTGTACAGGTGTGTGCGCATGTGTGCTCATTTCTGTGTGCGTACGGAAGAGACAGAAAGAGAGTGTGTGCTTGTGCATGTGTGTATGCAAAAGCCTATGAGAGAACGAGTGCGTGTTTGTGAGTGCGAAGAGGCGTGAGCAGTGTCTCTGTGTTCTTGCGTGGACCCTCCTGACCCGATCATGGATCCGCCTATTGGAACAACACGCCGCGACTACAGATCGGATCACTTCGTGTCAATCAGAACGCACTCGCGCCCGAGACTTGAAGAACCATTTTATTGCAGAAACAGTTCCTGTACCTCGACTGGCAGACACTCAGTGGTCAACTCATTTGTGAGTGCCTGTCAAACATGATCCATGAGTCCAGGGTCAACAGGTCAAGGTCACACTGGACGCATCAAACATTGCCTCGGCTTTTGCACGTGCAAGGCGTGTTTTACACTTGGTACGTGCACGATGAGTTGCGTCAGTTGACGCTGGGTCGTCTTTCAACAAGCACACATGATGTGCAGGCTGAAAGCTCGAACTTTTGCTTCACCCTTCCCCCTCCTTCTCTTGCACCACAAACTGCTTCGGACCCTGTTGTGTTGGCCCACATCTTGAATCCCCCTCTGACTGCCTGGCACGTCAACGAGTATTTCAATGTTCTTCACAAGATTCAGAAGAGTGATAATGGAACAAGTACGTTTTGTACTTATCTGTTGTACTTATCACCTGACCATTTATGTGCACACACGAATCTGGGGTTGCCATGACGGCCAAAGTCCCGACTCTGACTCGTGACCTACATGCACTCAAACCGTGTGTTTGATACGGGACACGGAACTGCGCAAAACACAGGTCTATTGAACAATTGTGGGCGCGATCGGTTGCCATGTGAGTCACGCAGTGTTTTTTTGTCAAGTCATGCAGGATGGTGCAACACCTCAACAAAAGCACGTGGAGTCAGTGACCGTTACACGTGAAAACGTTCTGTTTGTTGTTGTGGGTTGATTCTTGGTCTTCAATGTCCTTCACTCAAACAGGGTTTAACACTCGTTGGGCTTGGTTGTACTCGCACGTGGTTCAGTGTTGGACACATACAGTTCGCTGCAGGCTGGTGGTGCACAGCTTCGAAACGCTCGCAATGTGTTCGCACGAAGGAGTGGTTTCCGGTCCAAGCCGAGGTCAACTCTGAGCTCAGAGAACAAGACTCCCTGACTTCCTGTCTTGACTGGTTCATCGTTTCGTTGTTTTCCATGGCCACACGCATTTGGTCTCTGTCACGGGATCTGTTCATGCCTGATTGGCGCTGTGAGTGAGGTCGTTCCGGATTGGCTCTTCGAGTGAAGTGCTGTCATCTCTGATTGGCTGTGAGAGCACGGTCGCGCCTGCTTGTCTCTGATTGGCCGACGAGAATGAGGCTGCTGAACCTGAAGCTGTTCACGGCGGTGGAGGCGGGCGACCTGAAGGCGCTCAGGGAAATCCTCGACATCGCGACAGGTACGGGGGGCAGGGAGGGGAGGGGCAGGGAGAGGTGGGGCAGGGAGGGGTGGGGTGGGGCAGGGAGGGGTGGGGGAGGGATGGGGCTGGTGGGGCAGAGAAATCGGAAGGGC
>JAAUXT010027926.1_pt1 | contig 10506 bp, 11 predicted proteins | sample 7278171 | NCBI WGS metagenome assembly JAAUXT01 (sample SAMN14350112, study PRJNA611818) | marine sediment metagenome | isolation source: surface marine sediment (1.8m) | place: French Polynesia: Moorea | collected 2018-08 | reverse complement strand
TTGGTGTATGAAAAATGTTCGCACTACAATTGGTTTTTTTAAAATCTGTTTTTTTGTTTCGCACACCCCCCCCCCCCCCACACACACACACACTGAGGCAGATTTCAGCTCGAAGTTTCAAAGTTTTCATCCACAAACTGTGCGCCTTCAGCGGATTCGGGGCCTGACGCCTGGGGAAAGATTGAGGTTTTCTTCCTCCTCTGAGGATCTTATTCATGATGAAGTCAACGCTTCACAATACAGGCGGCCTCCTGCGACAGACAATCAGCTTCGTGAACTCTGTTGTCTTCATTCTTCATCAAAGTCCTGTGTTGTAATTTCAGGCATTATGCCGCCTAACAAAGGCTCGATGAAGCAACGAACCCTCCAGTTGATGTCCAAACCGAAAGCGACGACGCAGGGTGTCAAATCGGCGAGGAAGCAACTCAAGCAGCGTCAGGGTATCGGCCCCGTGAAAACGTCCACAGCTCAGGGTATCGGCGTCAGGACAGTGAAACACACCTTCAAAGCCGTGAAACAAGCCAACAAACTGAAGCTGAAAATCAAACAAACGAAACGGATTGGAACTGGTGCCTCTAAAGGCAAGAAATCGAACAATAACGGAAGTGCCCCACAAGCAGCAGAGGGCGCGGTGGTTGTGAAGAAGCTGCGCGGCAAGGCTGCGCAGAACGCAAAACTCGCCAAGTGTGATATGCACGTGAACCTGAAAATCCCAGTCGCAATTTGCAAAAACCTACCGAGCGTCAAAACGAATCTGAAGTCCGACATGAAGAAATCGCACAAGTCCGTAATCCCCGGGGAGGTGAGAGGCGCCGGGGTATACAAACGTCACAGCATTGACCTGACCGAGAGCACGGAGGGCGCCGACGAAAACGGCCAAGCCGCCAAAACGCTGCTGGGGGCCAAGAAACGGCGCGGAGAGGTCATCAAGTACCAACTGCATCTGCAGAAGGAGGAGAAGTTCAACGGGATGATCTTCGACATCGCCATGGGGCAGTCGGGCGATATTGTGGTGACGTGCACGGAGGAGGCGGTGCTGTGCGACGCCAACCTCAAGCGCAAGCGGCGTCTCGACCGCGTCATGTCCCCGGGCGGCGCCGGATTCTTCCGAAGCACCGGCGACATCCTGGTCGTGTGCCGTTGCTCGGACAACGTGAACGTGTTCACGGCGTCGGGCACGTACAAACGCAGCTTCCCGTGCGGACCGTCGCCGTGCGGACTGACGGTGACGACGCGCGACGAGATCGTCGTGACGGACACCGGCGCCAAGCTCGTCCGATTCTACGCGTCCGACGGAAGCCTGCTGAGGACCATCCACCCGACCGGGGACAACTACCTGCTCAGGTGTGTGTGCGTGTGTGCGTGCGTGCGTGCATTTGAGGACCACTCATCCGACCGGGTTTGTGTGTGTCACAAGGTTTGTGTTCATTGGAAGTGCGGAGTGTGTGCTGCTGAGGACCGCACACCCTACCTGGGCCAGCGGCCTGCCCGGGTGTGTTTGTGGAGGGGGGAGTCAAGATGCGTTTGTGGGGATTGCAAACGTCCGCAAGGCACACAGAACACCCAAGCAACGGACATTGCAGGGTCATTCAGTGCATCGCAGGAAGCCGCGTTTTGACTGCGACACTGAACGACTCGGTCAGTCGTACCCCGTGGTGTTTGTGAATCACGTTTCGCTTGGTATCCACTCGTTTTCAGTTTTGCTTTCGTGGCGGTGTTTTGGTGATCATCTTTGCTGCACAGCAATGAAAATTTTGCTGCTGCGTATTGAGCGTCACGGACGGACTGTATTTACGATCCGGGTTTGTGCGTTCGAACAGTTTCTCTGACGAGAGCCTCGTTTTGAGCGCCTCTACATGTCCCCACCAGGTGGCCGATCTACGCGACGTCGCACGAGGACGCCGTGGTCGTGTCGGACTGCCACCAGCAGCGTGTGCTCGTCTTCTCGCACGGGGGCGCCTTCAGACAACACTTCCCGCTGCGCACGCAGGCGGGCAACCAGGTGAGGAGCGGGTACCAGAGAGCGGAGGGGAAGGAACCAGGTTTGCAGTGGGAACCAGTGGAAGAGCGGGAACCATAGGGACAGCAGAGGGAGGAGAGAGAGCCGGAGGGGAGGAAGGGAACCAGAAGGATGGGAACCAGGTGGGAGGCAGCTGAGGGAAAGGACGAGGAAGAAATACGGGAACCTGGGTGGAGGGTGATCTGGGAGAAGCAGGCCTGGGACGACAAACGGGAGTGCCGAGTCTGCCGACGAAAAGCTGCAGACAGTTGCTGTTGTGCTGCTGCTGGTTGCACGTGGTTGTTGTGTGCCGCTGTCTGACGCGTGGCTGTGTGCTGCAGGTGCTGCGCCCTCACGGCGTGTGCGCGAACGCCGAGGGCGACCTCTTCATCATCGACTCGGCCATCGACTCGATGGAGGTGTTCCAGGGCGACGGCACGTTCCGACAGACGCTGCTGCCCTCCGACGACGGTGTGCTGCTCAAGCCCAAGGTGCGTGTGTGTGTGTGTGTGTTTTGTGTGTGTGTCAGAGAGAGAGAGAGAGAGAGAGAGAGAGAGAGAGAGAGAGAGAGAGGAGGGGGGGTTGGGTGGGGCGTGTGTGTGGGTGTTGGTTGTGGCGTGCTGCACTCTTGCACGTTGTGGTGCTTCTGACGCAATACGAGTGATTGTGTATGTACGTGTATGGTGCAACAAACAACGCGGAAAATCTACTTTCTGCGTTGGGCTTGTGAGTACTTTGTCCCAGTGAAGGGTGCATTTACGTGTACTGTCTTGTGTGTGCAAGGCTGTCGTGGAAACTTCCACCTGTTGGAACAAGTGAACGGAACGGAAATAATTTCCAGTAAAACAGTGATCACTGATGCACTGTTGGTTCTTGATGTGCAGGTGATCGCCATCAACCCGAGCAACACGCTGCTGGCGCTGGGCGGGATGCGCGGCGCCGTGCGCCTCTACAGGTTCATCCGGGTCACAGAGACGATCGCCACGCCCGCCAACGGCGCCGACCCGCCGCTCTCCAAAGTCTCGTCACGGCGAGAACAGCGGCGAGAAGTGAAACGAGAAGTGAAGGTGGAAGTGAAGACGGAGGTCAAGGACGACGTGATCGTGCTCGACTGATTCTCGTTTCCGGATCCTTCGTCCTGAGATTCAGCGGAGTGGACTGAAAACAAAATGGGAATCTGAGCATCCCAATTCCGAAACACAAACTGACTCAGTCGGTGTGACGGACATTCGCACGCCTGTGTGCCCCGACGCGTGTGTTGTGCGGGGGTCCTTGCCTGATTTCCACAGGGAAAGTGGGGCGGTGTTGCGTGCTCGGGGGACGTGTGTTCTCCATCAGCGTTTATTCCTCAGGCAGTGGTAAAACATACCGAAATGGCACATTGTCAGCACATTATGCCAACAAGCGTACTGGAGAATCACAAGCCGTGGCAAGTATCTTCACTCACCTGGGCTTGCACGTGTAGGGATGGCTGCACGCCTCTCTCTCCGTCACGCTTGGGTAGACCGTGTCCGGAAAGCACCACCCGCCTCTGGAGCACGTTACACCGTGTGACGATCCGACGGTTGGGTCCGCACAGCTGATGCCTCGCTCCGTACACTGTAGTCCGTTCCCAATGCACAATTTGTACAAAACCGCTTCACTTATTTATTTTCACAACAACAGATTTTGCTGCAAGTGAATGTTTGGCGAAAATTCTCGAGCATCTTGAAAATGTCGCCAGCGTCCCGTGTCTGTTTCACACAACATGCGTCACGTTGTTGTTAACGTCACTTCGCTGGCGTCGACGCAGCCGGCTCGTTGACTTCGACAGCGACACAAACGCGCGACGCATCTTGTGTGAAATGGGCCTGAAAGTGCGTGCACTTGGAAGCGTTGAGAGTGACCGTGTGAAAGTGAACAGTGCGTCGTTTCGTGGACAAGAGTAGATGTGATTCCAGTGCGCACCCTTGGTCGTATGGTGCGCAGGGTTCAGAAGAGAGCGCTGGTTGACCTTGCGTGGCGTGTGCGTGAATTCTCGAGTTTCTTGAACAGCAAGATGTACGAGTGTTGTGGTTTCGTTCATTCGTCGCAAGTTTGTAGTTTTCGTTGTTCAGTTCTCGTGAGTATGTTTTGTGAATTTGTGTCCGTTTGTCAGGAAGTTTGGGTTTAGATCTGCAAGTTCCTTCCAAAAATGCCATTCTTTGCAACTTCTTTTCCTCTATTGCGATCTGTTCTCCGAAATATCCGAGTTAGTTTCGAGAAGTCGTTGTATTTATCCAGGGACGGATCCAGGATTTGGTCGGGGGAGGGTGAAGTCAACTTTAGTTGTAAAAAGAAGCCCTCGTGACCCCTGGATCCGCCCCTGACGATTTCGTCTGCTTTTACGCCGAATCGTCACGTATCGCTCCCCACAGATGGAGTATGTGAGGGAGCAGCACTGTACAAACCAGAGGATATTTTTCTACTGTGAATCGTGTGACAAATTGAAATGTTTCTGTTTTTCAACACGTTCACGTGAACATGTACAGTTAGATTCTACATGTGACCAGCATTATTATGCGCTTCACTGATTTCACAAAAAATTTCTATTCGTTCCCTGGAAATGGACTTGGTGAACACAAGGCTTGCCACGAGGAGACAACGAGAGCGAATGAAGCGCGATTGGTGGCAGCGAAGTGTGTACGAGTGCACACAACTGCTTTGCTTCAGGGCCACCGAGCGCGCAGAGGTCAGAATTGAAAGCACAGTGTACAGGTACAGAGTTTATCCAACGCAAGATGCAAATAAATTGATACGCAAAACGAGTTTTTGCACTTCTCATTGTGCTCATCTCACTGCCCCCTCCCAGCCACTTCCTCCCAGTCGCGTTGCGTGCAAAGAAACTACGAATTTCCTACAAGCACAGTCCACATTCTAACGCTGCAATGGACAGCAGCAGTTTCTTTTCATGTAAGGGTTCACCCACGCTGCAAAAATGGTTCCTGTGAAATCATACGACTTTTCGAGACCTTTGGTCGAGAAAAGAGTTGTACGTGAACAGGAACCTTTTTTGCAGTGGGTGAACTCACTTCTACCACAATGAGGTCACGTATGAGAGGCTCTGTGACGGCTGCGTGGTAGAACAGTTGAGCTCCCTCCTCTTCCCAATCTTGCGGCGTCTGTGGAGTGGATTCTCCGTGCGAGTGCGGGAAGGGTGACAGTCCCCAAGCAGCCTTCGCGCTGCGATGGTCGAACGACAAGCCATGTTTGCTTTTTCATGGGATGTAAATTTTCATTCTCACTCAAAGCAGCAAGAATCAAAAGTCACGCGACAACTCCATATTGCGCGACAGCGTCTCGTGTGTGAACATCCATCTGTCGCCATGGAAACACGTGACACACACCAAACTCACCACGCACCTACAGCTTCGGTGAAGGAACCGTCAAGAAACCAAGAAAACCGTTTGAAAAATAACAATTGTTTGCATTTTATTCCTTCAGAATCTTGCAGTAAAACAATATCTCTTCGGATTAAAAGCAGTCATCCTCATCTCTCTCTCGCGGGTTTGAAGCATGATTGTGCTTGTGCTAAAATGTGATTATTTCATGCGTTTGTTTCAAAAGGCTTTTGGGTGTGAATGCGTCGTCGATCAGCCTACTGTACAAAACAAAGCTCGCGCTACTAAACAAGACTGTACACTGTACAACCAGGGGCGGACCCAGGGTCCGATCGGAGAGGCACCCCCCCCCAAGTAAAATCAACTTTGGAAAATTTCGCACGAGAAAACAATTTTCGCGCTTGCGGCGCAAACTTTGAGAGACAATTGCACAGATATTCTTCGGTAGGGTGGCACCCCCTGGATCCGCCCCTGACAACAGACATCCTGAAAACGAGAGCTCCACTCCAACCAGCCATGCAGGTCCACATAACAATGCTTCATTCGGAAAACGTTCCTTCAACTCACGGAAGGGAAGCCAAATCAATTCGTCAGAAATACCATGGCAGGATGCTCGTGGCAGGAAGAAATTGACAAAAAACAAAGACGTAGATTTGTAGAGAAAGGGCAAGTTCAGTGAAGAAGGGATTTTCGTGTCGGGCAAGTGTTGTTAACTTTTCGACTGGATTCGTTTGATAGGACAAAACTCCGGAAGTTTCTTTCATCCCCAGCAAACAAAATTACAATTTCGTTGAAACACGCTCGAGAAACCGAGACGTGAGGCTGTTGTGGCCGTACGACGTTGCGTCTATTTGACGCTGTTCGTGACGTCACGTCTTGATCACAACGCCACGTCACGCGAACAAAGCGCTGCTAAACGTCGCTGCTAAAAACACAGTTCCCGGGACTCAACAGGGAGTTTCAGCAACACGTCCCCGTGTCCGCCGCTATGCACGTGCACGTCGCAATCACACAGTTACACGCGCACGTGCGGCGTTCCGGTGTATGTAGCCCATTCCCTGTCACATGACAACAGTCACGATTCACCCAATAAAAACATCGCCCCCGTCCGCACGGATTCTCCGGAGATTTAAGTCTCATGGTCACTCCGCACATCTGGAACTTCCTGCATGTTCCGGAAGCTACGGACACGTGGTCGCAGCACGAACGAGGCTTGGCGTTCCCTCTCCCCAGCAGGCGGCGCCTCTATCTGCCGGCGGCGCCGTGGCCGGGCGGCGGCAGGTCGGTGATGAGCGTCTTGGTGTAGGCGGCGGCGCAGAGCGCGGCGTACGGCTGCCAGTCGACGTTCTTGGTGCCGTCCAGGTAGTCAGCGATCCCGCGGATAAAGGCGAAGGAATCCATCTGAGGAGAGGAATGAAGGAGTGAGAAGAGAATGGTGGAGGAATCAAAAGTGACAAGAGTGGAACAATCAAGGAGTGACAGAAAAATGGATGACTGGTAGAGTGCGACAAGAGAGTGGATGAAAGAGTGAGAGAAAACCACGTAAGTGTGAGAGCAAAGAGTGAAGCAACAAACGAGAACACAACAGACTCAAAATGCTGGAGAAACGGAACTTGATCCATTGTGGCTGAGCTGATGTGTATGATCAGGTGTATTTTAGGTGCCGTTCTTTTTCATGGTCTGGAGTGATCAGATCGCTCGATATCCCATTGGGTCCAATGCAAAATCGAGCGATCTGATCACTCCAGACCATGAAAAAGGACGGCACCTTATACTTTCAGTGACAACCACCCCAAACCAACCCCGCTCTGCTTCTCACTGTTGAGACTTCTTGTTTCACGTTTCTGCTCCTGTATCGAATGAGACACACGCGATGCTCAGGGAGCGCGCCACAGATCCCTGTTCCTCTCCGACATGCGCACTGAACCGTTAGCGGAAGAGGACTGCGCCTGCGCCGTGAGTTGGACTCTGCGCATGCGCCGTACCTTGTTTCCGGTGATGGACTCGAGGCACTGGTCGAACTCGGTGTCGTAGGCGATGACGCCGTGGCGCGCGGAGAAGTCTGTGCGCAGCGCGTCGTCCTGCACGACGGGCTTCCCGGACCCGATCGTCCCGTAGCGCAGCGTCGGCTGGTTCGGCACGTACCTGCGACGGCCACCGGAAGTTAGGTTGAGAAACACGGGGGATGTGGCAACAAAGTTTGAAATCCCGCGAGTCGCACCAACGCCGCGTCGCCCACGTGTGGCATTTTGAGCTTTGCTTTCGTCACTTAAACGTGAACAAGGCAAGAGGCGGGCAGGAGAGCGCGGCTTTGCGCACACGCCTCGAGCACGTGATCTGGTCCTCGTGAGTTTGTGTGAGTTTCCGGTGGGGAATGAACAGCTGAATGGTTGGCAGGCGGGCAAGACTACACTTTTCGGCTGGTTCCTTTGTGGCAGTTCAAAATGGGTGGAGAACGCTGAAAAATTCCCCCCTCCCCCAAAAAATTGCACCGCAGCTGAAGAAGTTTCTTTCACGTGTCGACCTTTTTCTTCGTTGAGGTCCTCCCCCCTTTGGGTGGGTCCCCGCAAAAATATAATCCACGTGTGTCTGTGAATGTGCGCTTGTGTTCAGCACAGGTGTTGCGTCTCCGGCGGGGGGGGGGCAGTGTGTGTGTGTGTGTGTGTGTGTGTGTGTGTGTGTGTGTATTACTCACAGGTGCTGGGCCTCAGGCGGCGGCGGCGGGTGCCCCACCTCGATGATGTCGTTGCCCCCGATGTTCATGTAGAGTTTGTCCGTCTCCGGCGGCGGCCGCGAGAAGTCCACCTGAGGCGGAAAGCACGGCGCGTGAGCGCACTGGGCTGCACCATCGCCATTTGAGCGCGGAAAAGGACGCCAAAAATGACGACATGGAGGGTGGGGGGCTGTTTGTGGTAAAGGATCACGACATTTGTTTTCCTCCACACGCATGCCCAACGCTGCTGTGTGCTAGGTCCTGTGTGCTCACCTCTGCCACCCCGTCTCATCCCTTCCTCATGTCCCCCCATCTAACCACCCTGCACACTTGTCTTTCCCCAACCTCTCCCTCTCCCACGCACCTCTCTCCCTCCCTTCCCGCCCAACCACACCACTCTCTTCTGCCCCCCACTCATCTCTCACCACACCTCACTCCGCCTTCCCCTACACACACCTCCCTCCCTCCCCCCGCTGCACACCTCTCCCCCTCCGTCTCCTCCCCACCCACCTTCCTCCCTTTCCCACTCCGCCCCGCACACCTGTCCTTTCCCTCCCCTCCCTGAGTACCTCCCCCACCCCACCCCTCCTCCCCGCGCACCTCCTGTCCCTGCAGCAGCTGCTGTCCGTCCCTGATGAAGTCCTCCCACGGAGACTGGTGCGGGTTCGCCTTGCACTGGTCCTGGATCTTCTCCACGACGCGCTGTATCACCATGTCGTGCGGCGCCCACGACTTGAGCTGGTACTGCATCTGACCCTGCAAACAGACACGGGATCTGCATCAACAACTGTGCATCGTCTCTCCGTACCTCAAATTTCTTGACGTCGCACTCAGTACAGTTGATGTGCGTGCAACCCTCTTGGGCGTTACGTACCTCCTCGAGCTGCTTGATGTTGTCGCAGTAGATGTACATGTAGCCCTTCTGGTTGGGCGTCGCCACGACCACGTCGCCCGGACGCACGTGTTTGTAGAAGTCGGTGAAGTGGGGCACGCCCCCGGCCACGCCCACCAGCAGCACGTGCTCGAGCGCGCCGAACGTGCCTGCAGCACAGCGCAACGTAAATAGGGACGCAAAGCAGGCGCCTCATCACACACGAAATGCCACCTCCAACGTTGTGAAGACACGGTACAATTGATAAAGGCGTTCATGAGGAAACGCACGTGAGCTAAGCGCGACACTTTGCACTGTTCGTGACTAAACGTGTTGTTGTGTGGGTGTACGCGTCAGTCTCTGCACGCTCACGTGCGTCTGTTTGTGGTTTGTGTTCAACTTCCAGTCTTTGCGTGTGTTCATATGTTTTGCTCTGTGTGTGTACGTGTGTGCCTGCGTGCGTGTGTGTGTGCTTCTACGCGCACGCACCGAGGAGTCGCGTCGTGGTGTTTCCCGACGAGATCTGCGCGGAGCGGTCGCGGCCGATCATGGGCAGCTTGGTGGAGACGACGCGGTGCGCCCCGATCTCCCCGATCGTGTACACGTTCGACTCTCCTGGGAGACGAGAACAGTTTGTAAGTCTCGGGGTGAAACGAAGAGGTATTCATTTCAAGTGACATCCAACAAGGGAGGTGTCTTTCGTGACCCCTGAAAAATCATCCCTCCCCCAAACCTTCCCCACGGACGAAAAGACGTCTTCTTTCTCAAGTTTGAAATCGGTACCCCCCGGAGCCCGATTCCCAGACCAAATCTGAATCCCCCCCCCCCCTGACGTTTCACAGACGTCAGTCCAGACAGAGAAATATCAAACCTGCTGGTGGTTTTGCAGACCTGTGGATCCCTCCCTCATGTAACCCAACAAAGTCCAACCCAACCTGGTCCAACCCAACCTCGCTCAACCCAACCCATTTCAACCCAACCCTGCTCCACCCGCCGCACCTTCGCTCTTGAACCTGACGAACGTCGTCTTGTTTTCCATCATGGCGTCCACCGCCAGCTTCTCGTAGTATTTCGACGTGATGATGGCGACCGTCGGTTTGTTGGGGCCGTGCTGCATCGGCATGTTCTTCACCACCTTCACCTCTGCAGAACAGAAGAAGACGCCCTCAACACGTGACCCAGAAGGCCCGTTGTGTACTGAAACCTCTTCCCTGCCTGGCCCCGCCAAAACCCACACACAGACCCACTCTCCCAGCACCCAACAACCTTCTGGTAATCCCCAGTCTCTGTACGCGGTAAGAGCCATAAAAGAGTTCCCGCTGATTCCGACCATTTTCTGTGTCTTACCGATCCATCGCAGTCGGTTGTGAGCTTGCCTTGCGTCTGGAAATGGGAACATATAAAAATGGTGTGCGCCTCTATTGTGTGGGAATTCTAGCACTCTGGCTGTGGTCGAGATGTTCTCGACCCACGAACAGAAGGCTTCAGTGGTCCGCCCTGCCCATAGGGTGTGTAAGGTTGCAGGGCCCTGAACTTCTGGTGCTACCCCATTGTCCCTTTCGTG
>JAAUXT010043187.1_pt1 | contig 10507 bp, 12 predicted proteins | sample 7278171 | NCBI WGS metagenome assembly JAAUXT01 (sample SAMN14350112, study PRJNA611818) | marine sediment metagenome | isolation source: surface marine sediment (1.8m) | place: French Polynesia: Moorea | collected 2018-08 | reverse complement strand
GTTCACACTGTTGGCATGTTCTCTTGTTGAATTAAAAGCTCACTCGAAACCCTCGGTTTCTTTCCGGGTCAAATCGGCGAAACAACGGGAAGATAAAAAACATGCCTCGTACGTACCATTTGTTTGACTCGCGGTACGAATGTCGCGTTTTGTTTTCATCATGATCTCAGGGAAAGGTGCAAATAAACAAAAGTGTAAGATCGTGACGGCAGGAGCCGATGTCGTCGTAAAAGTTCAACGCATGTGCTGTACCTGGCCCCCGAGCGTCGGGTCGATGTTGGTCATGTTTGCGAAGCGGTCGATGTGCCGCACGTAGCAGAGGCCTTTCTTCGATCCCTCGTCATCGTTGACCAACCCAGTGTAAACCTGTTACACAAAAAGGGATCCTATACTGCCGTGTTTTTTTTCTCCGCGGAGAGACAATCGGTTGTGTTCAGTCGCGAAGACCAGGAATGGCCAGTTGGGCGAGAAGATCGAACAGAGGTGTTGTGTCATGTCAACGTTGACCCAGGGACCAAAATCGTTTGGGGGTTTGTCACGAATGTTTTCCTTGAAACTAAAACAAAGTTCAGAACATTTTGAAGCGCTCGCCGAAGGGTTTTGCGGGCTGCAATGTAGTGTCACCGGCTTCGGTTTGAAGGTGCAGAATTTTTATCAAATCTAAATCTTGAAGTTTTCAAAGGGAAGGAGTTCACGTGGCTGATCGGCCCTCGTACCTCGTCGTAGAAGCGGCCGAGGGTCCACTTGTGCATCCCGTCTGTCTGCGACAGCGTCGTGTTGTTGGCGGCGGTGGACGCGAGGAAGCGCATCATCTTCTCCGACATGCGCGCCCACTCCTCCCGGATCATCCGCTTCTTCTCCACGTCTGCAAGTTCGTGCACAGAACATTCACAGAGGCGGATCAAGGACATCTCCCACCACCAACATTGACGAGCCAGTTCATCATGCAAGAATGACACAACTTCTTTTGTGGCTTGATTCTCATTTGAAGTTTAAAAACCTCAGGTAATGGGAAGTCATCCAGAGCCAGAAGTACGTGTAATCATCATACTTTGTTCTGAATAATCTCTGTTATCACCTGTTTCCCAAAGTTGTCACCGTTCTTGAAACATACGACTCACGCTCCACATAAATTGGCAAAGGTGAACGCAAACCTGTCGTCTGTGGGAAGTAAGTGGAAACCGGCTGCAACGCGTAGACGGGCGGAAGTGAGTTCCAGTCCTTCTTGTACCACGTGGTGATGAGCTGCTTCACTTCCGCTTCCCCCAGGTCGTGCATCAGCATCTCCATCTCTTTGGCGGGAACCAAGCGAGGCAGAGTGGGCGAGCCCAGTCTGCAAGAAGAGAACACTTTGAAATGGAATTTAACTTTTCTACGGTCTGGTGCACTGAGACTTCAAACGTTAACAATTTCCCTCTCGTTGTCCGTCATTGCTCGCGTGACTGTTGCAACCAAAAAATTTTCCTGGGGAAGTTTGTTACAAGTAAATACGAGCCTGTCTTCCCTTGTCACACAGAAATAACTCTCAGCTTCACAAGGTTGCATGACGAAAAAGGGTTCTTGGTGATTCTCTCTCATGTTGGTTTGGCAAATAATACGCAACACAAGGTAACCGGTATCTGTACGCAAACGAAATAATGAATGCGGAAGAGCAAAAACCTTGTGCTTTGTCCAAGAGAAGCAAAGAATTACCCCGGGTAATTCATATTTCTTGACCAAAGCCGTGATAAATAATATTTCCGTTTCGGGTGAATTGATTACGTCCACCAACAGTACGCAAGCAGGGGCGCGTTGTTGGACTTGGGCGTACAGTCACACACTGAAACGCCTCAGGGGTGCAACCGGATCTTGTCAGCAGGGTCAGAGACTCTTGGTGGGGAGGGGGGAAGAAGGCGATTTGAACTTTGGTATTCTAAACATGATGAAGTGGGTTGAAGAAATTCTTTCGCAAATGAGGGGTCTTATGGGGGTCCGGACCCCAAGGGCACTGGTCAGGCCCTTCGACCCGTCTCTGCGGTTCCAACAGAACTCTCGATTGCTGAGACCTCACATATTATGCGCATGAATGGAGGAATACTGACTTGCTGCACGCGAGGACGATGATGCAGGGCGCGCCCGGGATCGTCGTATCTTTGCACTTCTGGATCTCGCGCTTGCAATGCTCGATCATCATGTGGTCGTTGGTCGTGTAGTCCTTGATTCCCCAGTGCAGGTCCACCACACTGTGAAACAGAAAGAAATAGGTGAATTGACTTCCTGGAATTTGAAGTTACTCGTACTGTTAGTTTTGGACACAAACAAACAAACACACACACACACACAAGTCCGATTGCCATTCATTCCACAGGACGCACCTGAGTTCGACGCCGTATTTCTGGCAGAACTGGCGCACGCCGGGGTAGACCTCGCGCATCAGGTAGTTGCGCTCGTGCTCGGCGTCTGTGGCGTTGGACGCGATGAAGAGGCGGACGGACTTCCGGTCTGCGCGCACGCACACTTCCGCCTCGCCGCGCAGGATGCTCGACTTCACGTCCTCCTGGAACACAAGCACGAACAGTGGATAAAATCGCTGCCGTCCACTGCAATGCCATTGCAGATTGAACCAATTTCTCAGAAGCGTGGTGAAAGGTCGCACAATCTTGCCACAGTTTTTGGTCTCCACCCAAAATTTGAACGTCTCCATCAAAAATGTTCAAAGCCAACATATCGAATTGTGGGTGCCAAGCAGTTGGTTTGACAGAAAAAAGAATCAAAGTTTCTTTGCACATTTTATCGTGAGTGAGGTGAAGGACCCCTGATCGTTAGTTGACCCAAATGAACCAATCTCAACACGTCCGAAAAGAAACACAAACACAAAACGCACGCGTGCAAAACTTAACAACAAACCGACTTGACGTCAATCCCTCGACATCTGTTTGTTCAAGGAACAACTCATATGCTGCATATTTAATGGATGGCATGTCGAACTGTGACTAATTGGTGTACTTGTTATGCACTTTTCCGAGGGAGGATTCAGTTTCGAAGCCAATTTGATCAATGTGGATGATCGATGCGATCACCTGGATGTTGGTTGCGCGCGCATGCTGCTCCCGAGATTCGAGCCATTTGGCTTGGTTCAGTGCAAGGACAGACGTCAACTCGTCTGGAGACTCGAAACTTTGTTTATCACTTTGTGCACAAGCTGCCACAAATGACGGCGTCTGCTTTTGGTCTTCACTCACAAAGGAACACGTGGAGATACTTTATTTGTGCAACCTTTTTGGTCACCTTTGTTTCAATATTCAAATGAAGTGCAGAGATTTTCGGGCAAACGAAGTTGAGACAAGATCCGACGTCATTTTTAAATCTCGGACAAATCGGACTCGTATGTCGTGCTGGTCATGCGTGTTTGTCCGCTGCTTTTGTTTTCTGCACTGACATGATAGTTCTCTTAAGTTATCTCGTCAATACATCTCCGATCAGTCAGGTCAGGAAAATTAGTGATTGAACACACGAACACCAAGTGTTTAGATGACATGGTCGAGGCTTCCAGACACCACACACAAAGACTGATCAGCGAGTGTGACGGATTGACAGCTTCATTTATCATTGCTGTCTTCGTCACATCCAAGTGAATTTTTCTTTCCGAGAAATGCTTCCGATAAAGGGTGCAAGTCCTCCTATGTGGGTGACAGCTCCTTAGACAGAAAAACACTGGACAAAAATCGTTTTGAGACACAAAACCTGCCATTTGTTCAAGATGGAGACAGACTTCACTGTCAGGGAAATTGGCTGTGTTTTGAAAAGATCCAGCTTGTTTTCATCCGGTTCAATTGATGTTGATCAATGAATGATGAGCAGGCACTGACAGACAGATCGAGAGCTTGGTGATGCCCTGGGGGCGCCACATTGTGATGAGTGGTGACTGAACCTCAGAGAGAATTCTTGATGTGGCAACCTGGTCATTGAACCTTCGATTGCAACTGGTACAAAATCAAAGTACCGTACTCAGAATTTCGGTGATTGCACGCAAACTCAAGGTTCCGTTTCAAAGTCAAAATGACATCGAGAACGCATCTCACCAAACAGTTTTTTCTGGTTGATCTCTGGACAACCTGCCCAGAAGAACACAGATTCTTCCCCCTTTTTGGTGAACTGCTTACAGGCTTTTCCTGTTTTTGGTCAAAAGTCAGCAACCAAACGTCACCATAAAAAAATCTTCTGCTCTGATATTCTGACAGGAGAATAGTTCGTACGCATTCCCCACCCCCACCCCCAGCCCACCCACCCACACAGCAGCCCGTCAGAGGAATTTGAAACTATTTTGGCTTCATGAGGCAGAATTTCTTCACAGACCACTGCAAAAAGTTTGGTTACGTCAGACTCAGTCCTTCACGATCCAAATACGTGAGGGCAAAGACCTCTTCGGCATCGATTAATAGTTTCATCTGTTTACCTCTGTGTTCACATTCAATATTCATCCGTAGATTTCAATAAATCAATGCATTCAATGGAACTGTGAAGATGCTCGACAAACACATTGATATCTTGTCATTTTCATGTTCCCGTGGTTGCTCAGAAGCGAAAGCGCGCATTTGAGGAGCCACAGCTGAGAGTCCATTCGGACAATGGTGTGATACGGTGGTAAGGATGACAGATGCTTATCGTCAGTTTTCTGGCAAACAACTTGATTATTCAGACAACGGAGACTCAAAAACAACTGCTAGAAACGATGAGAAATGCCATCCTCTCGTTGTTCTCCTTTTGAGGGTTGATGCTGTACAAACAAGAGTGGACGAAGCTGACAAAGACACAAGCGAAGGAGACTCAAGTGGCCGCTGAGGACACAAAGAGAAGCGGTTCGAACTGTTGCTGCTTGAAAACAAACGAAGAAAGCAATAGAATTCTTGTGAGTGGTTGAGAGGGACATTTCGTCGTACCCTTTGAGCCACAGCTGTTGCTTGTTGTTGCCGTGTCCGAGCCACAAAACACTGCACGAAGTCGGGACCCTCAAATGCGCCGTGAAAGTTCTTCCACTTTTCCATTGAAAGAACCATATGTTACCGAATAAACTGAGGCGAGAAGAAGCAGGAACATACGAGTGTACGTTTTGAGCTGTCAAAACCACACCAATCAACAAAGAGACAGAAACCACAACTGTGGGAACGCCTGTGTGCGGGTTGTGTATTTCGTTGTGTTTCTCCGTTTTGAAGGAATTGATCACTCACCTGGTTTTCAGTCATTTTTGCGTGAGGTTAGCACCGAGTATTTCTGTCCAAGTTCCGCTTTGTTGTCAACCGAAAATGCGACGTTGTAAACGTTTCTGCGGACATTGTCATCGTGTGGTCGCCATCTGTAAACTGCTTTGACTCCCTTGACGACCAGGAGCTCAGACTCGCCGCATCAAAATTTCTGGTCGTGAAAACACAAATTTCGCGTCGTTCTTGCAGCACAAATGCGATTTTACATTGATCAGGAAAATCGTTCTGTGGTTCTCAACAAATTACGCTGTCAAATCGAGAAATGAAAACTTTCTTCCTTCGCTTGTTTTTTGTGTCTTGCTTGCAATGGTGCTTTGTTGGATTCTGCTCGAGTTCTGAGTTGTGCTGAAAATACATGTTCTTTTCTTGTCAGCTTGAACTTTTCACACTCGTACAAAACGTTTGCACACCTTTGTTTTTGTTTGCAAATCACATTCGTGCAGTTTCTGTTTCACACAGTTGGAATCTTTCGAAGTCAGGCTGTGGAAGACGCGTCCCCCAACCGAGATTCTGCTGCTGGTGTTGTCAGCGAGACGATTGGGAAAACGTTTCAAGTTTTATTTTTCAAATTTAGCGTCATGTCAAAAGTAAAGATGTCTCGTGAGCTCTGCATCAGTTGAGCAACAGATCAGGACGCACAAAACTATGATCCAGCGTTTCTTTTTTGACAACCAAAGTTTTCACATCTCTTGCTCAGCTTGCACGTTTTCGTGGTGTTCAGGTCTGGTTGCCACCTTCCTGCGTTTCCGTCCCAAGTCTCCGCGGCGTACAGCTGCGTCGCCCTGCCGCAGATGACGGGCCGCGGTCAGCGGTGCGGAACATTGGCGCCGCAGCCGATTCGCTCCGATCGATGGCGCATCGACCGACCGATCCTGCAGCGACGAAATGCACGCGCCGCCCGACGCTCCAGATGAGCTCACATCGTGGTCTGATGGTGCAAGAGCAATGGCAGAAATCCTGTGGTGAGGCCAGGGGGCCAGGGGAACTCTTGAAATGGTCCATCTGAAACTCTGTGCACCTCGACACGAAAACAACGGAAGGGATGAAGATGATTCTTGACGGCGGGATTCGGGGAGCCTGCATTCGGGCTTCAACCAGACGCTCCAGAGAAGTGAGTTCTTGATCATGGATGGATTCAAAATGCCGACTTGGTTGGGGCCCAACTTCGAAAATTTGACAAGCAAGAAAGGAAAAAGTTTGGGGCCCAGGAGAGTCAGGGAGCCCAGGACTCAGCTCTCAACCAGGATACGCTGCAACAGATTGCTGCCTGGAAGAGCCATGGCAGATGTTGAATCTTTTTCTGATTGCCCAGAGCCAACCAGGAACAATGTCCTGGAAAAATATTTTGTGCTGCCAGGTGCCATATCTTGTTGTGTCCCAAATGGTGAGACCTTATTTGTTGAGACTCCTTTTCCCCATGGCTGGGTCCACTGCATGGAGGCAACACTGTGAAGCTGTTTCGGTTTGTGACAAACCTGGACGTGAACGATTGTCTTTGTCTGCCACAGAGTACTGGGTATCACTTTGGCATTTACCACTCCAAACACCCAATGTGTTTCTGCCTTTTGGTTCCGAAGCCGTTGAACAATATCCACAGCAGTGCTGATGAACGAAAAACAGTCTCGAAAGTTTGTTGTCCGTATCTCACGAGCTGTGTGTGTGTAGCTTGGAGATACCACGACAGGTTGGTCAGGCAGCTGCTTCCAGCTTTGCGACAGGCAACGTGAAGAACTGACTGGCAGGATGAATATTTTCAAATGTAGATGAATGTTTTGCTTTGTTTCTTGCCGGGAAGACAACCGTAAAATTTTGAACAGATTCAACGAGACATAATTCAATTCTGAAAAATTCGTCTCTTCACGTTTCTGGGTCTCATTCGAAAAAAAGGACTTCTGCTCAAGACATTTGCTGAATCCGACACCGGATTTGGGAAGTCGCTCCACACGATGCAACTCCAGATCTTTTTGTGGCAACAAAATCACAAGTGTCAAATGCGGACACGCACGTACGAACATCTCACGGAACAAATCCATTTACTGGACACATTTCCTGAATGTCCCAGGTCAGATTGAGAGGAGTCCAGGTGAGTACTGCGGGTGACTTATGACCCGTGGGGGCAATGAAGTATTAGAGGAGCAGTTACCCGTAATAAAATTACAAGCGGCATCATTGGATTTATGAGGAAGCCAAATGAATTTATTGGTTGGACACTATATCGTGAAAACCTCAAGGGAAAACCCTGTGGAGTAATTTCATTGAAGTTCCAGAAATATTTCCAAGGGAACCTTTGGTTCTTGACTTTGCATTGAATTGCAATTGAACAAACGTGCTTTGGTGTGTTATTTTCTTGACCAGTGCAACCAAGCTGTGTGCAGAATCGGGGGAAAATTGCGAATTCTTCAGCACGCCGGAGCAGCTGTGTTGCGGAGGTGCGCGGCGCTGGTTTATGGGTTGCGCAATGAATTTATGGTTTGGACCTTAATTACAAGACTCAATACACGGTACACAAACTGGCGTCGTCAGATAAGAAGGATGGGGTGGGGATTCAGCCTCTGCTGCGGACACGGTGAGAAGTGTTCACGCCATGTCCGAGCACAAGGAACCTCGGTCCAACACAAAGGAGAAATGGGGTCGCTGAGTTACGACCTGCATCTGGTCAACCCCCTGTTTGTGAGCAACAAAGGGCAGCTTTGGGAGTACGAGAAATGAACAACGTGAAACTGAAGCAATGTTTGGGAGAATCGCTGCCGCGACGAGAGTGCTATGAAAGAAAAAACGCACAACTGTGTTTGGGTCGAAACTGCATGGGGAATTTGCCAGCAACACAATTGTCACCTTGACGCGGTGCGCCATGATGCCCTCTTCTCCTTCGGCCGGGTTCAAACCGGATGTGTCTTGCCCAGCGTCCACACATGTAGAAGTCAACGCACGCTGCGTCGTAAGCAAACAAGGAGGGCGATTATCTCCAGTTCGCAGTCTATCGGTCTCTCTGGATACCGGGCGCGTTGCCTCCTTAAATCAGCTCCTAATGGCAATTTCTGTAGGGATATTGGTTTAGCTGATTGTTCCCATGTCAAATAAACACTGCCTGCTGGCTCAAGAAGAAGATTCATTCGTGAGACACTGAATCCAGTCGCGTGCCTTGGGTGCTAAGTGCTGTTTAAAAGGTTGATTGTCGGGCGGGTATCTGCGCTCCGGAAGACAAAGCTGGTGTCCAATCCCCTGCGACAAATCTCCGACTTGGTTTTGTCACCTCGGACTCGTTCTCTACGATCAGCAAATCCTTGCACTGACAAAGTCCAGGGAACAACACACAGACTCTGTGCACCGAGAAACAGTGGAAACTGTCGCCTTACTTGCAATGTGTTGCACTTGGAGTTGATTTTGTTGGTCCAGAGGAAGGGGAAATAAGTCCCATTGCAATTGGTGCATCATCCCTGTGTGTGCTAATGTACTCGTACACTGCAGCACGTGTTGGCCAGAACCAGAAATTTCGGGAGGCGAACAATGAAATAGCGCATTTCCAAGGTTCCGAAGCTCCAAAGAAACTATTTCCTTTCAGGTAGGTGAACCTCACTGTTCAAAAGTGACCAACATGTGAGGGTAGTTCAATGGCAAACGGTCACAACCAAATGCGAACCAGTAATTGAATCAGTGTTTGTCAGATTTCCTTTCACGTATTGCGTGTCTCACTCCGAAGGCGACTTCTGTTCACTTTCCCGAAGAGCCGCCTTCGCGCAGCTGAATGCAAATAGTCGGAGATTTGTAGGAACAGCGCTCCTTATCGGGTCAACCAATTTCTGCGCACGAGCTTCCATTAGTGAAATCAAATTTCACAGGATACTCTGTGGATTTGTGCACCACGCGCGACTTGGAGCTGCACAAATTTGTTGCTTTTGCCGCGTGTTTTTTTTTCTGGAAGGTGGGAATCGTGGCTTTGTTGAGCCGGTTCGTAAATGCAGCGGCATATTTCCTTTACCAGGAAAACAGTTGGGAGTTCGGTGAGTTCGACACCTTGAGTTCCTGGCAACGGCAACGTCGAAGCTGTCATCTTCTTTTGAATGAAGTTTCTTTTGAGGCAGAAGGGGAAGATGACAACATGACCTCCACGCGGACTTCAAGTCTTGTGGGAACCTCTCTTCGTGCTTTTGGTCAATGCTTTCTCCAGAGAACTTGAAAGGGCACAATCCTTTCCTCTCAGAAGCAGCAGAAGCAACGGACAACACATTCATGAGTCCAAAATGCGGAAGAAGGCATTCCTATCGAGGGTGGAACCATCAAGAAACATCCCGGCTGTGTCCTTTGTTGGTCTCAAGGCCAAAGGGGCTCGGTTGTTGTGTGTGACGTTCTGAAAAACTGACGATGATTTGACGAAATCCTTTGACTGGAAGAAAAGGCTCTTGTGAACTCCAACCAGTCCAAACATGAGCTGGTTCCAATCAAAATATGTTCTTCTGAAGTTTGATTCGGGTCCCCAGGGTCATTCATCGGCGAGGGCTGGTGTGGCTGGGACAGAATGGTTTCAGTGACTGGCTCAGTCCACTTGCTTGTACCAGTAAGTACCCAATGTCGATGTGCGCATTCAATTAGGCCCAGTGTGTGAAATTTGTTGAATCCCATTGGTGTTTGGCAGAGGGAACCTGGTCTTGCAAACGACAGATCCCTGAATGCAAAATTCCTTGGTCTGTGCATCTGAGAACAACAAGAAGCACAGGTCAATTTCATGTTCTGTGAACCTGACAATGTGAACAGTTCTGTTCGCCAAAAAAGTGTTTCTTATTTTTTTTTGCTGATGGAACATGTTGACACACATTGTGCATGTGAGACAATTCGGTCTGACCTGACCCCAACACAAATTGGTGCAATTTGCCGGAGAGGTGAGGGTGAGAGGGTGAACTGACCCCTCGAAGGGTGTAAACTGGCCACCGGGTTGGTCCTCCTATCCGCCCTCATCATAGATCCACAGGACGATAGCCTGAAAGTATTAAGTTGCGTTCTGGAGGAGCACATCGTTCCAGCGATGTAATTGGCGACAGACTGGAGACTTCTCCGTCACCTGTTCGTGCTGCATCACGAAACCCGCGGCGAACTGAATGCGAGGCACGCGAGGCTCCCACGCAGCTGGTTCGGACAGGGTTCTCACACTGCACAAAAAAGGTTCCTGTGAAATCACACAATGACTTTTCGAGACCTTTGGTCGAGAAAGGAGTTGTGTGATTGAACAGGAACCTTTTTGTGGGGTGAGAACCCATTTCTACCACGATGCG
>JAAUXT010027403.1_pt1 | contig 10509 bp, 12 predicted proteins | sample 7278171 | NCBI WGS metagenome assembly JAAUXT01 (sample SAMN14350112, study PRJNA611818) | marine sediment metagenome | isolation source: surface marine sediment (1.8m) | place: French Polynesia: Moorea | collected 2018-08 | reverse complement strand
TGGGAATACGTCACTCCAGAGGTTCCAGGATTTCCTTCTGTTGTTGTAGCGCCCTGTCTGCTGGAACTGCCTCCCTTCAGTTGTCCAGTAGGCGGAGTAGAGACGGTGCTGAGGCTGCACTGCAGTCGGAGCGCAGGTGTCCTGAAAGACGCATCACACTCATACAGAGTTGAGTCAAAATGATCTGGCAGCGCTTGGGGGGGGGGGCCACTAACCCATGGGTAGTAAAGCCTGCCCACAGCCAAGGTCCGTGTCAAATTTAACTTGTGGCGCACGAACCGGAAAGGTGGGGTGGGCACCGCGGTTCTGGTACTGGACACCAAAAAGTGTGACAATGCAGCCATGCCCCACAGTCCTGCTTCAGATACATCAAACTTTCCAACACTGGCTTTTCTAGATCTAGTTCGCAACAGTTTGCTCTCTGCCAGCGGACCCGTGATGAGGTGTGGGTGGGGGTGGGGTCTTTGTGGATAACAGAGCATTTGATGGATTTAAATTTGGTGGAAATGTCACAAACAGAACCCAATTTGACGGGGAAACCTCAACGCGACACCTTTGAAAACCTCTGACATTCACACTTGCACTTCAAACGGATCTGACAGATACCTTGGATTTAAGACCCAAGACAAAAAGGTTTCTTGATGTTTCAATGTCGCGTCACAACAAACCACAGGCTTTCTGCGCTCTTTCCACTGCTTTTCAAGCAGACAGATCGTGCTGCCTGCTGTGCACATTGAATGTTGACACAAAACAACACATTGTGCAGGATTTGCTGTGTTGATCATCGTTCAGAAGCTGCTCCCTTACAAATTTGCACGGAAATGGAAGAAAGGGGCAGAAATTTCAATGGAGTCAGCTGGAGATGAAATTCTCCGTGTGTTCTGCCTCACAGGCCATTCGGTTACGATGTCAGTCCTTGTCAATCACCAAGGCCCGGACGTTTCACGTCAATTGTGCCAAAACTCCTCGTGAAGGGTGGGTCCACACCAGATCCATTCCTTCACTCAGAACTGAACCAGAAGCCACGCAGTTTATCCTGACAGAGGTCGAGCAAGTTCTCCAAACTGTAACCGATTCCGTTGCGTCCCCTTATCGACTGACAGACACAGAGCAGACGAAATCATGTCAAGTGGTTGTGCCACGAGAGAAAGGTTCGGCTACAACACCTCCCGTCTCAAATTTTGAGTCATTCTGCACTGTACCGTATTTACCGGTACATACCAATTCGTACGGGACTCTGGTGGAGGCGACTGCGGTGACGTGCGTCAGGTTGACTACCAGGGGCTCCAGGTCCCGCAGAGAGTCCTGATCCACGACCAGGATCCATCTGTGCATGAAGGTGAAGACTCCCTGCTCGTCCCCAAACCGCTCGTGTGTATTCGCCTGCAATGTGCCGCAAAGCTGGAGGTAAGTACCAGAATGGGTGCAATGAAACAGAATTGTGTGAATCAAGTTCAACTTCAAATGCAGAAATTGTGTTGCGTGAAACAGGGACGCTACTTCAGACGTCTGTTTGATCCTGACCGTGGAAAATAATTACCCCACGTTTATGTGTTGGCAATTTCTGCATCAAAGAGACACAATATCGTATTTGTGGTTGTCTTCATCAGACTGTCACAACAACACAAATAACCAGCTGCAAGAACAGTTTGTGTGAAAAGAAATGTGCCTCATTAATCTAGATAAATGACAAGCCTGAAAAACAGGCATGTTCATGCATTACCTCCAGAGGAACCACCTCTGAGTTCCCAAGAAAAAAAACCAATTCGTGTGTACGTGCGTGTGTTTCACGGTCAGGTTGACATTTTGTCAGACCACAACTTCGTGACCTTCTGTTGCTTAACAAGATGGATGTTTGTGTGGCTTCGCCTTTGTCTGGATGATGAGGTCTGATGGGAGCATGAAGAAGATACTTGGGAGAGGCTTTGCTGCTGGTGGCACGTGATTGACGGAACCACAGCACAGAAAGGATCCAGTGCCACGAGGCCAGACGGCAACTGCACTGGTGCTGAACCTGCTACGTAAATTAGCAGGTTTAGCACCTCGAAAAGTTCAGCGGTCCGGTTTCCTGAAACATGGGTGCCTCAATAACCAGATCGAGAGCCCAGTTCTTTCTCATTGGTTCTGACCTCCAGCACCCACTGGACAGTAGGTATGGAGAAGGCCCTCACGTCGACGTTCAGATCAACGCTTGCTGCTGAACTTCCTCACGTTCGCGTGTCAATTTCTTGAGTTTGGAGTTGAGCGTTGGGTTCACATGATAACATCTTGGACGTGCTCCGGTGAACAAAACGTGGCTCATCAAAAATATATTTATCTTTATCCAGAGAATGTTTGATCAAAGCTTGAGAAAGAAATGCACGGAGTTGCTTCATCTCAGTGACGAGTTCAGCCGATTCTCTGACAATCCTTGTCGTTGCTTGAAAAATTTCTCACCTGTATCAGTACTTCCTGTATTGTGCTTGAGCTGGCCAGAAGAACGAAGACGTCTGGTTTGGTGTCGTACATCCTGCTGTCGAGCATCATCTGGACGTCGCTGCGGCTGCTGTTGCGGTGCACCACGTACTCCCGAGTCGTGACCCAGCCGTTCTGAGACTCCGAGTCGCTGTACAGGCTCCCTGAGTCCAATCAAAAGACAATGGGAACCTGAGGCACGATACAATTGTGCCCTTCCACGTTCACCACGCAGGCAAACCAACGATGTCATCGTGCGTGAAAGCTCTGGTAACTGGTGACCTGTTGTTGACTCGGCAAAGTTGCAGGAAACACCCCAGGGTCTGCTCCACTTCTCAAGTTTTGGACTCCACAGGAAGCAAAGTTTGACCAATTCTGCTTTAGGTCCAAAGTGAATTGTGTCCAAGAGGTTTGTTGAATCTGTTGGATTCTGGACATCGTCTGGATCCACAAACAATACCAATTTCAACTTCCCCCAGAAGATTTCCCAAACTACCCTTTTTGGTTGCAAAATTTTGGGCTTGGTTCCGATCAAGTCGTTGAGTCATTGTGTAGGTGTAGCAATGGCCATGGTCCGATTCTCTGAACAGTGAAGCAAAGACGGTGTTCTTCGCCAGGCAATACAACCATTTTCACTTGCGGAAACACACTTTTGTTTTCCCCTACCAGTCAGGGTCTCTACCCGTCATTAACTGTGATTCAGACCTCCTCAATTTTCTGTCCACAGTCGGAAGTGGCTGGTGTGTGCAAGAGCGAGTTGAACATGACCCTCTAACTTACGAGGTTGTGTCAAAATTTACATTCTGTCACTCTGCATGTTCAGTGTGTGTGGCAACAGACATGAGTGGTAAATTTGAGACAATATCAGACCAGCTGATTCCATTGTCCTTGTCAGTACAGACTGTCCAATTGACTTCGCTGCTGAACATGCAGAGTGACAGTATGTTTTGGCAAAACTTCGTACAAAAGGCACCACGGGCGCCAAAAACCATCGTGAACCTGCACCTTGTGGAACCCTGACGAGACAAGCTCCTGGCTTCCAGAATAGCTCTGACACATCCATCGTTTCGTTTTGCTCACTGTGATCTCCGAAACAACTCCTTTTGATTTCTGTTCCTTGCCCTCGAAAAGCAAATGCCCAAGCACCACAGAGCTGCTGTGTATGCCTGGTGGGAGAAATTGTTGCACACTCCCAATTCGTCTTCGCAGAGCCAGAGTCAGAGTTTTTGTCGCGCGAAACGCGACTGATGTTGTCAGTACGTGTATGTCTGTGACGGGTGTGACCTGGGACCCCCACCTCCGTTGGTAAATTTCATAGAAGATGAAGATCAATTTTTTTTTGGAAATTTTCAGGCCCAAGTCTGGGGCTGAAAGTTTTTTTGGGGCCGGACCCTCCCATGTCAGGAAATTTCATGGGAGATGCATATCTGACGTCAAAATTTTTTGAAAATTTTGGGCCCAGGTCTAGGACTTGAAAAATGTTCGGCCTGGAACCTCCCCTGTGGGTGAAATTAGGATTTGTGCTCTGGGCTCAGTTGGAGTTTGGCAGCCGAGGAGGTTGCATCTCAAGGGTGGGCGCGCGACAAATGTCCTGCAAGGCAAACTCGTTGTCAAGAGGCCCAAGTGATTTCCCGACTGAGGAACGACACTTACGTGCAGGAAAACGTACCGTACAGTTGAGAGTCGTCATAGACGCAGGAGACGGAGGTCAGATTCGCCAACTTGAGCAGCTGCAGCACGACGTGGATGACTTCCTGCATTTCCGTGGGTCTCCAGGAGAAATAATCCACTCTCGAACGTGATAAAAGTGCCAGAATACACCAAAGAACCTCAACGCATTTCAACAGTTGCTTTGGTCGCTCATTTGTCTGTCTGTCAAGGTGCAGCTGCCAACATCGAAAACCACAGATTGGCAGCTTCGGACGACTACAACACAACCTTTGCGTGACTACAAGGATCCATGCAGGTCAGATTGCCCCATTGTTCTTTTGCACTCGCAGCGGTAACGTTCACCTGCAAGTACACTGGATTGACAAGAGCAGGCAAAAAAATAGAGTTCAAGATACACGCATTCTTCGACAAGCAAGAAGCACATCAGACGTCTGTTTCTTTGAGAAGGCTTCAAACGGAATGCAATCCCATTTGCTGCAGTTTCGTCGTTCCGTATTCATCAGACAGAATCTTACACGAGTGTCGCCTTCAGTGCTCATTTCAGTGTCATGTCCGCGAAGCTGTCTTTGTGGCACAGTGTGCCATTCACTTGCTTAACAGTTGTGAAAATTGCGAAAAAATCACAACTTGGTCCTTGAAGTGAGGGAGGTGCAGGCACGCACTCAGAGATTTCTGTGTTGTGTTGACCCTGGTATCAAGGGGAACGAACGGCTTCATTCGGGTGGTGATCGAACTCTCAAGTTCAGATTTTTGAGCCAAAAAAATGTGTTTCTGAGTCTTGTGTTGCAACTCCACAGGACCTGAGACTTCTGCCAGAGATGGCAATGCAAAGTGGGTTGTTTGTAAGGGGAGCCAGCTGAGGGTGACTGTTTTGCGATTGCAAAAATCATCTCCATGGAGCTCGCGGTGGCCTTTTCCTCCATAACAAATCGAGAAATTTATTTCAAAGACTGACAACATATGTAGACCTTTCATAATGAACAAACCAACACAAAAACAAACCCATTTTTGAATCCCAAATTTTCATCTCAAAGTTTTACACACCTGAAACGAGTCAATTTTTCTGCAAATCAAAAATTGAATGCTATATACAACTCAAAACACCCAAGTAGGAAGCTACATTTCATCATGAAACTTCTTTCACCAAAAATGTGTACTTTTGAAAAAAAGCAATTTACGCAACAAACCCCAAAATTTTATGACCCTCTTAATTTGAACTTTTTGACCAATGAACCCCAAAATTTAAACTTGATCTCAACCCAAATGAGACTTGAAATGCCATAAAGATCCAAATTAAAACCTCATCTTTACCAAGAAAGTGCTTTCTACATGTTTCTCATCCTGGACACCTGCAGGTGCATTGTTCCGGTCGGTCATTGTTCCGGTCGCTTTGTGCGACGTTGGACAGTTGGCCAACATCCTACAATCACCTAAAAATGGCCATCCAGCTGAAAGAGGACGAGCAACATGTCATCAAGGAATCAAAACTGCTCCCATCAACATAGGCCTGTTTCCTGTGCTCAGGCGTGTGGTGAGTCCAATGTGTATGTGCTGTGGAATGGTGACATTCTGATTATCTGGACTCAAATGGAGTGAGCTCTTGGTTGTGTCTGATGCCGACACTTAGAATCTATGTTCATATTCAACCTGTGTCATTGTTTGGAGTTTTTGTGGTTGCAATTGCAGGTTAATGTGGATTTTCTCGTGGCAAAGCCTGCAGGCCGCCAAATTAATTTCCGTGAGAGGACCTCAACCCTGTTAGTATCGGGGCCCGTGCGATTGCAGACAGTTGCACCCAACTTGAGTGGAAACTATCGGCAGATAAAACGGCAATTAGGAAATGTGCTCTTTTGTACGAAATTTATTGGTACAGGAGTGTCAAACCCGTCTTCAGATCGACTTCTGAGTTCATGCACGGGATTCGTTCAGTCGTTGACTCGACGTTCCGGCTTCGAGCCACGCTTGGAACACAAGGAATCGTCAGGGCAAAGGACAGCAGGTTCGACATGAGTGATTGAGACATTTCATGACCTGTTTGCCGCGGACTTGATTTTGCAGAAAGATGTTTTCTTTCTTGGTGCGTGTTATCAAGCATAAGGTTCTCTCGAAAAATGTCTCTCCCAAAAAAAATTTTTGTTTCGTATTTGATGAATACAGAAGAATTGGAAACGAAGCAAAACGCGTGTTTGGAGGAGGACGTCGCGACGAAGACTGTCGGTGTTTTACCAGTACCTGCGGATAATTCTCTCCGCCAGATTTGCACCGGAGAAAGGTGCAAAAGAAATTGTGATTTGCTTTAGGCTTCTTACTATCTTTGAGGGATTTTGTTCAATCTATCTTCTGGCTCAAAACTTTGTTTTGCTTCACCCACGGCCTCCTTTCCAAAGTGTCAGTCGGTTCGGCTTGTCGTCTCGCTGAACTGCTTTTGTCTTGTGCTTCACGGAAAGTTGAGGATGTTTCCGCCTCGGCGTGCATCTGTGCCTACGCTTCGGAGCAGGGTTTGTCCAGACGCACGCAAGCGCAAAATTAATTGGGAGGCTGTGATTACCAATCTGCAGGCCTCAGGTAGATCCAGAGAGGACGCCCGATAATGTACACACGTGCATTTTTGCAACCTACCTCATCGTTTCTTGCGTGCCATGTTCGTGATCACAAAGTCTATTTCCACACCGACAAACCTTCAATCAGAACCAGACATCCTGAGAGGTGCTGAACAATTGTCAAAACACAAACAGATTTCAAAACCACTCTGGCATGGGATGAAGGTCAACTTGAGAACTTCACCCGTCAGTGGTTTCTCACAAACACAACCGGAATTTGACAAAGAACCCCTGGTGGCTTTTTGCGATCCGAGGGAGACCCTCTGAGAACAGCAGGAGCCATCTCGTTCTGATCCAACTTCATATGTTCTCCTGTAGCTTCATCTTCACCAGTGTGCGCATCTGTGAACCACGATCTCGATGCTGAAGAAGGTGCATGATTGCTGAGATGATAAAGACCCACGTTGGGAGAGAATCTATTGAACACAACGTGGGATGTCAACGGGTTCGAGCACCAAGACCGCGCCTGAAGTAGTTTGTTGAACGGCAAATATCTTCAGCCAAGAGATGCTGAGCCTCAGTGAACTGCTGAGCAAAGAAACGGAACTCGAGTTTGATTGCTGGAAAAGTTGAGAGAGTCTAAAAGTCTGAGAGTCTGGAAAGTCTGAACAACAAACCTATTCTTTTTCCGACGTTTCAACGGCCAACAATCAACTTTTTTCGATGTGGTTCAGTGATTTTTACGAGCACCAACACAGCGTCAGTGTTTCTTCACAAACTGGCAGAGAGAATGTGACAGACATGTATCTTGTGGTTGACTGCAGAAAAATCGTTTTCAGATTTGTGGAGAATGGACGTCGCCATTATGGAGTTGTGTCCAGATTGACAAAAACTTGTTTGGCTGAAAAGAAAGGAAATTTGGAAACACCTGGCGCAACCTGAACAGATTCTCAGGACACTTTTGGACTGATACCGTTCTGGGCCAAAACGTTTCAAATTTAAAGCAACAATTCCAACGATCAGAAGAAAATATGCAGACAAAAAATATTCGAGCAGCCTCTTCTTTTCGTGATTGTAAAAAAATTTGTCTGCTGTTTTTTGTCGCACTCAGCGAAAGTAATATTTTCTGCCTAGGGGCGGCGTCCACAATGCAGAAAAAAAGTTTTTGTCGAAGGCTTTGGCACAACATAAAATGGCCTGATTGATTTGCGATGCTTTTGGTCTCATCTGACAATAATTCTGCCAGCAGTTATTCAATACCAAGACCAATTACGTTGGAAGAGGCAACCCGGAATATGGTTCTTCCACTGCGTGCCCGATCGCCGACATTGTGGAGAACAAGAAGTATCGAATTGGCCAGAAGGTGCCATCGAGATCCACCGCCAGGCTTCCGAAAAACGAAAAGGCTCATTTGTCCCTGTTACCTGCGCAATCTTTTGCCAGTTTTGATCCTGAGTCTGCAAAGGACAGCTGCTTTGGGTTGTCATGCATCAATGCGGGGTCTTCCTTCCGATGCTTCAATCACACAAAACATTGAACAACATTTGAAAGGTAGGTGCCTGGGGAACCCCTGTGTGTTGCGGCAAACAAACAAACGGTTCCTGCAAAATAACAGTGCAATCTCACAAACGTTGGGGACATTGTGTGGGGAAAACAACAGCAGAAAACAACATGTGCAGAGAAAACAAGAAATTTATCATTTTGGGGGGCAACTGACCAGTGCGTATTTTATTTCAAAACTCATAGACGCTTTTGTGCTTCACATCTGTGTGCGGTGTGTGTGTGTGTGTGTGTGTGTGTGTGTGTGTGTGTGTGTATGTGTATGTGCATGTGTGTTGCATGTGTGCTGAATCCTGTGTTTCGTGGTACAAGGCACAATTTTTGGTGTCTTTTGTGCTCACAAATAGCAAATTCCATTTTCACTCGTTTCGTAAATACATTTGTGTCGTCGATGGATTTTCGATCAAATACTTCTTCAAATACTGCCAACAAATTTCAGGGATATGGTGCATGTCGTCCACGCCGACATATTTGAGGACGAGCTCAAGGAGGAGAGTGACCCCTGCGATTCCGAGCCCCACCAGCGTCGCCAACATGATGATGTGGATGTCCTCCAGCCGCACGATCACCAGCTTCTGACCCCCTCCGCACTGCAGCGGTGGCGGCCAGTATTGCCGCTTCCACTTCTGCACGATGCCTTTGCTTCTCACTTGCAGGCAACTATAAAAGAAGGTGATTTTGTTTGTCCACCTGAGATACACTTTGCGGGCTTCTGTGTCTTGCGTGATAAGCAGTTTCTATCTGAAGCAGAGATGATATTTGTTTTGGTGACATAGCTCTGCATTTTGTGCTCGGCAATGCAGGGACAATATTGCCAACGGACGGCCTTGTGTGTCGTGACAGGTGTCAGTGGAGCTTTGCTGTCATCGGATCGGCCTCAAGAATGTGGGAACAAGTGGAATTTCTCACTTGCACTGTGAACAGTTTGGTTCGTGTTCTCACAGCTGAAACAGACTGTTTAGAGTTTGCTCGTACAGAGTGCGACAAGACAAAACAAAGCCCGACATTGCAGGAAATAGGCGACTCACTAGTCTGTCATCATGTTTTCGTAGATAGAGTTGTTCTGCATGCCGACTCCATACTTCATGGGAATGTACTTCTCCCTCCCGACCGCGAAGTCGCAGCTCCTGGAGGTCTCGAACTCAACTGTCATCTCATCTGAATGTTGAGACAAGATTGTTTGCTTGTAGGCTTTGTTTGAGACCACAACGGTACCAACATTCAGTTGAGCAAGGCTGACGAAGCTGGTGCGAACATTGCACAAACTGAAGGAGCTGACGTAAATTTTGGACCAACACGCTGCAGGAGCTGTTGTGAATACTGCACCAGAACAAACCAGAACGAAAAGTGGACTGAAGTCTTTGTCAACACTGACTGAAAGAGCTGATGTGAACAAGGGACCAATTCTCCAAGCTGACCCAGAAGGTGTTGGTTTATGATGTTAAAAGTGGTTTTTCAACAGGAGGTGAAAGGGAGCTGATATACTGTGGTCGCCGGGGTCCCACTTGTCGCGTAATCGCAACCATTCAAAGCTGATGTGACTTCACCAACAATGGGGCTGCGAAATTGGCCAAATGATCAGAAAAATTCCTCAATCGGGTTGGCAGTGTCAAGAGGTGGATGCAGAATTTGGCCACGGATGAGGTGCTAATTCCTTTTGATAGATTCAGCAAGATGACACTGCAGATGGAAGGACTAAAACTTCAGGAACTGGTGGCTCCGTTTGGTCTGACATCCGTCTTTGTTGTGCGATGTCCCTTTAGGGAAGAGCACTTAGCAGTGTGCCGAAATTTTTTTTATATGCATGCCACTTTGGGGAAGATGTCCCCATCATGTCATGTCATGTCACATCACATCACCCCACCCATGGGGGGCTATAGGTGGCTATTGGTACTGGCCTGGGGCAAATGGTTTGCTCAAATGGACCACCAATATACAAAAGTATATGGCACCTAGGCCAAGATGTCCCAGTCACATCACATTATGTCATGTCCCCCCTTGTGGGGGGTATTGGTGGCTATTGGTGCTGGCCTGGGGCAAATGGTCTGCTCAAATGGTCCACCAATGAACAAAAGTATATGGCATCTGGGCCAAGATGTCCCTGTCACATCACATCATGTCACGTCATATCACACCCCTATCTCAGCAACTGCTGAAGGTACAAACTTGATCTAGGACTCATTGGAAAGTTCTTTGAATCCACATTTCCAATTTTGAAAAATGGAATCTCCATGGCAACCTCCCTAGCAACCAGATGCAAAACTCCTTAGCAACCAGATGCAAG
>JAAUXT010096178.1_pt1 | contig 10510 bp, 10 predicted proteins | sample 7278171 | NCBI WGS metagenome assembly JAAUXT01 (sample SAMN14350112, study PRJNA611818) | marine sediment metagenome | isolation source: surface marine sediment (1.8m) | place: French Polynesia: Moorea | collected 2018-08 | reverse complement strand
TGGGACGGGACAAGTGGGACATGTTGCCTGAGATGCCATATATATGCATGTATACATTGATGGACCATGTGGACCAATTGTCCCAGCCCAGCACCAATAGCCACCAATTGGCCCATACAGGATGGGACGGAATGGGATGGGACAAGTGGGACATCTTGCCTGAGATGCCATATATATGCATATATACATTGATGGACCATGTGGACCAATTGTCCCAGCCCAGCACCAATAGCCACCAATTGACTCCTACAGGGGGGGGGGTGACATACAGGATGGGACACAGGACATGGGACAAAGCAGGACATCTTCACCGATTTGGCATATATACCAAAAATTTTTTTGGCACTACCACTAAGTGCTCTTCCCTAAAGGGACTTCGCACAATTACGCGCATTCCGCGTCAGTTTCGTTTCGCTGTTGGGGGTGGGGGGGTGGGGGCACGGTTTTTCACGATCTGTCGCTAGGACCAGACAAGTAACAAAAGCTCAGCTGTTATAAAAACAAATGATTATTCTGTCTTTTTCGGTCACCTTACAAGAAATGAAGTACAAAGGATCGAGTGTTCTTCATGTTTTGCAACTGTCTGTCGATATTTTACCAACTGTAAATGCACCTTGGATGCGACAATGTTCTGCTCTGTACATTTGTCCCTTACGCTTTTCCGTTACTTATACCTACAGTAAGAGTATCACATCTCAAGCTTGAGAACTTGACAACGTTGTCTGAAGTTTGAAATGAATGCGAGTTGCGATTTCTTTTTCATATCACGCGTTCACAACTGAAAACGGTCTTCTGAAGACCTCGGTCGTCTCCAGAACCAAACGAATGATTTATCGTGGACACGAACGAGTGAATTGACAAGTGATTTGCACGGAGAAAAATAAAATACACAATAAAATAAATAAACAGAAAGAACGCTCACGCCGCGAAACTGCATTCCAGTCTTACTTTGCTTTTTGAAGAAACGAGATACTTCGGGAAAGACACATTCTTTCAATAAAATACCACAGACCCACTCACAAGAATGAACCCCCGAAGGAATCATTTCCCCTGAATCGGTTAAACTGGCAACAGTCACCTCCTGCGCAAATACAGTTGCAACGCTTATTTTGCTTCAGACAATGTTCATATGTCGATATGTCAGCCCAGAAACATCACACCTGTCTTCAGCACGTTTCCGAGTGGGTATCGTTTTGGTCATTCGATTTACACTACACCACCAGAAGTTACTGTTGCTGTCTAAAACTTGTTGCTACCACATTTTCTCTCTCGCTCTCTCTCTCAACGAAACATGCAATGTTCGTGATAGTCGGTTTCTTGCAGACTGGAACGAGGGGTTTCTCTATTGGGGTTCACGTCTTTTATCCCTAGGTTTGTTGACCAGATGCATTTGTTGGTAAAGGTGACGCATTGGCAGCTAACACAGGAGAACTAGGACCACCCGAGACACTGTTCGGAGCCAATCCAGAACCTTGAAGTACAGATACAAATATCCATGTACAGTTTGAAGACGAACAACTCGTAACTGCAAACGCCACGAACAAGAAAAGCGAACAAAACAGAAACGAAACGTAGAAACGCACACTGCTCTTTATTGAATACTTCAAGCCTGACCACTAAATGTGTTTCAAAAATAGAGAACCGTTGGTTTTGCTTCAAAAATTTATCACAGGTTAGGCTGTATGATGCCTCGAAAAGTCACTCGCATTCAAAATTGAGCAAAACAGAAAAGTGCAATTTCGTTGACTTGCTTTTCTTTTCAGTTTTTGGTGTTTGTGTTTTGGCACAATAGGCATCACTCGGAAGGATCTGTGACTTCAGTTTCCTTTCTTGCTTGAATTTTCAGTCTTCCTCTATTCTCCGTCGACATACAGACGACTGAACTTCCCATCACCCAAAAGCGAAATGCTGACCGTAACGAAGCACTGCCCCATTACCTGAAATCTGTGCATTGGTACCGACGGGCGTGGGAGAATTGTGTCCTGACATGGAAGTCATCCGACTTTGCTCTTTCACAATGGGAACTGAAACAAAAAACAACATGTTTTGAGAGACCGGGTCAGGGGGACCCGGGCAACAAAAACACTGAGACAAACAACTGATCTGCATGTACTGGGTAGGCAGCTTGTCGTCGCTCCAGCTTTCAAACTGTTTTTCTACCCACAAAAAAAGATCAGTTTTTGCGACAGGCGTCACGCTGACACCAAACCAATGGGGCAGAGTATCAGTGTGACGCAACTTTTTATCAGGTCCACGTTTCGAGAAATAACTCCGAATCGACAAAGTGATATTGACCCACGCGCCGAGAACAACGATCTCTCGTGGTGGGGCGGGAGGGGTGGGGGACTAAATTTTGACAGCAGGGCGGAGGAATTTTTGATGGTCGCGCGTAGCGGGCCATCTGGGTGCCGCTGATGGCTTGAAAACCAGTAGCATTCATATGTGCGTCTGTCCACACTTTGGAATGTAACCTCCCCCCCCTGCCAAAACCCCCCCACCCTGCCAGACTCCTCACCCACCCTGCCAGACCCCCACCCCCACCCGGCCATGATTGCAAATGGCGGAAACGCAACCATCATCCGGGTCCGTTTACCGGACTTACTTGTTTGCAACACTCTTCCAACCGCAGGTGGAACAACAAAGCAGCGTTGTAAGCACAATCGCCAGGCAACAGCCGTCGTTCCGAATAGCAACAGCCGTCCCACACAAAACTTTCGTGTTGGATACTGATCACCACCAAATTTTCACAGCCATTTGGGAGGGGGGGGTGTTCACCGACAAAATGTTGGTGGGTCATCCGTGACAAAATTGTTGATTCTGATCACAACAACGGTCACTGAAAATTTCTTGCTTCAATGGCAGTGACAAGGGCTAACGACACTGTCAGCGTTCCCCTCCAGCGTCTGGATAAAATTTCATCATGGCAACGCAGTGTCAACACGAACAAGTACACAACCAAGGCAGACAAATCTTGATTGAGGGGAATCCCTTGTCCCGACAACCCGAAGAGTACACATTACGCGAGCGCGTGTGTGTTTGGTCATCGCCCATTCCACCCACCACACTCTCTTTTCCGCTCATGCCTTGTTTGACTTTCATTGTTGGTGCTGACAAAACTTGGTTAGTTATCGTGTGGTTCAAAGGCTGAATGGCACTCACAGAAGTAAGGGTGTTCCATGGCTTCCCTAGCTGTGAGTCTCTCGGCGTGATCGTAGCGTAACAGTTTGTCCAGGAAGTCGAGCGCCTCTGGGCTGACGAGATGCTGGTTTTCACTGTGTACGAACCTCTCCCATCGTTTTCGCGAGTGCCTGAACACGGATACAACAACTGTAGAAACCAAGACACAACCCGCAAAACACGCATAAGACGCATCTTCTTGGCCCTGAGCATTGGAAGAAGGAATACGTGGGGTTGGAATGGCGCGAAAGAGAAAAGTTGACTTTTTTTGTCAAAGACGGGTGCATGTGAAACATAACTACATTTCAAACTTCGCCCTCTGGCAATCTTTCCAACAAGCCAAACAACAGAGCTGAAAACGAAGTGTCAATGCAAAACCTCGTCACAGAAAATACAACCTAAGCCTGCCACAAAACAACCCAAGAACTTTCGTCGAAATTGAAGGTTGAAACTACATCTGAGCTCGGAACTTCTTCCCACAACATCAACCAGAGCTACGTTTTATGTGAGCAAATAGAAACTGTGGTAGACACAAAAAGTTGGAATAGCTGCACAGGCACACCTCACACACGACAGCAACAAGTTCGGACAATGTCACTCAAACTGCTGTGTGTGAGAGCTGATTCTCTGACCAGTTCAACTCACTTACCTGCCCAAAATATTATTGAATTTTGGATCCAATTTGATTTGATACTTTTCTATGTGCTCATAGAGTTCGTCGGTTCCGAGAACTTTCGCAATGCGCACCAACTGCAACAACAAAAACACACGGTTTCAGACTTACCTTCCCAAAATGTCATTGAACTTGGGGTCCAGTTCCATTTGGAACTTGTCTATGTATTCATACAGTTCTTCTGTTCCAAGAACTTTGGCAATCCTCACCAACTGCGAAAGAGAACATTGGATGCCACTTGTTACCACGTGGTCCCAATTTTGTGTTGGGCAAAATTTCTTGAAAGCTCATCCAAATTTTGCACTCTTGTTCAGGTGCAAAACCAAGTCCAGTGAAGTTGGCCAGTTTCAGAAAGATGTTTTGAACGCACACGAAATAAAGCAGAGCATAAAAGTTCTCTTGGTTTGGATTCGCTCGAACAAACAAAAAATTTTGAAAAGAAAAAGGAAAGCATACAAAATTCAACCACAGCAGTCTGGCATCCAAGTCCAACAAACCAAAATTGTTTTTGTTTTGATCTGTTGGAGGTTTTTTGTTCACGGTGAGATTGCCTCTACACTACAGAACAGCAGGTCTGATAGAACTATCTCTTCCCTGGAGCATGTGCGTAAAATATTGACGTTTTGCAGGTTTGCTCTATTTCACGAAGAATACGTGCCTATAATCCCACACTGAAAGTTCACACAAAGTACCTGGTCGTAGTTGTCGTGGCCGTGAAAGAAAGGCTCTTTTCTGAAGATCATGCTGGCAAACATGCAACCTAGACTCCACATGTCCAGTGAGTAGTCGTACATCTGTGAAGAATCAAGTTCATTGAAATGGCAATCGTGAAATTGCACAAACCTCTTTCCAATGCTGACAACACAGCCAAGTCCAGCTTCTACACTGGGGTCTTGTCATGAATCTTCAGGAGTGTGTCACTCAAGTGGTACAGAATCAAGTTGCATGAAGTGCTGGCAGCTCGAAATCTTGTTGGAGCCACCGCGCCAACTTGGTCACAACGTCTTGTGACTTTCTTGGATCGCGCTCCACGCTTCTTTTGAGCCTAATTTCCTGGCTCGAGACCACGCAAGTTCACTCAGCCCTACATTCCTGGCACATTCCTGCAAGCGAGGGTTTCCTCCTTGCCGTCGGCATTCTGCAAGTTACCTGGTAGTCTAGCAGCAACTCTGGTCCTTTGAAGTACCTGGATGCCACCCTGACGTTGTACTCTTGGTTTGGATGGTAGAACTCTGCCAAACCCCAGTCTATCAGCCGCAACTGGAAGCAAGTGAGGAACATTACAGACAAAAAGAAAAGGCACATAACTTTTACCAAGTTGAACGTCTTGATAAACTTCCGGCTCGATCGTTCACAGCACTTACTTTCCTATTTTCGTGATCTATCATCACGTTGTGGGGTTTCACGTCTCTGTGCATGATGCCCATACTGTGACAATAGTCTAATGCCTGCAAATGCAAACAAACCTTTCGTGTGCCAAGTTGCTTTCAAACGTCACACGAAAGCGGTGCCTTGAAATACAGGCGCGTTACGAGGCATTTCGTCTCAAAAGGGGAAGAGGGTCAGACTCCATTTATGGCCAAGGTGTGTCTAGTGGAGGGGCAGAGCACCAGACAAACCAACCCCTCCCCCACCAAACATCAGGCCTCCAGTACATATCACAGGGTCGTTCCGAGACACGCATGTGGAAAATCAATAGGAGAAATTGTGTTCGAATAATTTTGGCCATAATTTTGGCCAAAGTTGAAAACCAGGAGGGGGCGGGGAAGTCTGGCATATGCACAAGTGTCAGACCCACCAGGGAGATTCCACAAGACATCTTGCGACAACGAAGATCTACGATGCTGAACGGTATGCGCTTTGCTTCAGTTTCACGAGCGGAAACATGTTTGTACCTTCAACAACTCGAACATGTAGAACCTGATATCGTAGTCTGTCAGAGTTTGGTACAATTGCTGCAACGACAAAGGGAAGTTGACAAAACTTTGCAAACCTGACAGTAAATTTGGTTCCACCACGGATCGAGGGATCTTGTGAGCTTTCCTTTGACGTCAGAAGTGTTTCAACCTTTTAAGAATTGAGAAATTTGTGTGCTGGAAACGAAAATCTTGCATTGACACGCTGTGGGTTAATTTGGACGCAACTTCTCACCTTGAAATCTGTGTTGTTGACATGTTCAAATATCAACGCAGGAGTTCTCGACTGCAATGAAAACGATAACGTAACAACCCGTACATCATTCGTTTCGACGAAACATGGCAGTCACTCTCAATTCAGTTGCCAGAGACAATAAAACGACTGGGGATGAGGGCCAATTGCCTCAGCAATGCGCAGCAGGTGCGCACGATTCTTCAGGACCAGAAGAATGCCACGCTTGAACACAGGTGCATGCACCCATCTTGACAGCAGGGAGGTCTTTGTCGAGGTACTACCACGCAGTGACTCCCTGTTCGCCTATAGACAGCGCAGGGGAAGTTCAAGCAGCGCGCCGACAAAGCAGTCTGATCGCACTCACCACGGGGTCTTTCACTATGGCGAGCAGGGATATCACGTTCGTTCCTCCTCTCAGATTTTCAAGTATTTTTATTTCTCTCTTGATCTTCTTCTTTTTGACTGGCTGCAAAAGAAAACACAAGTTGTGAGCAGAAGGCAACGAGACACAATGATAACGAGTGATTTCGAACGACTTGATGTGTATTTCTCTTTACACAACGGTCTGACAGATTTTTTGCCCACCACCACCATTCTTCTCTCTTTGCAGAGCCAACAAATTTTACCTTCAGGATTTTGATGACACACTTCTGGTCGTTGGTCACATTTATGGCCTCGAACACTTCGCTGTATTTGCCTCTGCCCAGCTTCCGGACGATCTGGTAATCGTCTTGTTGCCTGAAATGAGGCAAAGAAAAAACATTTCATTTGTCTGGCAGGACCAGGCCAGAAGACAGATCTGGATTTCTGTACAAATGATGGGCATCGCACTTCAGTATTCTCTTTACCCTGGTCAGGTCAGGACAGTGGCATTTTTGCACCTTGAACACGGACCAGCCTCAGTAGACAGATGGGTGTTGCTCACACATGACGTGGACAATGAGGTTCACGCGGTCTTGAAATGTTTTCAATGTTTTCTGCTGACAATTCGCCACAGCGCAGAGAGATTTGAAATCAGCAGAAACAGAGAAACTCGCTCAACACAGCGCTTGATCCCGTCCAACACAGAGAAGACCCGCGAAGAAAAATAAATTGAAGCTCGTTACCCCCATTCGACCACGTGAGACTCGTAGTCCCAGTAGTCTCTTGGTCTGTGAGTGTTCACGTCCGCGTAGACGCGCGCGCGGCTCGGAGCTGGCATTTTCATGAATCTTGTTGTGAAGTCACGGAACAAGAGAGTTGCGGTGCTGAACACTGGTGCCACTCTACACGGAACTCTTGTCCAAATCACCACAATGGTCTTCGATTGCCTCGAATTCACTCAAATCTGAAAGATTAAAGTGCTCTAATGCAGATCCAACCATCAGAAAGGACCCACGTAAACAAAACAGAAGACTATTGGGTCAATTTTGCACAGAAAACATATTCCACTGGCATGTGCATACGCAAATACCGGCTTCAAAGAAAACTTTATTTCCCTGCAGGGGGTGGGTTAGCACTAAAATGACGACTTTTAATAGACTACGTGTTGCTTAACCTTGCTTTTGAGGCGATAAGTTCCTCTCAAATGCTCTATGCAACTGCATAGGAGCCAACAAATTCGTCACAACATCTCAAAATGGCGATATCTGCTGCCCGCGAATTGCCCGAGTCGTCGCTGTTTTCTTGTTGCGTGAACGGACGTAGCGTCGCAAATCAGACAAGGACTTCTGGTACCCACGGACTTCATTTCTCTTTACACCCGGTGTGCGTTAGAATAAAATTTACTGTCGGGCAAGAACAAACTTTTATATTTGACAAAGCAAACAAACTGGTGAGCCTAAATTGATATCAGTGTTCCATTCAGGTTTACCAACCCATCAGCACCAGGTTTCTGAACCCATTTAATTGTTTCAGAACTTTGCTCATCTTCTCTTTATTATCTGATCTCAGCCCTGAGGATTGTTGATTGTGGTCAGACGGACCCCTGAGTTCAATGACTGTAGATCTACCGTGTAACTGTATTTCAGAAACAGCATTGCCGATTGCATTGTCCAACCAAGGGCTGTGTACCGTTACAAAAAAACAAGTGTTCAGGATTCTTCTTCAGCGCAATTGCAAGATTCCGAATTTCAGACCAAATATTTCATGAACACAACAATGAGTTTGAAATTTGGAGAAGAAAAATCTGAACAGCAACATTTTTTCAACTGTTTTGACAAAACAACAACGACACCAATTCGAACAACACTCAACAAGAACGCACACGCGACTCTCACAATTGACGCACGAAGCAAGACACACGTCCCTATTACCTGTGTACCGGAGACGAGCTGAGACATGCGCAGTACACCGGATATACCCAACACGTTTCCCAGCAACGTCTTCAAGCAAAACCTGCGACAGGAGAATAAACAGAAGCACAATTTGCTGGGCATGTTTTCTTCTTTTTCAGCTGCAAAACCCATTGAGGTCTGATGTAGATCTACACCTGGATCTGCCTTTGTGCCGTTGGTGTGTGCACAATACTCGTATGCGTGCATCAAGTTTGTGACAGTTTGCAGAGACCAGTGGCGAAGGGAATCTGTCCACATCGGATTCATCCTGCTCTGCCAGCGGTTTTTGGCAGCCTAGAACAGGGACTGCAGTTGCCGGTTGGATGGATGACTTGGGTCTAGACCTGAGGAAAGCATAGCAGGTCGTGATCTCAGCATTGAAGGACGAAATCTGGATCGACAGAACCACCAAAGCTGGGATCTAGATTCTTGTCCAGCTGTGCAGCGAAAATTGACCTGTAGAAATCCAGATCTACTCAGGGCAGTGAAGGACTGTGATGATGGCGGACTCAGAAATTCTCAGTGTGGACACAAGCACAGAAAACCAGGACGACCCCTTGCAGGATTTGACAGACAGACAAATCTATGAGCTTCTGGAGGAAACATTGTGAGTCCGAAATCCCGTACACGTCCAGAGTCTAGATTCTATTTGAGACACTCAACAATTTTTTGTGACATTTTGTGTGCAAGGTCTTTTCACCACCATTTGATTCCCAGTTTCCTTGAAATCCTTTTTTTGGGGTGTATTATTTCAGGCGAGCCAATGAAATTCTGGGCACCGAGACACAGATGTTCGCAAAATATTTCAAAAGAGTGGAACACAAGGATGGCGGTGTCGGTCATCCGCAAGGGTCTTCCACGGGAACCGCAGCAACCACACCATCCCAGAGTTCGCATGACCTCACTGGAGGGGGGCGCATGGGGCGGAAACGTTCCAAATCGCGGAGTAGCAACATGGACAGAACTCTGAGATTATCGTCAGAGCAAAAATGTGACATTGCTCAGAGGGAAATCGAAGAGTTTCGTGAAGAAATAGAAAAGCTGAGAGAAGAATCGGAAAAGGTCGTTGACAATTACAAGGTCAGTGCACACTTTTGTCGAAATCTTTGTCACAAGACAGTGAGGAAAAGAACACAGGTTTTCTTGTCCTTGTGAAACCCACTGATGTTCAACGCAACAGAATGCATGCACCGGCAGAGACTCGAACACACATCGGAGATTGTGCTTGCAGGCAACAATGGAGGAAGCAGACACACGATTGGGAGAGATAAAGAAGAGTTTGTACGAGTTCGAAAGGGACATCGTGAGAGGATCTGTCAACCAGCGCACAGGAAAGATTGTTGCTGAGAAGCTGAACAGATACTTTGAAGACAAGATAAGGGCTCGAGTCAGTCTTACCATCTTCATCGTGGTGCTTTCACGCAATCCAGAGCCTCTCACGTTGACTTGGATCAAATGGGACCTGCTTTGGCTTGCAATAAGTGACGAGCTTTTCTTTCACAGGATACCCTCATTGAAAAGTTGCGACTCAAGAATTCGACCCTGAAAGTTCAGAAGAAAAAATTACAGCTTCAATTGAGGCAGGTCGGTAAATGATCTCACGCAAGATTTCATGCAGCATGTTTTGTCAATCCGCGTGTACAGAATTTCTATATATATAGGGGTCTTCTGTCCTGCGAAACGTTCAGTGTTTTTGTTTTTTCTTGCATCACAGAAAGAAGAAATGGGGGAAGTCCTTCACGAAGTTGATTTCAACCAACTCAAGATTGAAAATCAGCAGTACATTGAAAAAATAGATGAGAGGAATCAAGACTTGCTGCGACTGAAACTGATGGCAGGCAATACCGTTCAAGTTTTGAATACCCACAAGGTAAAGAACAACTTTTCTGAAGCACATGAATCGCTCGTCAGTCCCGTCCCGTTCATCTCAGAAAACTGGGGGTGGGGGTGAAATCGGAGTGTCAGGAACATGACATATAACACAAGGATTTGTTCTTGAACGCCACAACCATTGTTCTCGAGACCCATTACTATTTTGTAATGAATGCTTGTTGAAGACTGACAAAAGTTAATGAGGCATCAATAAGACAAAACCAAAAGTCAATGAGGCATGAACAAAATGAAGGAAAGAAACAATAGATTTTGTAGTCTTCAGAACAAATCCTGGTTATATGTGGGTTATTGAAACTCAACT
>JAAUXT010026867.1_pt1 | contig 10511 bp, 12 predicted proteins | sample 7278171 | NCBI WGS metagenome assembly JAAUXT01 (sample SAMN14350112, study PRJNA611818) | marine sediment metagenome | isolation source: surface marine sediment (1.8m) | place: French Polynesia: Moorea | collected 2018-08 | reverse complement strand
TGTCTGCCTATCTTTACTATGCAGACGGCATTCTGATTGATTCGGGAATAAGCAACCTGAGAAAACAGGTCTTATCAATGACCAGCAACTTAACCCCGAAAAAAATGCTTCTTACCCATCACCATGAAGACCACAGCGGCAATGCGGCCGCTTTCCGCCGTCACAGCGGCGCCCGCCTCAACGCCCACCCGCAGGCCATCACCGCAATGGCGCGCGGCTTTCGAATCCGCCCCTACCAGCACCTGGTCTGGGGGCGGACGCCCCCTGTCGGGGCCGATCCGCTGCCCGACCGGATCGTGTCGGAGCGGGTTACGCTCGTGCCCCTGCACACGCCCGGTCACAGCCACGACCATACGGTATTCTGGGAGCCGGAGCGCGGCTGGCTGTTCGCGGGCGACATCTATCTCGGGGAACGGATCAAATTCTTCCGGGCGGATGAGGATATCCATGCCCAGATCGCCTCCCTGCGAAGAATACGCGACCTCCCCTTCCAGGCGCTTTTCTGTGCCCACAACCCCAGTACCAAAGACGGACCGCTTAAAATCGGCGCCAAGCTGGATTTCCTGGAAACGCTGCGGGAGCGGGTCCGGGGACTTCACACGCAAGGCTGCGGGGCGAGGGAAATCATCACCCGCCTCGACCCCCGACAGGACCGCTTCGTCAAATGGTTCACCACCGGCAATGCCAGCTTCGCCAACATGGTCCGCTCGGCGCTGAGACCAGGCCACGACGCCAACTTCCACGGCCGTTCACCTTAAACCGCGATGCGGGCAAATCCGCCCAGACGGCTATGCCATTGTTGAGATGACCACCGAGTCGGCCGCCGATTTCGGGCATCCGGTTGATTTCAGGAAATCGAACGATCGCTCGTCCGGAATGGCGCAGCGGAGCCGCCTTGAGCAACAGCTCTCAGACAATCGGATCGGATGGCTTCAACCTCTATGCATTACGTTTGGATTTCAATCCCCCCAACCGGACGATCACCATCAGGCCGAAGGCGTAGAGTACAAGGGCCATCCCCATGATCAGCGCATATCCGGCCTGGATGGCGAGCAGCGGAACGGCGATGGCCCCCAACACGGTGGCGCATCCATTGACGCCCCAGGCCCAGGGAACCAGCCGGGAACGGTTGGCGGTCACAACGATGATGCCCAAAGGGAAAGCCGTCCCCATGGGCACGGCCAGGGGCAGAATCAGCGCCAGCGAAAGGGCGGTTTTGAAAGTCAGCGCCATGCCGATGAACCGATGAATCAGTCCGTCCAGGGCAACAAACACCAGCAAGCCGAACACCACAACAGTCACGAGCGCGATTGGCAGCAGCTTCGATGCGGGCGCGCCGCGAGCGAGAGCGGCGTCGGCGCCGATGCTGCCCGCGCCCGCGCCGAGCAAGAAGCCGGCCAGGGCCAGGGCCGCCGCCAATAGCGGATGGTGGAGAAAAATGGATAGGCGCTGGATGAAGACCATCTCCACGAAAATGAATCCGCCCCCGATGGCCGCGAAGTAAATGAGGGTTGCCATCACCCGGGTACGCCCGTCAGCCGCAACGGACGGCCGCTGACGGTGCCACCATACGGGCAGACCGATAAGGATCGTACTCAAGACGGCGGCTTGGATCAGGGTCGCCACAAGCAATGGATAGCCCCAGTCCATGAGCGCGATGCCCCCGGCATGACGCAAGGACGCGATTTCGGGCAAGCTTTGCCAGCGGAAATAATGTCCAAAGAAAGGCCGGTCGTCCGTGGGCGGGCGCAGATCGTATTTATACCGGGCGATAAACCGGCCGCCTTCCGCACTGGCCAGCGTCCTTGTGCCTTCGGCGAACATGGGATCGGCGAGCACGCTGTAGCGATTGGCTTCCTCGGGGCCCAGGTCGGGCAGAAAGACCAGATCGAAACCCCACTTCCGGCTGAAACGCCGGACGGCCTCCCGGTCGCCGCGGCTGAGGGGCGATTTGGCCACCAGAACGACAGCCGTGCGCCAGTCCCGGATCACCGCCAGATGCTCGTGCGGATGACGCACCCCTAATTCTTCCAGCATCCGCAAGGCCAGATTGAAAGCCTTCAGGCTGCCACGGGGCGGCAGCCGGGTCCAGAGCGGCACGACGACGAGGCCGTCCTCCTTGAGATGACGCCAGAGGTGGGTCAGGCCTTCGACGGTCAAAAGCGTGTTTTCGCCAAACGCCGACGTTCCGGCACCGCCGTCACCTGACAGCGGCAATTGGATGAGATCGAAGGCGTCCGCGGCGGCATTGAGGAAGGCGCGCGCGGTCGTGCTGTGATAGCGCACCTGGTCTTCCAGATGCCCGAAACCGCTGAATTCACGCAAGCGCTTGTGGAGCAGCTGCGCAAAAAAAGGATGGGCATCCACGGCCTCGACGCTTTGGGCACCAAAGGCGCGGGCCCTGAGAATATCCTGCCCGCCGCCGGCACCGACGACGAGAACCCGCGCAGCCCCCGGGCGCAAATACAGGCCGAGACTGCCGGTGCACTGCTTCAAATACTCCGTCGAACGGGGGCTGCCGTCAAAACGGTCGACCACCGTCATGGCCTGACCCTCGACGAAGAGGGCCACCTGTTCGGGAATGGGCGCGTCACTGTTCAGACTCAGGCCGGGTGCATAGCGAAAAGGAACGCTTCGGCTTTCCACCGCTGTGATCCACCCCAGGGGATGATGTCCTTCGTACAGCATCCGGTTGCCGGGAATCCTCAAAACCTGCGTTAGAGGCTTGTAGGGATTGACGCCGACCCGATGACCGGAGATGGCCGTTATCCCACCGAAGACAACCAGGGCGAGGAACGCCAGGAGTCCGGCTGTCAACCACGCACCCATGATCCGCCAGCGCCGCGCAGCCGCACCAAAAGCGGCGACGCCGCAGCCGGCAACGAGAATGAGAGCCAGCTGCGGCGGCAGGCGGAAAAGAAGGCTCACGGTCAAGCCGGCTCCCACGCCGGCCCCGACAAGGTCGGCGGCGTAGACGCTGGTTATCTGGCGGCCGTAAAACCGCAGCATCGCCCCGAGACCGGTCGCTGCCAGGAGAAAGGGAATCAGGAGCAAACCGTATATGGCGGCCAGATATCCCCATTGGCGAGGATCCCAGAGAAATGCCAGGGCATTGAAGGGCAAACTCTGGCTGGCAGCGAAGCAGAGCACACTGGTCAGGCTGAAACCGATGGTTGCGGTCGCAAACACCCATCGCAACCGGCCCATGCTGAATTGGCCCATCAACGTCAACAGGGTGCCGCTGGTACCGTACCCAAGCAGGGCGATACTGATCATCATGAAAGCAAAATGGTGCCAGTGAACGATGGCAAAGAGACGCATGAGCAGCAGTTCGTAGGCCAGAACCGCCGCCGCGAGCAGACCCACCCCCAGCAGGGGAGGCGATGCCGGGTGCGTGCGCGGTGAAGGGATCATGCGGTCTCCGCGTCAGTGCCCGCCGGTAAGCGGCACGAATCGCACGGGCAGGATCTGCCGTGTCTGCACTTTTCCCTCGAGGCTTTTGGTGATGAGCAGCAGATACTGAACGCCGAAACGGTGGCCGACCGGGATGACCAGCCGTCCCCCGTTCTTGAGCTGGCCGACGAGGGGCGGCGGCACATGATCGGCGGCGGCCGTCACCACGATAGCGTCGAACGGCGCCGCTTCCGGCCAGCCGTAATAGCCGTCACCCTGGCGCGCCGTAATGCGCTCGTATCCAAGGCGTTTGAAACGCGCCTGTGCCTCCCGGGCAAGCGCCGGGATGATCTCGATGGTGCGAACGATCGCGCCGAGGTCGGCCAGGACGGCCGCCTGGTATCCCGAGCCGGTACCCACCTCGAGAACGGACTCCCCGGGTTCGATTTCCAGCAGATCGGTCATGAGCGCCACGATATAGGGCTGGGAAATGGTTTGGCCGTGACCGATGGGAAGGGGACGATTTTCATAGGCCGCCGGCATGACCGCCTGCGGAACGAAGGCGTGACGGGGGACACGCCCCATGGCGTCGAGCACTTCCGTGCGCAGCGCCCGCCTGCCGATATAGGCCCGTGTGGCGATGACATCCGCCCGAATGGCCGCCACCATCTGCCGGCGGCGCGCATCCCACTCCCCGGCCTGCAACGGTGGCGTTATCGTGGCCCCGATGGCGATCAGGACCCAGGCCCACAGCCACGCTACCGGCATTGGCCGTCCGGACCCGCGACGGACGCCGGTGCATGGCTCAGGGTCGGTTGCATGCGTCGCCGGCATGGAACCTATTTGAAGTACAACCCGTCGAATGTCTTCAGCAATTCGCGCAGGTCGGCGGCGTTTTTCAGATCCGTCGTTTGCTTGCATTTCATGGCCGCGACAAGCATCTGGTGGAGCACGGCAATCTTGCGGGCGTATTGGTCGGTATCCGGCTTGATGCGCTGGGTCATGAAGTACTGCGACACAATGGTCTGGATTTCCGTGGCGTGGTGTTCTTTGTTATTGATCCAGCGCACCAGCTGATTGTAATTGACGCCGTCGGCTTTCTGGAGTTCAAGAACCTGCCGCATGGATTTTTCGATTGTACCGATGTGCTCGGCGATGAGCTGGATACGGGCACGATCATCGTAGATGCCGCAGGGGATTTCGCAATGACCCCAGACAGGCAGGGCAAAGGCGATCGCGACGGTCAAAGTCGCCAAAAAGGAAACGGCTTTTTTCATAATGGCCTCCGTATGTTTGCACTCGGGTTGACGGGGAATCAATCGGAATTTGGAAAGACAATGGTTAATGTGAAATATTAATCACGGAGATTCGATTATCCAGGGGGCCTGTGTGCCTTATTGCCGGGGAGCCAGACGCGGTCCGTCGCACGCTGGGCTTGGCATCGAACGGCCTTTCTGGTAGGACGGTTGAAAGCCGCGTCACCTTTCCCCTTCACGGCCTTCATTCAAGGAGCAAGCCATGGGCACGATCTTCACCAAAATCATCCAGAAAGAGATCCCCGCGGACATTGTTTACCAGGACGATCACGTTACCGCCTTCCGAGACATCAACCCGCAGGCCCCGGTGCACATCCTGATCGTCCCCAACAGGGAAATCCCCACGGTCAACGATATCGAAGCCGGCGACGAAACCCTGGTGGGCAAGATGTTTACGGCCGCCAAGAAAATTGCGGCCGATGAGGGCGTGGCTGAAAACGGCTACCGCCTGCTGATCAACTGCAACCGCGACGGCGGCCAGGAAGTTTTTCATCTTCACATGCACCTCTTCGGCGGACGCCCCCTGGGTCCCATGCTCCTGCGGCGTTAGACTGGACGCTTCGAATACGGGCGGGTGCCGCGATCCCGATGGTACGCCCGCGCCGCGCATGCCGTTTGACAAACACTTGGTTTTGGCCTAGACATAACACCATCGATCGGTCACGAAGACCGATGACACACGTACACCGCAGGCAGTTTGCCACGAAGGACCCACGACGCCCTCGAAAGGCCGGAGTCACTCGTGGCATTTTGTTTGGAGAGCAATCGGTGAAAAGGCCGCAGATTTGCATCGTCGACGGTCAGGGCGGCGGCATCGGCGCCAATCTGATCAAATATCTACGTGAAGTCCACGGTGAGCGTTACGAGCTTCTGGCGCTGGGAACCAACGTCATCGCCACTTCCCAGATGATGAAGGCGGGGGCCAACCGCGGGGCTTCCGGCGAGAATGCCCTCATCCACACGGTCGCCCGGGCCGATTTGATCATCGGTACGATTGCCGTCACCTGGGCCAACGCCATGCTGGGAGAGGTGACGCCCGCCATGGCCGCCGCCGTCACCTCCAGTCCGGCACCCAAAATCCTTCTGCCCCTTTTCCACGAGAATATCACGCTAGTCTGCGTGGGCACCGACCCCCTGCCCCACATGGTCAAATCAATCGTCGAAGAAAAAATCTTGGAGGTCTTGTCGCATGTGTGAAGCGAATGCCTATATTTTTAAAGCCGGCCAGGAAGAACTGATCCTCGAATCCGTCGATGTGGTGCAGCCGGAGGCCGATGACCAGTATCGCCTGATCAACATCTTCAATGAACAGAAAATCGTCAAGGGCCGCATCCGATTCATGCATTTGGTGGAACACAAAATCGTTTTCGAACCCCTTGCTTGATATGCCCCCCGGAAGGGCTTAAGGCACGCCTGCCCGGCGATTGCGAAGATGAAACCGGAAGACTGCATTTTTTTCCGCCTGGCCAAGGGCAACCAGACGGCCGGCCGCCATCTGAAATCGCAGTTGGCGTCTTTCGGTCTGACGGCGGTCCAGGGGCTGGTATTGGCCTTCCTCCATGAACAGGACGCCCTGACCCCAGCCCAGCTTGGCAAACGTATCCGCCTGGACAGCGCCACCCTAACCGGTGTCCTCACGCGTCTGGAAAAATCAGGGCTCGCGGAGCGCCGCAAAGACCGCACCGACCGTCGCTGCGTGCGCATCCACCTGACCGCGCACGGGCGTTGCACGGGATCGCGCGTGGCCGCCACCCTGGCCGACGCCCACCAATCGTTCATGGCGCCGTTCAGCCCGGCCGAGGCCCGGCAGTTGCTTGCCCTGCTGCAGCGAGTCGAGGGCTGAACCATGGAAAACATTCTGGGGATCATTGGCTCACCGCGCCGACGGGGCAACTGCGAACTGATGGTCAAGGCCGTGAGCCGGCAGATTGAGCGCCCCCACCAGATGCGCCTCCTGCGGCTGACCGAATTCGACCTGCGTCCCTGCCGTGCCTGCTACCGCTGTCTGTTCGAGGGCGCCTGCCCGCTCGATGACGACCACGGACTGGTGGTGGAATCGCTGCTGGCCGCCGATGCGCTCATCATGGCCGTGCCGACCTATTTCCTGGGCCCCAACAGCTGCCTCAAGCGTTTCACCGACCGTGGGCTGGCGCTCTACCCTCATCTCGAAGCTCTTTGGGGCAAGCCCGCCGTTGCCGTGGGAATTGCCGGTGTACCCGGAAGGGAGGGCTATACCCTGCTTGGCATCGAAAGCGCGTTGCGGTTGTTGTTCGCCGAGATTCGAGGCCAGGCCCTGGTCTATGCCGCATTGCCCGGAGCGGTCTTTCTGGATCATGCCAATCGGGAGACGGCCGCCCGACTGGCGCGTGCCCTGGGTCAAACCACACCCCCGGTCGAGCATCCCTGCTGTCCGCTCTGCGGCGGGAAGACCTTCCGCTTTCTGGATCACCACAACGTGCGCTGCATGCTCTGCAGCAACGCGGGGCCGATCACGGCGGGCCCTGCCGGTGTGGGCGTCGATATCCGCCCCGGACCCCATGAACTGTTTCTGACCCGCGAAGACGCCATCGCGCACCGCGACTGGCTGGTGGGCATGAAATCCGAATTTGAATCCTGGAAAACCCGCCTCCGAGAGGTGGCGCGTGAATTCGGAGGGGGCGGCGACTGGATACGACCGCCGACCCGCCGTCATCGACGATGATCGCTCTGTCGGCGGGGACAAACGTCGGGCGGCAATGGGGTACGAAAGTCCTCCCCTCCTCCCCGGCGTCAACGGCCAAGGCCCCGGCCCGCAACCATTCATCGCATAAAGGAAAAAATGATGCGTTACCCATTCATGCCGCTATTGCTGATCATGTCCGTGTTTCTCCTTCCCCCGACGTCGCCGGCCGCCGACATCGACGGGCCGGCCGCCATCGAAGTCGTCGGCCGGGGGGAACTATCCGAGCGCCCGGACCGGGCCATTTTGACGTTTGCCATCGAGACCAACGCCGACGATGCCAACGAGGCCATTCGTCAGAATGCCGCTCAAGCCGAAAAACTGATCGGCATGCTCAAAAAACGGATGGCGGCCGATGACAAGATTGCGACCACCCGGTTTCAGCTCCACCCGGTCTACAACCAAAAAACGCGCATGGCCCCCACCAGCTACCGGGTCACCAATAGCGTTCGGCTGGAAACGGGCCAGTTGAAAGGCCTGGGGACCTTTATCGATGCGGCCGTCAAAGCGGGCAGCGGACGCATCGGGCAGCTGCGCTTCAGCCATTCCCGCCAGGATGCATTCGCCCGCCAAGCCGCCGCCCTGGCCGTTGCCGATGCCCGCCGCATCGCGGAAGAGCTGGCCCGAGCGGCCGGCGTGAAGATCGTGCGCCTGCACCGCATCCGCTACACCGGAAGCCATCATCCGGTGCCCATGCGGGCTGAAATGGCCATGGCGGCCGCCGCGACGCCCATCGAGGTCGGCGACCTGGAAATTGTGCAGCAGGTCACGGCCGTCTTCTTGATCGAATAACCGCCGGCGGCAGCAGCGGGCACGGTGCCGCGTCAGTCGCCATCGCCGCTAACGCTCAAACGGCGGGCCTCCTTTTCAAGCGGTGAGGCCAGATAGCCTTCGATCAGGCAGTCACGGATATACTGCTGCAGGAAAGCGCGTCGCCCCAGGCGCTCGTACTGGCGCACATGGACGAGTTCATGCCGCAGCACCATGCTATCGTTTTCAACGCCGCGGCACAGGTAAATGCCATGCCCCGCTGTCAACGCCACCGGGTCGGCCAGGACCGCACGGCTGAACCACGCGATGCGCCTGCGGAGCCATCCGGCCGGCAGCGGAATACGGGCAACAACCATGATCCGGACCCGGCCTAAATCCGACAGGCCGATATCACTTGCGCGCTCCCTTTCCGCCCGGGTCAAGGGGCGGCCCTGGCGACGGATTTCAGCTTCATGCCTGATAATCCATTGATGCACCGAAGGCGCCAGGATAGCGGCCGTCATTCGGGCCATTGCCTGCCGCAATCGTTGTGGCCGCGACCGAAACATTGTCGCCTCCTTGAACGCCCCCCGTGGTCATGGCCGACGTGTTCGCGAAACGGCGGCCGATCTTGCTTGAACCTATCGGAACCGAGCCATGGCAGTCCGCTTTCAGCGGTATCGCACGGCCAGAAAGATGCCGGCCACGATGAAAAGCATGCCGACACCATGGAACCACTCGAGCTGTTCGCCTAAAAAGACGAGCGCCATACCGCCCCCAAAGAGCGGCATGAGATAAAGAAAAAGCCCGGCCCGGTTGGCACCGATCAGTTCGACCCCGCGATTGAAGCATAAAAACGAGATGATCGAAGGGAAAACGGCCACGTAGGCGACGGAGGCCGTGGTAACGCCGTCCCAGCGCACGGCACGTTGGCCGAGTGTCTCCCAGATGTAGAAGGGCAGCAGCATGATCGCGCCGGCAGCGAACGTGACCGCCACGAAACTCAAGGGGTGCATGGGCGGACGTTTGCGCAGCAGGACCGAATAGCCGGCATATGCCATGACAGCCAGGAATATGATGATATCGCCGGGATTGAACGACAGGGTGCGCAGTGTCTGGGGATCGCCCTGGATGATAATGGTTACGGCACCGCCCAGGGCGAAGGCGATGCCGGCAGACTGCAGGGCGTACACCCGGTCCCGGAACAACAGGAAAGACATGGCCACGATCATGACGGGCATCATGGTCTGCATCAGGAATGCATTCAGGGCGATGGTATGCTGAAGACCGGCGTAGACCAGCGTATTGAAGATGGTAACGCCCAGAGCGGCAAGCAGAAGGATGATGGGTCGGTGCTGCTGGATCGTGGGCCAGTCCCGTCGGATCCATGGCAGGGCCGGCCAGATGATCAGGAGAGCAGCCACGGCCCAGCGCCAGAAGGCGAGGCCGACGGGCGGGACCTCGGCGCGCACGGCGCGCCCGAGGATGAAATTGCCGGACCAAAACAGGACCGCCAGGGTCAGGAGCAGATAGGGCGAATTGTTGAGGCGTGAAAGCAAAGCGCGATCCATCGCGCACCCATAGCATCCCCTCCGCGACAAGTAAACGGCGGATAGCACCAGCCTCCGGCAGCCGCCAGCCCCACCAGGCAGGCCAATGCGCTCTGCAAGGCCAGCACATGGGGATCGTCGGGAAAGTCGACTCCCAAACCGATGGCGTAGAGGTAGAGCAGCAGGAAAAAAACCTGACCGAGCGCCAGGATGGTATGCCGGTTGTCCGTGCGGGCCAGGTTGCCGAAAAGGGCATTGCTCTGGACCCAGTAGAGCACCACCAGCACCGTACCGATCAAGGCCAGGATGAGTCCCTCTTGGTGGGCATCCAGAAAGCCCCAAACCGAGGTCCCGGTCCATTTCAATTCGCTGGGATAGGGCAGCGCAAGCACCATGACGACCAGAACGATGGCAAAGACCGCATCGACCAGTGTGGCCAGTCGCTTCAGCTGGCGCGTTTGGCGCTCTTGAACCGCGGCGGCAGTTTCCATCCCCGTCCGCTCCAACAGCAAAGGCTGTATGCGCTGCACACAGCCTTGGCTTGCGTTTGAATTTAGATGCCGGAGGGCTTAAAAGTGGAAGGTCAAGATAATCCCGCCTTTGAACTGCGTTTCGTCACCTTCGTCGACCACCGGGCTGTCATCATCGGCGTCCCCCACCAACTGGGAGACCCCCGCGAAGGTGATCAGGCTGAAGTCTTTTGCAAACCGCCAGGCATAATTGGCGTTCAGCCCCACCTCGTAAAGGTCGGCATCGGCATTGTATCGGTCCAGGCCGCTTTTG
>JAAUXT010128402.1_pt1 | contig 10512 bp, 16 predicted proteins | sample 7278171 | NCBI WGS metagenome assembly JAAUXT01 (sample SAMN14350112, study PRJNA611818) | marine sediment metagenome | isolation source: surface marine sediment (1.8m) | place: French Polynesia: Moorea | collected 2018-08 | reverse complement strand
GTGTGTGTGTGTGTGTGTGTGTGTGTGTGTGTGTATGTGGTTGTGTGTGTGTGTGTGTGTGTGTGTGTGTCTGATATTTGGTGTCACTTTGTCTCTCCTCTGTGTGTCTCTCCTCTGTGTGTGTGTGTGTGTGTGTGTGTGTGTGTGTGTGTGTGTGTGTGTGTGTGTGTGTGTTTGCGTGTTGGGAGGTGACGCGCGAACCGGTGGTTTGAATGAATCAGTTTGTCCAAAATACGTGAACATCGTGTGTGAGGAACCTCAACCGGACCGTTCAACAGCACCAAGCCTGAACAAGAAATGCAAAAGCTTGTTTGTTTTGCAGCCAGCAGGGTTTGATGTCGTACGAGTTCTTCGAGCCTGGGGTCTACTACTTCTCGGACCACAACTTCAACGAGGCTGCGGAGTATCTGGGAACCATCATCGTCAAGCCGAAGCAGGTCGAGCACTTCGTCGAGATCACCCCCGAGGGGTTCGGGCCAGGTGCGTTCCCGGCGCTGTCCATCTCTTGAAATAGTTTGATGTGTGTGGAGGAGTCAGGGCTCAGGAGTTGTCTCAATGTTACGATTCCGTGGTTCTGCATTTTGGTGTGGATTTTTGCCGGGAGGAGTTGATTTGGGGAGAATTCTTTTTGATTGCTGGGTTTGCGATATTAAAACACAAGATGTCAGGGAAGTAGATCGACTGTCTACAAATCTGAAGTGCATTGGTTGACGGCACCTGGTGATGCCCCACACTATCTGGCGTTTCTCAATGTATTCAGTGTCGCATTCTGCCCCACAGACCTGGTGTACGCGGAGACTGGGGACCGCGTGTGGTGGACGTGGTCGGTGGAGGACATGCCCAACACGCCCGTCTTCCAGATCACAGAGACGGAGAAGTGCGTCAGCCCCATCGCCGGGCGCCCCGCGCTCGAGATCGACAGCTCAGGTACAGCGGCCGTTGGCGTCTCGATACGCTGGCATACGTTGCACCTTGTGTGCTCGTCAGTGGCTGTGTGTGCACCACAGCACATACTGCTGCCCATGGCATGGGCTCATTGCAATGGAAAGCAGTGTGTCCTCAGCGTACAATCGAACACGACCAGTGTTGCAACGTTTCGTCAATAAGACGCTCAACTGAGCTGTCAGCTGTCACGAGAATTCAATTAGTGATGTGAGGTGATCGAAACTTGTGCTTCGATTGACGTCAGAAAGCGTTGCACTGAGACAGTTTGTTTTCCCCAGGAGAGGGCGCGTACATGGACGAGCACGTCGGGCGCCTCAAAACGACCATCGGCATCGACTCGGTGCAGCTCGCGAGCATCGGAGTCTACCACTACCGCCTCTCCGACTCGACCACAGGGCTCAGCACCTGCTCCATCATCGCCAACTCCGGCCCCAGGGTACGTGCGCCACCTGCATGTGTGAAACCAGTGAAGCTAGAATTGCTGCGTTGAGCACAAACGGAAGCTTTCAACCAGGCACTATTGCCATTGATGCCTTGTACGAAAATTGACTTCACTCGGATTGACTCTGCTCACTGTCCAGTGAAAAAACTTGTTGGCTGTGACTGACAGCTTTCTGGCTCTAACACAAATTTTAGGACCTTGACCCAGATGCACACTCGAGGTGTCGGTGCTGGAGCCTGTTATGTGTTTCAGAATCACACGGTGCACGTGACGGACTCGCAGTTCGAACCGAAGGTCGTGACCATCCACCCCGGGGACCGAGTCTGGTGGATCTGGCAGGAGGGAGACAAGCAGCACAACATCATACAGGTGTGTGTGTGTGTGTGTATGGTGTGTGTGTGTATGGTGTGTGTGTTTGTGTGTGCGTGTGTATGTGTGTGTGAACACATTAGTGTGTGTGTGCGGGTGTATGTGTGTGTGTATGTGTGTGTGCGCGTGTGTGTGTGCGCGTGTGTATGTGCGTGTGTGTTAGTGAGGACAAGGTGTTCAATGATGCAAAGTTTGGAGTCTGCTGCACTTCCATTGTGGTTGAAACATAAAAACAAGATGGTTGAAACAAGACGGAAGTATTTTGATGAGACTTTTCACACAGTTCCTGGACACAAGTCGTTCAAAGATTTCCGAATCGTGACTGAGCCGCATTCGGGACCCACTTCACATGTTGTGACCCGTTTCGCAGGTGTCGCACCAGGGGAACCACATCGGGGGCGGCTTCGTGAGCGGCGCCCCGACCGAGTGCCCGTCCGCCTTCCTGCACCAGTTCAAGCGTCCCGGTGTCTACTACTACATCAGCGCAGGACTCGCCAAGTCGTTCGGCGCCGTCGTCGTCTCGTCGCAGCCCAGGGTGAGCAGTGGCTCTCAGATTCGAAAGACGAAAAGGTTGGAGGACCCACTGAGCAAATCATGTCAGCAGTGCGTATGTGCGCGTGGGTGGTGATGCTGGTTGTGGTGGCGGTGGCAGGAACGGCGGTGTGCGTGCGTGTGTGTTGTGTGCGTGTAGAGAACAATGGAAAACCTTGGAGGACCCACTGGGCAAATCATGTCATCAGCGAGTGTGTGTGCGCGTGGCTGGTGGTGGTTGTGGTGGTGATGGTGGTGGTGGCGGCGGTGGCGGTGGTTTGGTGGCAGTGGTGGTGGCAGCAACGGCGGTGTGCGTGCGTGTGTGTGTGCTGTGTGTGTAGAGAACAATTGACACTGAAGTCACTGCTGGTTGTTTCAGGTGCACGAGGTGCAGGTGGCGGTCGGCGGCATCGTGCCCGACCCGACGCCCGTTTCTGTCAACGACGTTGTCGCCTGGACGTTCAAGGGGCTGCGGCACCACAACGTCGTCGAGGTCGCCACCGTCGACCAGCTGCTCGACGCGCAGTTCAACTCGCCCAACTGTCAGCCCAGGTTAGTGGTGCACACACAGACACTCACACACACACACACACACACACACACACACACACACACACACACACAAACACACAGAAATACACTCGCATGCACACGCATCACACAGGCACACGCACAGGTGCGCGTGTGCCAGGCACAATAATTACTGGTCTTATCAGCTGCGTTTCTGGGTTTCTGTTCCGAGAAAATACAGGAACAATGGATCACATGAGGTCAAAGGCAAGGGACGACCTTGGCGCCGAGTGGAGTCACAACCTCATAAAGCCCACTGTTACGATGGACTGTGGCACATGTGGAAGTGCATTTGAGTCGTGAGACCCCACAGAAACAACGAACAGTGAGCTGGTATCTCGCGCACTCGCGACCACTTGTAGACCAGCCTGCACAGCTGTAGATTTCCTGTTGCAGACGCTGTTTAAACCGACTGTTCACGGAGCGGGGTGTGTTCCACTACAGCAGCAAGGCCTTCCTCAAGCAGATCAAGAAGGAGGTGCGTCTCACATCTTTTGACCGTTGTCGCTGAAAAACAGTGTTGATTGATCCTGGTCAACCAGCTCAATGTCTCTGTTGTAGCCCCAAGAGCGTCTGCCAGAGGTATTTTGGCATGGCATGTTTCAGTTGCTCAGATCACAAACATTTCAATGTCGACAGAACGTGAAAAAAACAAACTTGTTGTGCAGTCTATTTCTGTGTTTTTTCTGTCTCACGCATGAGTTGTGCTGCATGTTAATTCAGTACAGCTGCGATGAGACTGGTCGTCTGTCCGTTTTGCCAATTTGTCAGCGTCTCAACCAGTCAGCGCATCTCCAGTGCAGAACCGATTCAGTGTCGGGTCTCTGTCGGCAGAATCACGACGAGCACCGGGTGAGCTCGATCCTGGTGGACGAGCCCAACGACTCGATGGTGGTGCGAGTGAACGCGCAGGGATTCCACCCCAAGAACGTCACCATCGAGCGGGTGAGAACTCCACTTCAGATACCCGTGAACACAGCGGGAGGCCACACGGTTTGATTTGTGCAGTCCACGGTGGATCTTGTTTCCACTGCCACACTGGTATCCTGCGAACAACATATTAAACAAGGGGTGAGGTGAAGGTCAATTTGACGCCGGGAATGTTGCAGGGTCAGAGCGTGCTGTGGACGTGGAAGGAGAGCGGGGAGGAGGCGCACAACATCATCCACGTCAACACGCCCGACAGCCAGGTGCGTGCGCAAAGTGTTCGTGCGCATCGCAGGTTGTTGAGATGACACGTTTGAGTTGCCAAAACCTAAATTTAGTTTGTTGAAAGGGAGAACTTGAGAAATATGGAGGACACAAAAAGCCAAAAGGGTTTGAAGTGTGACAACGCGTTTTCTGTCGCCATGGAAACTGATGAATCATGTTGCCTTCAGACACCGCTGAGCGTGATCCAGGGCGGCAAGTCGTTCAACAGCGGGAAGCCCGTGGCGCGCAACAGCTTCCTGTACACGTTCGACGACCCGGGCATGTACTGCGTCGCGTCGCAGGGCGGGCCCGGCTTCTGTGGGACCGTGTCCGTGCTGAAGGACGGTGAGGGGCGTGTGTGAGCTGCGTGGGTGAAGGGGTGTGCAGGTGGATTGGTGAACAGGTGCAGATGGTGGTGAAGGTGAAGGATGTGTGTGAGGGTATGTGCGTATGGGTGCGGGGATGTGGACAGGTGTGTATATATGTTGGAGGATGGATTTGGGCGGCTGGAAGTTTGGATTGTTTATGTGGCTGTGTCTGTCTGTGCGTGGTTGTGTTGAGTGTTCATTTCATGTCAGGGCTTTTGGAATTTGTTACAGGATTTTCGAATTGTTGTGCAATTGCTGAAAGGAGAACGTCGTAGTTGTCGCCTCCGTGAAACATTCTCGTTTGTGTTGTCTGCAGGAGAGAAGGTGTCGACGCCGCACATCTCATCCTCAGCGATAGGTGGAGCTGTGGAGCAGCTGCACGTCATCAAGGTGGACTGCGACACGCCGGGCGCCACGCTTTACTACACGCTGGACGGGTCGGCGCCCGAGCTCCACCGCCTCGTCCCGCCCAAGGTGCGTGCGCACGTTCCGTGCCCCTGAGTTTCGTGGGCGCGTCCCACCTCACGTGTGTGACACGTGGTTGAAGCGGTGCCAGAATCAACTGGTGCCACCTTTGGGTGGTGATGGTGTTAGCGTCGCCTGCACGACGTCAGAATGTTCAATTTGGCGTCAAATTTGTTTGTCGGATGAGAGATTTTTGTGTCTGGTGCGAGAGAGTCCCACCGTGTGATTGGTCACCAGAAACACTCGTGAAATGAACGTTGAAAGAGACGTGGTGTCTTGTGGTTGAGTGTATCGAAATGTGGTCGCTCTGTGTCTAACTGTTCGCCTGTTGTGTGAACGTCGTTTTCAGGCGAAACTCGATGTGAATACGTGGACAGGGAAGCCAGAGGTATTTATGCGTGACGACAGCCAAGATTCCTGTCAAAGAGATGTAACACTCACGCAAGAGGTTGATTTTTCCCGAGAGATTACTCACCGAACGCAGCCTTGCTGACATGCTCACTGAGAACTTCCTCAGGGAAATCTGTTGTCTCACTCACTCAGTTGTTGACATGTTCAAAAAGTAGACTGGGTGAATCGTGTATAAGAAAGTCACTGAGGACGTTTTGCTCTCAAGGTTTCTGAATCATTCTTGTGCACAGCTCACCAGATGAAAAAAACCTCTTCGCTTTGTGACACTGTCTTCGACGCTGTTTGTAAGAATCCAAAGTGTTCGATTTTGTTTCGGCGTTCGTGTTCGTTCTTGTGCTGTATCCGGACGTAACGCACTGTGTCCTTGTCCAATCTCACTGCATTTAGGCATCCTCGCATTGTTCGGTGTTGATGAGATCTCGTCTGTTGTCGCGTTTGTTGATGAGATCTCGCTGGTTCTCGCGCTGCAGGTTTACAACCCTCAGAAGGGCATCGTGCTCAAGAACTCCGGCCTCTGCTTCGTGCGCGTCGTCGCCGTCGCAGAAAACTATCTCAACAGCGACGTATTCACGTCCAAGTACGTGGCGTATTCATTCAAATACTCATTCGAGTACTCATTCAATTTTGAAGACACGCGATTCTGGTTTGGGTCCTGCTGCCGAGGGCATATGCAGAAAACGAGGATTTCTTGTCAGAAAGTCATGGTCCCTGGGAGACAAAAAGTACAAACTTAACTCTGTGTGACGAGGTTTTCTTCGCGACCCTTTGTTGTTGACCATGATCCAAGCACACTTGTAATTTGCAGGAGATTCTGGGTTTTGTCTGGAGACGGGAAGCACATTCCGTCCGACGAGGAGATGGTTCCTGAGGAGAACCCCAACACTGTGAGTACTCACCACATACATCCCGTTTTGTTTTGGGCCGTGTTCGGTTCACGAACCAGACGGACCAGGAACCAGAAAATCTCTGGACCTTGATTGGTTCTAACATGTTGCAAGCCCGAAGGCGAAGTCAGGTCTTTGGTTCGTGGTCCGTTTGGTCCCCGAAAATCGAATTTGACCTTGGCTTCAGTCTGACACCCAGAGAACCTTTGAGGTACCGAATGCGACATTTTCATTTCCAAGCCGTTTGGCGCGATTGACGAGGTGTACGAGTATGACAAACGCATCGCAAAGCCCCGGGAGAAAAAGCGACGCGCCCAGCCCATCAAACTGGAGCCCGCGGGCAAAGAGCGGCGGCAGGCGAAGAAAGTGCGCGTGCTGCGCTCCAACGAGCAGATCACGCGAGAGTACGAGGAGAACATGAGGCAGATCGTGGCCAACCTGGTGAATCTCCATGGCAACCTAGAAATGTGTCACCAGGTGGAGATGGCGCTCACGGCTTCCATGCTTTGCCTACTGCAGCAACAACTCTCGTTGGAAGAGTTTTGTTCACTGAACTTGGGCGGGAGTTGGTTGGATGGAGGGGGACCGAGGTGAATCAGTTGCGGGTGGGTGTGTGGCGCTTGAGAAACGTAAGATGCTGGCCAACGGACAAGTCACTTCCCTACCCTTCATTTGACGCTGACGCGCACCTCATCACAAGTTTTGGTTGTTTTTCACGCACGAAATCTCACAGGCGCAGAGTGTCAGAAAAGCTCCAACGGTACGCTGATAAGCTTCACGTGTGTGTGTGTGTGTGTGTGTGTGTGTGTGTGTGTGTGTGTGTGTGTGCGTGTGTGTGCGTGCTTCTCGATGAATCCAGGATTTCTGCATGTATGCAGTCGAATCCTGATTTCATCGTGATCTACCTTTCTCTGTCTTTGCTCTTGTTTCGTTGGGATATCAGGAAGGAGAATTTTCTGTCAAGATGTGCCCTCAGTGTTTGTGTTCTTGACTGTCATTGGTGTTGTTTTGTTACTGGAATTGTCAATCTTGACGTTTTCTCGCCTTCCTCGCTGCCTGTGTCAGTGGTTGTGGTCTTCTGGACGCGGACTGCGCACATCTCCCCGCGGCCCCACCAGGGCGCTCCACCAGCAACACTTCCGGGACCGGAGGTTCTCTCCCTACCTGTCCCCAACCAATCAGCTGTCCGCAGAAAACGACCACGCTTCCTATTGGCCCCACCAACAGCCCAAGCTGCTGACGAATGAGGAGTTGGTGTTTCCACTGAAGCTGTTCAACGAGGGAACCTTCAACAGGGCGGGGATACCCCACTCAGTCACCACCAGAGTTGGCGTGCCTCAGTCCATTGGTTTCTCCAGCTCATCCAGCGTGATCTACAACCACCCAACCAGAGGATCGCAACCAGTCTACTTCAGTTCCAACAGGGACAGAATCAGCCTGCCCCGTCACGCGAATTCTCCGGCTATGAATGTGAACAGCTGGTCCCCTTTGCCCCACACAGACAGGGGGAGAAGGTTCAGGAGACCCCAGATCACTGCAGCCAGGTCACAGAGGAATCAGGTCCTGAGAGAACTGTACGCGTTGGACCTGGCGTCTTCCCACCACGGCCCTAGTTATCCAAGACTGGCCCGATCACCAAGTTTCAATTCTCATTCACTTTCCTCAAGTCTGAAGCATCAGTCTAGCTTCTCGGAGTCAGTTTCCAAACCAGGCAAGAACAAACCCCGTGGTCATAAGGTCCTTTATCCTTCCACTGAGATCTCAGGGAAATCTTCCCAAACAAGCGCTCGATCACACAGCTCGGCTGCTGATCTGAACTCTCTGGATCCTGGTCTCGGCCTGAGATCTCTTAGTCTCGAGTCCGCTCGCTTGCGACGGGCATCACCTCATTTCCACAATAGTCTGTTGTACCACTCCTCCCCGTTCAGTGAATGGAGTGCTTCGCTCGATGCTCAGTATGCACGAAGCAGCAACGTGAAAAGTGGGCATGATCGAGACAATTTTGCAAATAGATTCCCGAGTTACTCTCAATATCTGAGGGATGCGGAGTATCGACGTCTGGCTGCTGCGTCTCGAATCAGGTCCAGAGCGACCGTTCCAGCCGAGGTGAGCAGTGAGGAACCGTTTGTACCAAAAGCGAGGGTTAGGAACAAGAAAAAGTCCGAGAGAACCCAGAGCAGCGAGACCCACAACGACCGATCGCAGCCGAGGAATCCACCTGAAAAGGGACCGAGCAAGGATGAAACGAAAATTATCTACCCTCGAGTGGTGACTGCGCGCAACTCCAAAACTGGAGCCAAGAATTCGAAGGCCGCGAGGCCGCAGGAGTCTCCCCGAGTGAAGCTGATCCCGCAGCCGGAGACCAGCAGCGAGGACTCGGGGATCGCGGGGTCCAGGGTCGTCACCCCGCGCGCGCGCCAGGGTCGGAGCACGAGGGCCGAGCCGAGGCGACCCCGCCCCAGGTCCGCGGCCCAGTCCGGCAGCGACAGCTCCTCCAGCGCGCCGAGTCCGCGGGTCATCTCTCCGCCGCCGGACCCGACCAGGGCCCCGAGGATCCGCCTGCGACCCAGCAGCCCGGTCAAGGTCAAGGTCAGGGTCGGTGCGACGGCAAGGAGAACCGCGCTGGCGAGACAGAGGAATCAGCTCGTCTCAAACAGTGAAGATTCCGGCACCGTTGATCTGGGTACAAATCGGCCGAGGAGACGCAAGCCACGCAAGTCCAGTGCCACCAAGCCGAACACCAGTGGGCAGTCGAAACCCAGAAGTATCCTGGTGAAACCGAAGTCGTTGAGTCACAGTGACTCCAGTTCAGGAGATCGTCGAGTCAGCGGATACAACGGGAGGAGGAAGCGCCAATCAAACCCCAAGCCGCTACAGGCGCCCGCGAACCTCAACCAATCAGTGAGCACCGGAGCCAATGTCATTCACTACAACCCGACAGCATCCCCGCCCCACGTGAAATTCCATCTTCCGAGCGCGCCCAGTTCAAACGCTCGTCCAGCGACGGCGAAACCCTCTCGGCGTTCGCGCAGGCTGACGGTGTCGACCAACAACAATGCCATCCGTGGATACCACTCCCACACAAGCAGCAAAGACGACGATTCGTCCACCCCCGCCCCGTCAACCCCCGCCCGCCCTGGCCCAATCCTCCGCCCACTTCCACTCACAGGTCGCCGCCCAACTGCCTCCACCCCCGCCCATCCCGACCCAGTCCTCCGCCCACTTCCACCCAAACCTCGCCGCCCAACCGGAAGAACCAGTTCGTACCGCGTCCCTGCCGCTCCACCCACCAGAGGGCAGATCGGGTATTCTCCGCCCACCACCAGGTCGCGCCACCATCGTGTACACGTGTACCCACGGTACCACAGAGTACGTGCGAAGCCATACAGCGCGCAGTCATACCAAGCCTGAATCCTGCCTGCCGACCCACTCATTGCAGGAGCCCGACCCACTGGCTGCAGTTTGGCATGGTCCCGGTAGTTTGAAGGGAATGACGGGAATGCTCCTTAACCAGCGCGTCCGACGTCTCATGCCTGCTATTTGCATTCTTTATGCAGACCCAATTGTGAAAAGTTGCGTGCACGAGTGGAGTCATACATTCCTCTGCCAGCTGACCCTGCATCACTGTGTCTTGAGCCCTGTTGGAATGTGCCTGTTTTGCGGGAAGGTGTTTCTTCCAGTTTCCCCTTCGAATGTATGAGAATGGTCAGCCTTGAACGCTTCACCTCGTTTCTCTTCCAGGATTTGCGCTGACAGTTGTGCGGTGAAGAGAACTTGCTGTGAATTTGCTTTCTTAGGATTAAGACTGCGCATCGGAATCTTGTCTCGGCTTCCTGTATTCCTGACAATTGTGGTTCCATTAATGGATATGCTGCAAATTCAAACGCCATTTATGCCGCGTATTTCCCGATGACGGACCAACAGACAAACAAGAAAAACACGGAGTCTTACCAAGACTCTCCCCACGACGCCGTGGCCACGTCAGCGTCTTCGTGTCGTCACGTGACTGCGCGTCTTTCAGACGGCCATGTACCAGTGGTGGGCGTGCGTCCCGACGCTGCGCGGCGTCTTCACGGCGCCGGGCGTCGCCGAGCTCTTCTGGGAGCTGCCGCCCGGAGAGGCCATCGCGCTCGTCAAGGGATACCAGGTGCGTACGAGGGAGTTTTCCAATGAAACGGTTTCTTTCCCATAAGTAACTCTTGCAACGGAGAATGCTGACATTTGGCCACATCTTCACTGCCTCAAATGTGATCCTCGTGACCATCAGATGATCTATCTGTGCCAATCCCAAGACCCAATCAGAAGGTTCACAAATATAGTCTCCTTTTTCTTAGCG
>JAAUXT010116123.1_pt1 | contig 10512 bp, 9 predicted proteins | sample 7278171 | NCBI WGS metagenome assembly JAAUXT01 (sample SAMN14350112, study PRJNA611818) | marine sediment metagenome | isolation source: surface marine sediment (1.8m) | place: French Polynesia: Moorea | collected 2018-08 | reverse complement strand
GAAAAGTGCAGTGTTGTCATCGAAACGCAGATACGAGTGAAAACGTGCCCGTTCGGGGTGAAAAGTGATGGGTAGCAGTGTTTGGATGAAACCAGTAGAAATAAGTACACCGTCAGTGTCAGAAGTGCACCATTGGTACCCTGAACAGTATACTTATGAGCACAGCAGGGTGCTTTCTGCTCAAACGGTCAAATTCAGTGTCAGAAGCACCCATAGGTAGTTTCCACACAGACGATCGTCGAGTCAAAAGGGTACTGTTACGTTTTCGGACCCTACCCTTCTGACCCGCCAACAACGGTCTGGTAGCACCAAAGCATCGAACTGCAGGTTCCAAGGCTCTTTTGAGTCCAGTTGCTCGGTGTCCTTGAAACTGATCTGTGAGCTCGGAGGCTGAGGCAAGGATTCTTCTTTGCATGTCCTCAGGAAAGCTTTTTTTCACTGGAGTTCTTGTTGGTTTTTTGACCACTTCCTGCAGCACACCTCGGCACGTGCCTCGATCCAATCCCGAGATCAGTACCTGGCAGTCTGCGTCGCGCACACGAAGTCTGAGTTATTACAATGCGCGCTGCGTTAATAATTTATCAGTGCGTAGTATTGAAGAACTGTAAGATTATTGATCTCTCTCTCGTGCAGGAGGAGAGTGAAGAAAAGCCTCTCTCTTTCCGTCCACATTATTGGCCATTACTAAGAAACCAGCAAGCAACATGCAAACATACCCAGGTGCAAGGGAAACTCCGAACTTAATTTATTGTTGCATGACAAAAATCCAAGGCCATGCACTGGACATGCACTGCGAAAGTGGTTTGGCCACCTCAAAGTCAACAGAAACCTTGAGGTTTCTTTGCAATTTTCTTTATTTTTAGAACCAGAAGAACAAGTCTCAACTGGGAATTCAAGTCTTTCGTAGACACTCCGTTGCCCAGCAACGAGATTTCAACCCCCGAGTGTTTGTGATTCAGACTTTGCTTGTCTTTTCCTGTTAAGCTGAAAGACCTGTCAAGACAGAACATCAACTTTTTGACAGAACTGTGATTTCAAACACAACCGACAACCGATTCGTCATGACCGAACAATTTCCTTTGTGAATTTGTGAATTGATTTTTGCTTTGTGTTTCTTTCTTTCTTTTTTATTTTCTTTGGGACAAATTCTGGCACTCTGTCAATTCATCCGCGGAACAAAGAAACGTCTTTATTTGGGAGGAGCGAAAGGTGACACCGCTGGCGCAAACATTTCACAAGAAACACACGTCAGCGCACACGCAACTTCTTCTGCGTCTCAAATATTCCTTCCCAGGAAGAAATTTTTTGCAGAAGAAAGAGAACTTCATCTCAGTCTCTCACCACACAATGTTGTTTCAGAAAGGGCAAGTTGTATTGTGTTAAAATCAAATGTTGAGGTGGAATGAAAGTCCGTTTTTCCTCTCACAAGGGCTTGGTTTCAACACGCTTGAGCGGCATTTCGTATCCACGTGTTTACGAAATTACACACGTACTCAACAAAAAGACGAGAACTGAAAATGTCCATCAGAACCAAAGCCGGATCGCAAAATTTCCCCAGCAAACCGTGAACACGTGCAGAGTCTACTCACCACTAGTTGTTCTGGATTTGCTCCCAACGCCGACTTTCTCCTCCCCAAAGAACAGCATCGGCAGAGTCTTCGACATCTGAGTTCGGCACAGCAGTGGCATTCTGTCGTCCCTCCACTTCCGCGTCAAAAATCACAATCTCTTTCTTTTTGCTGCAGTTTCATGTGGTTTTCTTCATTCTCTTCGCGACCCTTCTCTGATTTGTCCGGAAGAAATTTTTCTGAGCGGTTTCTTTCTTTGTCCTTCAACACGTGAAGTGAAATGAAGCGTCGTCATTTGTCGGTGTAGTACGAGAGCTCGTGGTGAAATGATGCGTGGAACAAGCGTGGAACAAGGAACACGCAGCTTCTCTTCAATACCGATCAATACTGGATCCTCGAATTCGCGCGCTTTTCTCCGTGAGATCCACTGAGGCTTCTGATTGGATCAACCGATCCACACGTGCAATAATGTGTTGAAACCAGAAACAAGCACTGGTAAACAAACTTCGTTGTCAAGTTGAGTTTTTCGTTCGTTCGAGAAGCATTGGATGGAGTTGGTCGGACGTTTATTGCGCATTCTGCTGCAAGTTGCATGAGTCACATCAGTTGTCAGTTGTTGGTTACCGATGTTTTACTTGGTCATCTCGAAGAGGCATCGATCAGCACTTGTCTCGGACTCGCACACGCATTTGTGAATGCGTGGAGTCCGCTGGTTTGGAACGATTGCAACTCAAGGAACAACAGAAACATGCACGCTTGTCGATTTCCTGCCAAGGCTGGACCAAAGACCGCACCAAATTGAAGTGCGTCATATTTTCTTTGGAAACGCAACGGCCTTGGTTCCAGTTGCAGTCAAATACTTTTTCCGACCCTTGGAGGTAGGGACTGTCCTGGTCAGTCCCTGGAAGACCACGAGCGGGCTCAGGTTAGTCTCTGGAAGATAGTCCCTATCTTGCGTCAGCCCCTTGAAGGCAGACCCTGAGCTGGGTCAGCCCCTGGAAGGTACACCCTGAGCGGGGTTCCCTCCGCCCTCTCCCGCAGCATCGCCGTCAGCTCGGCCTCCAGCTCCGCCGGGAAGTGGTTCCGCGCGTCGCCCACCTCTCCCTTCCGGATGAACGGGGAGATGTCTTCCCGCATACCCTGCAAAATGACAGGAATGCTTCCGAAATCGGTCAAGAAAACAGAAATGGAGTGTGGTTTTGTGGTCTTTTAGTGCTCTGTGACGTTGAACCAGGAGTGGATACAAAGGTCCCTTGGGACTACGCACATAGGAAACAAAACTTATTTCTCCCTTGTGAAATCGGCCCCTGGGCTCAGCGTTCCCATTGACCATTTCTGGTATCCACCCCTGATGCGTGTTTGGAAACTGAAGTGAGGAGGCTGGAAAGCCACTGTTGTGTTGTTTGGATACAACCAACGGTATGAAGCATTGTTGCAGATACTGCAGGTATTTGTTTCAGAAAGTGAATTGACGTCCTGTGGGCCTCAAGCGACGTATCCTGGGATCCTCGCAGCAGGTGGAACTGAAGCAGAGATCCGATCTCCCTGCTGACAGAAACAACTGCGTCTTGTCTACTTTATTGATGTGCATTGCGATGATTGTTTTACGATGACAAAGAACGAACCTGCAGACGAACCACGGCCTTCAGGGTCGGGTTGGCCTTCATGTTGTTGAAGGACGTGTGCTCTACGATCTTCTCGATGATGTCTGAACTGACGTCGACCTTCAGAAACCTGCAGGAAGCAAAAATACAGCCCGTGAATGGATCTTCATCAGCGACACGGACAAGTGAAAAAAAAACGATGTGCTGCAGTGATTTGAATAGTTTTCTTTCGTTGAAAAACAACAGAAAAAGACAGAGCACACACAAACACACACACACACACACACACACACACACACATTCCGAACCCTGGGAAAAAAGATTTTGTTTTCATGATAACTGACCTGGCCAGTTTCTGGATGACGGCTCGGATGTTCGATTTCATCTCTTCGAAGGTGACGAAGAGGAAGTTCGGGTCGTGTTCGTGTTGCAGCCACCCGAGGTTGAAATCGAACCAGTCTCCGTGTGCCAGGCGCTTCTGCTTGAACAGTTCAACGAACTACAATGATAAATGTACATTTTCAAACAACCTGAACCTGAACGGTTGTCCAAGATTTGAACAGAAGTCATTTTGTTCTGGAGAAGACTCAGCAGTGACGTGGAGCCTCGCGAGACCAAAGAGCACAAACGATTGTCCATAAACTGAAAAATTCTGCTCAAATCCGCATGTGCAGGGACTTGTGCTCAGCAGTCCCTGCTTCAGGCCCCAAGAAGCCGTCTGCGTTGAAAGAACCCTTCAGCAATGCGCGATGCTCGGTTGCAGAGAGCCTGACCTGAGAGAAGGTTCCGGGGAAGCTGTACGTGGGCATGGCCCTGTAGAAGTGGTAGAAGGAGACGAGGTTGTCGTGCACGTTGCGCAGCACCACGATCGTCCGGGGCGCGCACTCCCGCATCGCTCGGGAGAAATTCCTGGGGGGGGGGGGGAGAGAGGATCACAGAGCTGCAGCCAGCTGATCGGGGGTTGGAGGTGGGACCAGACCCAAGAGGCCAGCCCACCTGCGAAACTACATGCAAATGGCATCGCTCGTTTTGGGTGACAGTTTGTGTTTGCAGGGGTAGGGACCAGGTCCTTTGAATCCCCGTGAATCTGCTGTGAATGGCGCGCACAATCAAATCAGTAATCTGCCAAGAATTATTTGATCGATTGTTGACGAATTGCACTGAACACGGATCAACAATCTGAGCTGCATGCTGAATGGAAACCCTTCCCGTGCTGCGGAGAATGCTCAGATCTGCCAGAGACACTGACCCACAGTACATGTGGGTCTTGAGGAGCCGCGGCGCCTCGGCCGCGCCCGCCGCCTCGAGCCCGTCGTATCTCCCGGGCAGCCGCAGCTCGAGGAACGGGCAGCGCACAAGCAGGTCGTCCCGGAGCGCCGCCGCCGCGTCCCCGCCGTGAAGCAGCAGCCACGTCACCTCCGACATCCACGTGGTGCCTGGAAACACGTTCAAAAGCCATCTGAGGAGTCTCTGAAGCCCACGCCTTTAACTTTGGACACACAGGTAATTGACTCAAGTTTTGCGTTCAGTTGCGCGTTGATTGTTCACGTTTCAAAGCTGAAATCAAGGTCCTGCAGCGTTGGAGTCTCTGGACTGTTTTCAGGGGAGAAATGATCTCACCAAGACCACATTCAAGACCTGGCATTCACATCCTTGCTCTCCCAACCCCCAACTGCTGTCACTCACCCATCCCCAACCGACCTGCCTTCGGGTAGGTGGCGATGAGCACGTCGTCGGGTCTGAAGCTGAACTCGGCCTGGACGCGGCGGATCTGGTCCCCCGGGAAGTCGCTCGACCTGTAAACTCCGTCCTCCACATGCTCGCCCTGGATGTGGTACTCTGACACACTGTCCATCCTACCCGCGGAGAGGTGACGTTTCGTCTTGAGGTGGATTCACTCCGACAAAGCCTTGCGCGTGCGAATGGTCGTTTCGGTTTTTGGCAACAAAAACTGCACGCAGTGCGACAAATACCAAAAGCGATCGCTGTGGCTTCAAGTGCAAATTTTTGGGACAGGTCCTACATTTACCTGACTTGTACGGTCTGGTCACAGACCACTTCAAATATGGCACAACTCAGACAAGAGAACATTGGTCGGAAGAAAAGATGAGCATGATTTTCACTTTGGGAATCCAGGCACATGAAAACTTTTATTCGTGATCCATCCTCGTATTTCACTCAAGTCAAAAATTCTGTTTCTGTCGGATTCGATATTTTTGAAAAGTGACAATGCAAAAACACTTGCATTTGTACAAAATGCAGTCAAACACCAGAAACTTCAAAGCATAGACAAACACAAGTACAACAGCAAGAATGTCCAGCATCAGAAACTGGTACCATGGCAACTGAAAGGCGCGGGACCTGAGATGCGCGTCTCCGTGTCTGATCACGTGTTCGATCCAGAATCCGGGATCGGAAACTGAAGAATTCTGAAGTTCCCTCATCATAAAGGAGAGTTTACGCACATTGTCCTTGAAACAATTTTGATTCAAAACCTTTTCTATTGCGATTGTAAGTTCTTGGGAAGAGAAATTTGCCACCGGCACGACTACGGCTGTGCCTCTGTCTTCTGCCAGGATGGCGTTGGTGAACTGGTCGATTCCTATGGGCATCAGAACCATAGGAACTGCGTGGAAGACCGACTCTATGAGGCTGTTGAGTCCACCGTGGGACAGGAGCACCCTGACGTTGGGGTGACCGAGGACGTCGTTCTGGGGGAACCACGTCACAATCTTGACGTGAGACGGAACATTTGAAGGGATCTTCCCGTTGTATTTCCACAGGACACTCTGTTGCACATTTCTAAACACATCCAGCATCTTGGTCAAGGTTTCTTGCGGCAGATCATCCAACCAGGAGCCGAAGGAAACAACGATGACGCCATGTTTGGAAGACGTCACGAAATCGTTCAGCTCTACCGGAAGTGGTTTTGGTCGGCGGCCCATGAGGTTCCCAGAGTGAATGACGTCAGGTGTTTTGGGTCGTGGAGTCTCGAAGAGAACGTCCCTGAGTGTGACGAACAAACTGGCCTCAGACACCAACTCACTGAATCCTTTTGGTGTTTTTTCAGGAACAAGTTGTGACACCAAAGAACGGCCATTCCATGATCTCTGAATGTACGCAAAGTAGAGGCAATGTAGAAAATTAAAGAATCTTTGCTTGAAAGTCATGTTGTCCCCAAAGAATGAGGTCGCAGTGGGGACATAACTGGGAAGGTATGACATTCTCCGAGACAATATGGGAGGGCTCAGACCCACAACCGCGAAGGACATGTTGAATTTGTGAGGCAAGACAAGATAACTTGGCACGACGTAATCCAGGACCACAAAATCCATCTTTTCCTTTGACAATTTGTTCATAAAGTCAGAATCTTCCAGCAGATGAACTCCATCCCTGATGTGGAACATGAACAGGTTGCTGTTGGCTTGGAGCGTGTCCCAGACGGATCCACTGAAGGCAGAATCAATCAAAGGTTTCCTGTACTCCTTCAGTCCCACGAATGGCTCTGACTTCTGAACAAACGTCTCCAGTCGCAGCCCCTGGTCCAGCAGGATCTTCACTTCCTCTGGAAGCCTCGTCCTGGATCCGGTCACCATGGTAACGTCATGACCACGCGACAGCAGGTCTTCTGCCAATCGGCTGAAGAGGATGAGGTGGCTGGGGATGTTTGCCGGAAGTAACAGGATCTTGAAGCTTCCGGTTTGCAGCGCGAGTGCTTGGGCGCACCGGGTGACGCACAGGGTGAACAGCAGCCATGATAGCAGCATCTAAAATTCACATGAGTTCATTGAGGATCTTCGCCAGAACCTTTTTTTTGCCAAAAAACAATTGATGCCTGGAGTGCAGGTCCCAGAACACAAGCGCCCAATCTGAAATTCGTGATCCACGTTCTGTGTGCGACTTTGTCGCAAAAAATCAGTGATGTTACTTGGTAAAATGTATACATCTTGTTGGAATCTTTATTATGCTGTGTACTTACCTTCAGTCTTGAGCGTCTCGCACCGGGATTCACCTCTGGCGCGTCGCATGTACCTCACCCGGTGCACGGTGCGCGTCCCTTCTCTGGTGTTTGTTTTGCGGGGAGGAGCCAGGTCGGACAGAGCTTGGCCACTTCACACATTTTTTTACGGTTTCAATTCTCAATTCAGCACCAAACGAGTTTTTTTGTTGTTGTACTGCTGATTGTAAACCAGAAGCACATGAAAACAAACTTTGCCTCTGTCCCGAACTGCAGGCGTCTGAGCCAATGCACAAGTTTCAAGAAGAAACAAAGAACGTACAACCGTTGTGTTCAGGAGGACTCATTGAGAGTCAGATTCATCTAGATTCCCATTCAGGGCACCTCAGGAGCATTGGATGAACCGCACATTTCCTACTTTGTCTGAATCCGCCACAACTCTTGGTCTTGTAGCCCTTGCCCAGTCACAACCCTGTGGCCTCTCTGTCTGTGAGCCTTGTCAAAACATTTATTCAGAACATGCTCGCTGAGCTGGGGAAATCGAATCAAATGGGGAACGGTGCAGGTTTCAATTTACAAATTTGTCCGGGTCACCATTTGTGAATCGTTTTGATGAACGTCTGTTATATTTGGGTCAACTTGAAGAGTGAGCTTCCCTGGAACTGTTTGTTGTTTCTGGAATTAGGTGCTCCAGTTCCTGAATGAATCCAAAAATAGAAGCGTCTGCGAAAACGTTCACTTCACATGCGGACCAGTTGAGTTCAAACAAAGTTCACACGGTTCACTCGTTGCTTGAAAGTAACCAGAAAAAATGTTTCCGTGATCACCAAAGAAAGCCTTCAGTGACGAAGACTTGTTTCCAGACAAAAGTGATTCCAGACAAAAGACAAACATCAAAATGTTTTCTTGTGATTGCTGAACTTCTGCTTGTTTTTCCATCTCGGTTTTTATTGCAGTTAATTTTCAGGCGAAGAGGGTGCAGATGAATTGACCGTGGATAGAAAAAGTTTGGTCTTTGCAAACGGTTGGGTACATGACAGTTTTTTGTGTGTACATGAGCGGCAAGGAACGCGCAGCGCACAACAGAAGCGCAAGCTTTGTTCGAACGTTCCCCGCCAGGGGCAGCACCTCCTTGAAATCCTTGGGAACAGATTCAGACCATTTTTCTCCTCCCGAGAAGTGGAAATTCAAACAAAGCATTTGTTTGAAGACAGATGTTTTTTCTCTGAATATCTGCCGACGGGTTTAAATGATTCTGAGGATTTGGGCAGTGGTACACTTCCTTCCGCCCCCGACCAAGAGATTTGACCTTTCCAACATTTTTTTGCTGTCCAAAACAAAAATTTCGTTTCACGTGTAAACTCTGTTCTTGAGGCAAGGAGAAACACATGTCGTACTATCTCCAGATATGGTGGGTCCCGATCAGGAGCGACTGACCCAGACCCAAAATCCTTGCAGTTGGTCATTCTGTCGGACAAACTGTTGAGTCCCGAAATTTTGTGCGACAAAGACGGTTTTCGTTTTGTGTTTCCAAAGTTGACGTCAACGCGCACAGAGTTGGGCCCTGGGGTCTGGGTCACTTGCTCCTGACCAGAGTGTCACTTGTCAGCGTTCGCGCGCGGCGCCGACGAAAAACCACGGCGCTCAACCGGAACCACGCACTGCGCATGGCGAAACATGGCTGCCTGGTGAAAATGTAAACAAACTTTGCAAAAGTTGTGTGAAGTCAGCTCAACTTCAACTTTGACAACTCATACTAACGTGCCTTCATGAGCTTTGTCTCGAGATGTCAAAGAAAAAATGCTACTGGGAGCGTCAACGAGACATGTGAGTCAAACAGGCTTGGGGACTTGATGCAACAGGTGTCAATTTTCAGTTCTTGTGCATGTGTGCCATTGAATTCTGCCTGGTGTGCAGAACTTTCACACAAAAGTTCTTGTTCTCCACTAGCGACTCCAAACGCCTCAGAGCTTGGTGCTTCGTTCTGTTTCTGCAGGCTGGAGGCGATCCGGGACGATTTGCAGCATATGCGAGGTCCCCCCGAGCAGCCAGTGAGACGCAGAAGCTCCTACAACCTGCCCAGGTGTGTGGAGTCCAAACGAGGAACCAGGGACCAAGGTTCAAGCAGTCCACTGTGTTGGGCCTTTCGAGATTTCCCCGAAGTTCTGTGAGCCAAGGAGCCAGCCTGTTCTTGCCCCCTCCCACCACACGCGCACACAAATTTAATTTTCTTTACCTCGACTTGTGCAGGTTGGAGACGCCCCCTGAGCACGAGTTCTGGCGTTCTGGCTCGAACCTTCGTCGGAGTCCATTCGAGAAGGTGCCACCGGTGCGCTCGCATCGCCGCAGGGAATATGACAGGTTCGTGGGACATCGGGGACAATTTTGAAAATGTGCCTGCAAAGGCTTCCGAACCTATGCCCCAAGATTTGATGACAATCGACAATTTCTGACATTCAATTAAACTTCCAACGAATCCAAGATCAGGAGTTGACGTTTGGCAACATTGTTGACAGTCCAGATGACAGCTGGGGAGAGGACGAGACTTCCAGCGGAGAAGAGGGCATGGTGTACCCACCGATGGTACCCGTGCCCTACCCCACGGTACCGTACCCCATGATGATGTACCCAGCTCCAGCGCAGACCGTGCCCTATCCAGGAGCTGTTCCCTACCCAGGGACAGTGCCATTTCCTGGGCACAAGAAACCCAAACGCCATCATCCCAGAAAGCGCGTGGTGAGTTGTTGATGTGAGACAAAACGGTTTGCAATGGTCTCTCTTCCGCTTGAATACCTGTTGTCCCCTGTTGGAATTTCTAAATCCATTGTTGCTTGGAACAAGTGGGCGCAAGAAGCACAAAGACCGGTGGATCTGCCAAGCATTGATTTTGTGTGTAGCACAATTCCATTGTTAGCTAAACTGAAATGCAGTGCGTGGATTTCCTTGCTGGTACACCATGGAGAGTCCTTGCAAACTGCTGCGGACCTTGAAACCACCCCTAAAATCTGTGCACCTGCGTTCTCACCGCTTCGTGCGTATGCTTTCGCTGCACACAATGCTTGGAGGAGTCAGACGAAGAGGCCGGGAACCTGCGCTACATCGTACCGGATGTGACCGTGCTGCGCACGCCTCGGGTCAGGGAGAATCGAAATCAACAGAGGCATCTTGTTTACAAGTTGATTCAACTTCATTGTTGCTGCTTGTTGTGTTGAATTTTTTGTGCTGAAACAAAGTGTTTGTTTTGCCGCACACAACGCTTGAGGAAAGGACATGAGTAGTATTAGGGCCCGTTACTTGGTGCACACTTCACGTTTATTGTTCATATTTTTCAGGTTTTTTCATCGAAAGAAAGAGAATTGTGTGTATCTACATCTCAAATCAG
>JAAUXT010110233.1_pt1 | contig 10513 bp, 13 predicted proteins | sample 7278171 | NCBI WGS metagenome assembly JAAUXT01 (sample SAMN14350112, study PRJNA611818) | marine sediment metagenome | isolation source: surface marine sediment (1.8m) | place: French Polynesia: Moorea | collected 2018-08 | reverse complement strand
GTGATAATGTTGTTGTGATAGTCGGCCAGTTCCTTGTCCCACAGCAGTGGGTTTTTCTTCACAAAGTCGATCATGGCTAGGTATTGCTTGGGAGTGAGGTCCACATACTCGTCTTCCTCATCTCCCACCTGGACCTGTTTTGCTTTGCGGCCCATGACGCAAAATATGTGTTTGAAGATATGCACGAATGAACGAACGCGAGCAAGCGACCTTCCCTGTCGAAAGCCGAAACTGGAGTGAAATGTCTCGGCCGAAAATGGTGAAAAATTGATGCGCGTCAAAAATTAACGCGTCCCTGTGTGGCCACCCCGAGCGTTAACGCGTGGTTGACCTCAGCGCAGGGCTGAAGATCCAAGAGAGCTCAAGAATGATGTCGCCGCGACATTTTAAACAGGACAGAGGGTTGGTTGTCCATGCTGACAGGGTTTGCAACAAAAGCGGAGGGGAAGACTCAAAATGAAGGAGGGATCTCAGGATCAAAAGAATCTTTGATGACGCCAAAATGTGATTCGAAACAATATTTTTCTGGTATTTGGTATTTTCCCAACAGCATCAAATAAGTATTTTAACACAGTGCTTCAAAATACTTCTGATCTTGTTTGTAAAATTTGGGCATTTTGCAGATTTTTCTTTCCAGCCATGAGTGTCTGGCTGCTTGCCATTCTGACAATTGAAAGATCCCTTGTTGTAGCATTTCCTTTCAAACAAAGTTTTTTTCTTCATAAGAAAAGGTTGTGTGTCATACTGATCTTGCTGCTGACATCACATCTTGCTTGGTGTTCATTTATTGTGTTTGCCTTCAGTCTACGTTATTTCTGTAATGATAAGGAAAACATTCTTGCCTGTGCATGTCATCCAGGAATTCACATAAAGATCATATTTCCTGTGAGAATTTTTGTTGACCAACTTTCACCAGTAATCTGTGTTGTCTTGGGAAATATTGTTATCTCTGTGTGTTTTTGGAGAAACAGCAGACAACTGTCATCGCAAGCAACAGCCAACAGAGCTTCAGACTCTAAACTTCTTTTGACAACTTTCTCTGTCTCTCTAGCTTTTATTGTTTTGAGTATACCACACGCTCTGTACATGTCAGCTGGTGGGAAAGTCCACAAGGATGAAAACTACATAGCTCCCTACACTGCACTGTATATTCTGACTGACTCAATTGTTTACACCAACTATGGCATAAATTTTTACCTGTATGTTGCATTCACAGATTCATTCAGAAAAACAGTGTTCAAGTCAGTCGCACAAAAATTTTGCAGGAAGGTATCAAGGGGCTCAGAAGATATTTGTACTGCCAGTGGAGATGCGAAAACAACAGAATTTGCACTTCAGTCTGGACCAGTGTGAAAATATTGTGGGGATCTTCAAAAAGTTTGTTTTTGTGAGGAAACTGAAAAAGGCCGATAAAGCAACTGTCTTTTGTAACTTTTTCAAAGAGGTGTGTTCAGCTTGAGGACACACTCGGGGTGGTGGATTTTCTGCACCAAAGCCACCTCAACTCTCATGCCTGGAGAAGAAACAAATGTCAGCAGATGGGTCCACACAAGCAGATTAAAATATGTCCCGAAGGGGTGAGAAGCCTTTTCTTTGTTTGTGTTTCACTCCTGAGAACTGCGTCATTGTTGGTTTTCGTCCACAGTGAGAGGGTCTCAAACTTGTACTCAGTTGTTTCAGACAATGAATGCGGAGAAAACAATGAAAAAGGTGTGTGTGTTTGACTTTCTCAAGTTTTCACTGTTTCGTTTGGTGTTGAGGGAGCTTCTTTTGGCAACAAAGCGTTCGCAACAAATCCTAGATTTCCTTTTGTAATTTTCGCAACTGAATACCATTCAGACATAAACAAATGTTCTGTTCATATTTTCATTTTGCAGGTGACTTGAGAATTATTGCCTCTGTTCTGTTGTTTCGTTGTCATGGAGGTTCAAGATGAGAATCGCACGGCCTGCTGTTCACAAGACAACACGTCTCCGTCAGACACGACAGTACCAAATTTGGAACATAAGTATTCAAATGCAGGAAATTTGATAGTTACTGTTGCCTTTTACTACCAATTGTTTGTTTTGATAATGGGTTTGTTTGGAAACACAGCGACATTGTTACTCATTGGGAAAACAAAAACACCTGTCACAACAAGAATTATCCTCAGTTGTCTGGCAATATCTGATAATCTCTTTCTTGTTTATGGAGTTCTGCCAATTGTAGTTTATAAATATTTTGGCTTGGTACTTCAAAATATTTCACAAATTTCTTGTTCAATTTGGGCATTTGTCAGATTCCTTTTCACAGCCATGAGTGTCTGGTTGCTTGCTATTCTAACAATTGAAAGAGCCCTTGTTGTGGCATTTCCTTTCAAACAAAATCTCTATATCTCCAAGAAAAGATTGTATGTTATACTGACAATTACATTTCTGTCACACATTGGTTGGTGTTTATTTGTGGCCTTTGGATATTCAATGACAAATATATTTGATGATGAAGACAATTTGATTGCCACTGTCTGCCATCCAGGATCGAACATGAGAATCATATATCCTGTAAGAATTATTGGCGATCAACTTGTACCAGTAATCTGTGTTGTCTTGGGAAATATTGTTATCTCTGTGTGTTTTTGGAGAAACAGCAGACAACTTTCCTCACAGGCAACAGCCAACAGAGCTTCAGACTCTAAACTTCTTGTTACCACTTGCTTTGTACCTCGGCATAGATGGAAAGGGTTTTCAAGATGAACACTACATTGCCCCCTTTACTGCATACTACATTCTTACAGATTCTATTGTCTATGCTAACTTTGCTATTAACTTTTATCTGTATGTAGCATTTACAACTTCATTCAGAAAAACAGTAAAGGGAGTTTTAAAGGCAGTAGTGCAGAAATGTTGTGGAAGTTCCTCAATGGGGACGGAGGGTGCAGGTTCCGGCATTTCTGTCACCAACGCGAGTATTGAGACGAAAAGAACCGAGTTTTCTCAACAACACGACCTTGGGCAAGTTTGACGGTCTCGCGACAAAGGATCACGTTGGGTCAGAAAAATTGTCTGTTGCGTCTGAAAATTTGTAAATATTCTATTCTCTCTCAAAAAATGCGCCAAAGCAATGTGTTTGTTTTTTCCAAAACAGGACCGACCAGAAAGTTGCCACAGTCAAACGCAAAACGTGATTGTCGCTTCTTGCTGCAGAACACAAGTACACTCACTAGTTCATAAAATGTGACTGGTGTTCAATCACGAACTCACCACTTTTCTTGACCAACTGTACACGTCGGAAAGTCAAAGAGATCCGAATTTATCTTCTAGAAACAAACAAGGGGAGAGAATTTTGGATGAGAGTGTGAAATTTTCACCGTATTGTTTGACGGGCATCAGCTTTTTCTATTTGTTTTTTGCATTGAGCTTTTGTACACGTGTATGAAATCAGAAAATTCGGGTGACTCCCGCCTTGAACAAAGTGTCCTGCACAGATCAACCCGGATTCCAGACCAGAAGTGGGGGGAGGGGGGTGGCACGGGGGTGTGGCCTACATGCAGCATTGACGGATCACTGGCACCTCTGGTACATGTCTTGGGTGGGATCACCGGGGGTGGGGTTCTGCTGAGGCTGAACTTATCCACCCACACCTGCTCCTTCAGGTGCATGTAGTCAGGTTCGAGCTTTCGAGTTTGATTTGGACAAACGCGTTTTTCGTTCAGCTGCGAGAGTGGCAAGACGCAGAATAAATCTGTGGTCTTCACACGAGAGGAGAGCTGTGGACCAATTCAAGAGTTGTGTGGATGAGAGAAGAGTTGTGCAGATGCATCTGTCTAATCCAAGCTCAGGCTTCGAGCTTTGGAGCACAAAGACTTCGCATTGAAAAGCCCCTCCTCAGGACTTGAGTGTGAAGTTTTCAAGAATTTTTTTGAAACATTTTCATCGCTCCAACTTGTTTTGTCCGCATTTGAATTGTACTGAGACAAAGCGTTTCCCTTGGTGCTGCACCTCTTGCTATTTTCTAGATCTTCCATCCCAAAGCACATTGTTTGGAGACAAGCCCTTCCCCAGGTCTCCCTTCTCAAGCTCGATGTACTGAGACAAAGCCATCCTCTGGCACTGCACTAAAACAAGACCTCCCCCCGGCCTCTGCTCTTCACCCCACTGTGTTTTTACAATGCCCCTGGCACTGTCCTCACAGGTGAGATGAAGAGACTCTTTCATGTGCGAGACGCCTTCCTTCGAAGGTCAACGCTGCCGGTTTCTTACATCACAGAAGACCCTCACAACAGCTTGTTTGAAGGCAAACGAGAGAAACAAAGTTTTTGTCCCAGTGGCTTTTGCCCCCGGAAATCTGTGGTCAGGATCCAGGTATCAGATCCGGACCCTGGTATAGCTGTGCGCGTGATCGTGGAGCGACTTCAGGGCGTGGACCTGGTGAATGTACCATACAGAGTGCCAGGCTGACCTGAGGTCAGCCACTGCACAATTAAGCCCCTCGTTGTGTGTGGGCAGTGCGGCGGCCCACCTGCAGGTAATTCTTCTGACATGTGGAGCAATTCCTGGTGTCTCTGTCACCGCACAACCAGGAGCCAAGAAATCGATTTTGCCAGAATTGTTTTTCACATTTGATCATCCAAACTCAAACTGTGCTCACACCCCAGTCAAAGTGGGTGCATGTCTCCCAACCCTCGATCCACCACGCCACAACTTTTTCAAAGTTCTCAACTTCAGCTGCTTCTGGAAAACAGAGATCAGAGAGAATTCACAGTGCTGGCCTTCAGCGAAGCTCTTTGTGTTGCAAAACTTGCACCTCTGAATGCCATGCAGGGGGCGAAAACCTCAGTGCAAGCTTCCCCTCAAGGCAAGAAGGTAGTTCCGGCCTCACCGGCTTTCTTCACATTTTGGTTGTGCCAGTGGGCAAATGTTGCAGTTCATTTGAAGTGACAAAACGAGGTACGTATAGTTTGTCTACAAAAGCCCATTTTCACAATTTTCGCAATCTCGATTGCCAGATTCACCACGTGTGCACAAGCTGGTGGTGTTTTCGCCATCACAGGGACAGATCTACCACAGCATCTAGTGGGGCCAAATTCACCACATCAACTGTTTTGTTGATTGGAACAAAATGAATCCATGGACAGACCTCGTACATACCTGAAGCAAAGTTGAAAATGTTGCAGTGACTTCGAGCTTGTGTTTCACTGGACAGGGACTGAGTCACGTGTGCAGTGCAAATCGGGACGTGTAACATTGACTTTGCAGCCGTTTGCTTTTCCAGAAACATGAACCACTCTGATCAAACCAGAGAGAATGCGACATCTTATTTCATGAATTACACTGAAAACACAATGGAAAATTCGACAACTCCAAACACAACAGTGGAGTCTAAGATTTTCAGAAGTTCAACAGCTGTGGAAATATCATTTTACTATCAAATTATTGTTTTGATATTTGGATTTGTCGGAAATTCTGTAACAATAGTGTTGATGAGAAAGACAAAAACCCCTGTAACAACCAGAGCAATGCTGACAACATTGGCTATCTCTGATAACATTTATTTAGTTGGCAATTTACCAACCATTATTGCAGAAAAGTATTTTAATGCTGTGTTTTATGAATTATCCACTGCAATTTGTAGATATTGGGCATTTATTGGGGTTTTCTGTAACAGTGTAAGTTATTGGACAGTTGCATGCCTCACTGTTGAAAGATGTATTGCTGTAGCTCAGCCATTCAAACTAAGGATCATTCAGTCACTAAAGAAACATTTGCTTGCTTTGTCAGCTCTCCTTTTCTACTGTCTTACTTGGGCAATAGTTGTCACAATTGATCATCAACTGGTGGAAATCTTTGACAATGAAGGTAATAACATTGGAACATTTTGCCAAACTGTCATATTGTTGCCATACATTGAAGAAATTGACCTGAATGTAAACACACTTGTTCCATTGTGTATTGTTCTTGTTGGAAATGTTATGCTGTGTGTGTTTCTCAAGAAGCACAGGAGTAAAATGTCAACAATTCAGAGTCCACAAAACTCAAGAACTTCACACAAAGATTCAAGGTTGTTCCTCACAACTTTGGCTGTTTCTTTGGCCCTGGTAATCTTCAGTGTGCCTTCTGCATTATATTTCTCAGTTGGGGAACATATCATTGGACCAGAAAAGTACACAAATCCAAACAACACATTCTATCTGTTCCAGGACTCATGGAGTTACACAAATTTTGGGATAAACTTTTACCTTTATGTTGCATTTACAAAATCATTCAGAGAGACTGTCAGACAAACAATCGGGTCAATGTCACAACATTGTTGTCATCAAGGGTCAGATCAAAGGTCAAGCATAGAAACTGTGAGCAGGACCTCAATCTGATCACTGGGGCAGAACGAGAGCTCACCGTACGTGTTGTGAATCTCATGTTGAGCAGAGCTTTTGTCATGATCAATACATTCTTTTCAATCCATCTCGCTTCTAGTGTTTGGGACAAGTACTGAAGTGTCAACTCGGCAAAAGAACTGCTGAGGGAACCCACATGAAACTGGCCAAACGGACGTCGCGATGACAGGTTTGCTCAGTTCAGAGACAGCCTCACACAGGTAACTCAGTTGTGGCAGATTTTCAACTTTCACAACAGGCACGAGGATCACTGACCCCTCGTCATGCAGACCTGTGTGTAACACAAAGTTTACAACAAGTTCTGATGAAACTTACAAAGACCCCAACCTATTCTGTGATCACTTTGATTGCATGTGCTTGACACACTTTTCTTGGCACTGCACCACAAAACACACAGAACACATGGGCAAGACCCCTGGTGTGTCTTTGGTGTTTGGGATACATTTCGTCACCTGTGAGAGATTTCTGCCTTCAAATCAACCTTCTAACCCAGCATAATTATTCTGTTCAACATTTACAAAGGCTTGCTTGTTTGTTGTTGGAAAAGAGGACTGCGAACCAAATATATATGGTCAGCTTTGCACAAGATCAAAAGGGATTTCCTTCACCTTCAATCAACAACTGCACACCCCCTGTACCAGCAGGAACAATAGCGAACACATGACGTGTAGAGGTGACAAACCTTCTTTGATGCACAGAACAAGTGTTGAACGCATTTTGACCGGCCGAAGGACAGAACATTTGCTTTGCAGCCTCCTGCCTTTCTAGAAGGACAAAGATGAATGAGACTGAAGAAAGAACAGAAAATTCGTCTTGTTTAAATCTGAATTGCACGAAAGATGTTTTGGAGAACACTACAACTCCAAACGTGACCATCGAGTCTGAGATTTCCAGGAGTTCCACAGCCGTGGACATATCTTTCTATTATCAAATTGTTGTTTTGATCTTTGGCTTTGTCGGAAATTGTATGACAATGGCCTTGATGAGGAAAACTACTACTCCAATAACAACAAAAACCCTTCTGACAATATTAGCTATCTCTGATAACATCTATTTATTGGGTAATTTGCCAACAGTTATTGCAGAGAAGTATTTTAATGTTGTGTTTTATGAATTGTCTTCAGCGATGTGCAGATTTTGGGCATTTGTGGGATTCTTCTGTAACAGTGTAAGTTATTGGTTTGTTGCATGCCTCACAATAGAAAGGTGTATTGCTGTAGCTCTGCCATTTAAACTTAGGACTGTTTCTTCACAGAAGAAACCTTTGTTTGTTATATTTGCTCTCCTTCTTTACTGTCTTATTTGGGCAATAGCTGTAACAATTGATCATCAACTGGTGGAAATGTATGATGCTGAAGGTAACAATCTTGGAACTGTTTGCCAAACTGTTCTTTTGCTACCATACATTGATGAAATTGACCTGAATGTAAACACACTTGTTCCTTTATGTTTTGTACTAATTGGAAATTTAGTATTGTGTATCTCACTGAAAAGGCAAAGGAGGAAAATGTTAAGACTGCAAGATATTCCCTCCAGATCTTCAGATGTTGATTCCAGGTTATTTCTCACAACTTTGGCTGTTTCCTTTGCCCTTGTAATCTTTAGTGTACCCTCTGCACTATATTTCTCAGTTGGGGAACACATCATTGGATCTGAAAAGTATACAAATCCTAACAACACATTTTTCTTGTTTCAAGACTCATGGGGTTATACAAATTTTGGGATAAACTTTTACCTGTACGTTGCATTTACAAAATCATTCAGATCGACAGTAAAAGAAACAATGAAGTCAATGTCAACACATTGTTGTCAGCCAGGGCCACCTCCGAGGTCAAGCATAGAAACCATCAGCAGGACCTCAATCTGAGACAAACTTTACAACTCAGGTTTTGCAGGCAGTCATTGGATGAAACAGAGAATGAAAAAATTTAACGCAGCTTTCACGTCGCCAAAATGGGAATCTTTGTCTCAAAAATGCTTGTTCTCAATCCTGGATTGTGCAGAAAATACGCCGCAAAACATTTTTGTGAAAGCAACAGTCTGTTCTGTCCTTGTTTTGTGTGCTGGTGCCACGAAAATTCAAGACATCAACACATTGCTGCAAGTGACAATTGTGTCACAACCCCTTCACCACATTTCAAATGTGTACAAAGTTTTCAGGCAAATTGGCTTGAGTTATCTTGGTGACCCGTTTGTGTCCACAGATGGGGCTCCTGGATTTGTTGATCATTGGAAACCAAGGCATCTTCAGAATATTCAAGGAAATTCTCAGTGAATCTCTTGTAACTATTGGTTGTTTTCTGAAAGAACACACATCTTGACTTTGTGCTTCAGAACATATCCCTTGTTCTATTTGTTTGAATATTTTTCAGGTTACCTTCACAGCCTTCAGCGTCTGCAGGGCTATTGGCTGCTCTGACAAATGAGAAAACCCTTGCTATGAGACCAGCGTGTGCAAAATTTTCGTCTGAAGGAAATTGCTGTACGTTATTTTGCTGTACATAAGATCTTTGTGCTGATGTTTGCCTTTCAAGGACACAACAACAAGGCTTGCCTATTTCTGCCAGTAAACTTTGTCATGTTCTTTATTTCTGAGTACTTTTTGAAAACTCTGCTCACAGGCAACAGAAGACTCTATCTTAACAACTTTTGACATTCTTTTGCCTTGTATGTAGCCTTCATTCTTTTGACCATACCACCTTTTCTGTTCTGTGTTTGGGTTCAACAAATTCGCATTGTGCTGCTGCTCCTGTGTTGACACTGTCAAAAACCACACACAAAACTGTTTCAGAAAAGTTTGCAATGGCCAGGAGGCTTGTGTTCTGGAGAAAGAACCTTATCAGGACTCCAAGAATCATTTGGAATTGTAATTTTTAGCTGCCATCTTTCACAGAACTTTATTTGTTTCTGTGATGTATCATTGTAAACTGATTGTTGTTTCAGCAGATAAAATTGCCAACCTGTGGGCACAAAACAGTGTCCTTGTGTCTTGAATGAATGTGGCTGTTGGAATTCTGCAATCAACAAGACTAACCTCCGATTCCACACGAGACACACCAAGCCAACTGACAAGAACAGTGCTAGAACCACGTGAATTCAAGGTTTGTTTTGGGGGGACATTTGAGGGAGAATAAGAGGCCTGGTATTTCGTACCCGGGCAAAACAGAAAGGTGTTCACACTATTCAGGTTCACTGAGGAAGAAAGGGAACCTCAGGGTTCCACACACTGCATTTCCCATGGATGGGCCTGACAGGGTCACTGGCCACACTCCCCATAGTTTGTGTGTGTGTGTGTGTGTGTGTGTGTGTGTGTGTGTGTGTGTGTGTGTGTGTGCGTGTGTCTCTGTCTGTCTGTCTGTCTGTCTGTCTGTCTGTCTGTCTTTCTGTTTATCTGTCTGTTGCTCAGCAGATGCCTGCGGTCTTCACACAACTGCTATTCTGTCGTTGTGGCAATGCAAAACAGGCAAGGATGAACGTGGTCCTAAGTCTTAGAATCAGAACAAGCAATGCGAGCTTTGAAAAAACTCTCCGTCTCCGCCCAGAAGCGACTTTACCTGCTTTGCACAGGTCTACAAGAAAAAATCTTTTTATTTGGGAACTGAGGTCTGATTCGTTTTGTGTGCCCAACAGTGATAACAGTTCTGTTGCCATTCAGGAGCATTTGCTTTCAGCCCAAGTCTTCTCTGCAATCAACTGTGTTGATTTCAAATACTGAGGCTTGTTTGATGCCTACAAACATCAACAAAACACACGCAGTTTTTCCGAGTTGATACAAAACCGAGGCTGGGGATTCGAAGTTGCGGGCTGAGCACTGGCGGACTGGGAGCTCAGAACTGGGGTTGGGGTTGGGGCTGAGGCTGGGGATGGGGCTGGGGCCGGGGCTCTGCCAGGGGCTTGGGCTGGGACTGAGACTGGGGCTGAGACTGGGGCTGGGGCTAGGTGCTTGGTCTAGGGCTGGGGCTCTGCCAGGCACAGGGGTTGGAGTTGGGGCTGGGGCTGGGGATGGGACTGGGGCTCTGCCAGGGGCTTGGGCTGGGACTGAGACTGGGGCTGGGGCTGGGGCTGGGGCTGGATCTGGGGCTGGATCTGGGGCTGGATCTGGGGCTGGATCTGGGGCTGGATCTGGGGCTGGATCTGGGGCTG
>JAAUXT010048298.1_pt1 | contig 10513 bp, 7 predicted proteins | sample 7278171 | NCBI WGS metagenome assembly JAAUXT01 (sample SAMN14350112, study PRJNA611818) | marine sediment metagenome | isolation source: surface marine sediment (1.8m) | place: French Polynesia: Moorea | collected 2018-08 | reverse complement strand
GCCCTCAAAATGGTCCACACAACTTGTACTTTGTGATGCCTGCAAAATTTCTCACCTTCTGACTCATTGTTCTTCACAAAACAGCTATGAAAACAGCAGATGTACAATTTGCGATTTCTACGTTCCCGTGTAGCACAGACGGCGCGAAATTCTACGTTATGACGTCACGCGAGGGGGTTGCACCTTGAGTCTACGTCTACGTTTACATTTTCGGCTCTACGTTCTGTTTGCCGAACCCACCTATTGGGCGTCGCGGACGTCTCAATATTACGTATCAACAATGAGAAAATGCACATGGGGGCGTCATACGTTGTGCGCTGGGTCACGTCATTGGGGGTCAGGGCGAAGCACCACAATAGCATTGTGATGGAGTCAAGTGTTGTGCAAGGCGTCAGGTCAACAGATGTCAGGTTTGACACAAGACAGGGTCACACGACAGAGTGATGTGTTGGGCGCTTCGCCCGATGTCAGACAAAGCATTTGTTCCCAGTTTTTGGACAGACCAGAGGACACTGGATGTGTCACTCAGACGCGGTCCAAGTCTTGCTGGGCCCCTGCATCTGTTCGCTGTGCTTCTCTTCTCACACGTTCCCACTGCGCACGACTCAGTTGAGTTGAAGAGAGACGCACAGCATGGCCACGTAGTAACGGGGTGGGTCCACAGGAACCGAACAGCCTTGTCCCGGCACTTGCATCTGCACACATCGTGTAAACTTACACGTGACCCTGAAGCATTTTGAACATTGGAGTTTCCGCAGCTTCAGGTAGGTTTGGGTCTTGAGTCCACCGAGCTGAATTCTGGTCCACAAAAGCAATAGACTGTTGTTTCCGCAAAGGCGCAACGACGGAAAACGAATGAGATTGTGAAGGCAGAAATCCACCCAGACGTCAGAACCGACCCCCTCCCTTTCTCCTGCTCCAAAGAAAAACAAACAACCCCGTTTTCTTCACTCGTACTGAATTCGTCCAAGACGACGTGCGTGAGTTTCCTGATAGAAGCCTGGATGCCCTGCCGCTCCCGCTCCACGCTAGCCGGGCGAGATCGCTCGACAGACGCGGTTGAGGAGAATGGGGTGAGGACAATCACATAAATTCTGCATGAAGGCCGGGTTTAGTCAAGGACGCCTCGCGTCTTGCGTTCCTGCACAAAGTCCTGTGGATTCGGGATAGGCCTGAACAGATCCTCCTGATGCGTACTGGGTTTCAGTTCTGGGAGCATGTTCCAGCTGAAAACGTCATCGGGGAAAGGTGGTCTGACCAGTTCTTACCGATGGCCAACCTGGCCACAGGGGTGAGGGCTCCAGGAATCTAGGGTCAATGCAGGTGGGCCCAGATTGGTCCTCCATGGGATCCTGGAAGGGGTCGGCTCAAAGTTCCAAAAGTGTGGTTCACAATCCTCAGTGCATGCAGGAAGGGCCAGGGTCTTCCTGTGTCCCTGGATATTGTTGTATCAATTAACAGTGAGTTATTGAGTTTATCCGTGGTGCACTGGCCCAACGCACCACGCAAAGTGCCCAATGCAAAGAACCAGGCCCAGGTCTTGATCACGGAAGCCCGGGTTGCGTGTTGTTCCGAGCACCAATTACCACACAAGTAGCTACCGCCTCCACCAGTTGGTTCTGCGCTACAGAAGCGAATCAAAACACACGGAGGAAACGCAACGCCGCCCGGGGCAATGAGCCCGGTGTTTGAGAATCAGTCTCAAGCGAAGATCTGTTTCATCCACGCAAAACATCTCCCCAGGTATGAAGCCCGTTTCACACTGTGTGAGATGCGTCTTGATGCATAGGATACAATGAATACGTCAGGCTTTGAGTCTCCGTGCAATTCAGCCGTTTTGTATGGAGGAGTGAAACACAGAGTGCAATGTGCAGAGTGTGGGAAATTCGCATTGATGTGCATAGGATTTCTGCGTTCCCACACACTGCGTTGTTCCCCCCAGCAGCTCCAGCAATGTGCGCCTGTTGCGTAGCTTTTGCCACGTTTGTCACGCCCAAAAGTACAAGTGTTGTTTCGCACCCAAGGTGCAACTGACGTAGTGTCCCTGGATTTGGTCAACGCGTGACGCATCTGGTATGAACCAGGCCTGAGCACACCCGAGGTGGGTAAACCGAGTTTTTGCTTGAGTCTCCGCAGCGACCTCACTATCTGGAGTATCTGCCCTTCAACACCAGACTCTGATAGAAGCAATGCGGTGCGAAAGATACAGGCAGAGCAGAATGTGGATCCTGCATTGGGGTGGAGCTGGGTGCGGGCTTGGGTGAAAGGCTCAATCTTACGATATTTGGCATTTGAAACATGGGACACAGAGCCAACGTGGTGCATACAGGCATTGTGATGCAGAGCCGACCTGGGGTCGAGGTGTAGGGGCAGGGGTCAGACGTTGATGGAGCACGGCCTCATCATCTGAAGTGTCTAGCCTTGAACAGACACAGGGGTGAGACAGTCTGTGTTCACCGCAACAGGTGATTCTTGAAGATCATAAAACTTCTCAACTCGCACTCGCTCTCATCCGAGCGGAGCTGTGTGGAACGAGAAACAAGATGCAAATGGCGTTTGCCTTTCGGTAAAAGTTGGTGTCATCGGTGAAAAAGTGTTCAGACCCTACCTGATTTCGAAGTTTTGACAACACCATAATGTTCAGTCCACAAACAGAGATATTTCCTCAACTAAGCCTGAAACAGACTCGTCCCGAGAAATCCTCACAACCTCGTGCTGACAAAAGAAATTTCACTGACGCCTCAAACATCCAAGAAGAGACAGTTTCTTCCAATTCATACCTGAGTTTTTGGTCCCACGCTTGATTCCACTTTGTTTCTTTTCTTGCCTGACGGAAGCGCATGAAAGAAACTTGCTGTGGTTTCTCTGCCTCGTGGTGCGTGTGTTCGCGCATAGCGTCTGGGCTCCTGGGTAGGACTCTCCCCGAGTTCTCACTCACAGAAGCAATGGTCGCCCGAGGGCTTTCACGTGCACAGAACGCAGTACCAGACGGAAGCTAACATCCCATGCGCACGATTGAGTCCACTCTGCTATGCTGAGTAGAATCTCCCTGGTCATCCACGCACTATGCTCCCTCACCACGTGTTCTGTGCTCTCCGAATGGCTTCATCCGCATCAGCCTCAAACCTCTGCAGTCTCTGCAGTCACCCTGGTATCCCAGGTGCCAGGGTTCCCAGCACGTGTCTGTCTCCTCGCCTGCTCTGCTGTGCTCTCCGGATGGTTTTATCCGAGTGAGCGTGGAGCGCCTCACGCCTCAGTGTTTATCCCGCGCGGAGCTGCTTTGCGCGTGCGCCGTCAGTCCGTCCGCACAGGGGCCGCGAGATCCCGCGAGAAGCTGCCGAGAGTTGAGAGCTACGTACAGGGGGGAGGACTCAGGCGGATCCACGTGGACTCAACCCCCAAGCAGGGTCACATCTCCGTGTGATCCATGAGGGTTCATGCCCATGCATGCTGCAGCTGCAAATATTGTTTCATTCAGGGTCCCACCTCCGTCGTGTCTACATGGAGGGCCTAAAGGACCTGCCTCTCCTCCTCCTGACACTGCATGGAAGAATTCTTTGCCGTATGTCCGAACATTTCGTCCCTTGCTGGTTCCGCGATTCGAGTAGCGCTTGAGTCACATGTCATTTCCATATCACCTGCGCACAATGAGACGAACCCTCAGGTAACTGCAGAGATTTCTGCGTCAAATTGAAGCTGAGATTTCAGCCATGGCTGGAACCTCAGTGCAGCCAGGGAAGGAACAACACAAGAGAATCACTGTATGGCCAAATTGAAATGAGGTGATGTCTCACACGTGTGTCAAACAAGGTGAACTTGAAAAGGTAAAAGCTGCATCTTGAAACGTTCCTCGCACGTTGAATAGCGTAGGTTTGAAATGGCTCCAACACACCACGCACCCAATGTAAAACAGGACCCAGGAACATTTAGCGCAGGGAACGGAACGCCACGGCTGAGTGCCCGGACAGGTGTACACGCGTGCGGGACTGCTCTTTCTCTCTCTGTCGGCACGATAACCCCCAAACCTACATACCCAACTAATGATCGATCAGAAGACAGCGGGCCCTGAGAGGGAACCCGGGGTGGATCCAGGGGTGAGTGGATCGACAGGGCCGGATTCAGGGACAGGTAGAGAGGCACATCAAGAGGTGGATCAAGGAGTGGATCCAGGGGCAAAATGCAAGGGATTCAGGGTGCCAACTGTGGGGATACAGTGGACACAAGTGGGGTTCTCCGTTGTTGCACAAAGCATCAAACAAAATCACGCTTCTCAACCCTTTCGTGTCGACATGTTTGTGCGTATTCTGTTGTAGGTCTACAATTGGCTTCAGACATTCCTCGCAGTACACAACAAGAAGAACACGTGTGTGGGAAAGATCTTCGTTCCAAACCCTGAAATACTCATCCTGAACAAATGAGCTGCAGACTTGATGGGAGGGAACAAGCGAGGACGGATCCAGGGGTGCACCTGTGGCCAGATACACAAGACGCTCCACAGGCAGACCCTCAAGCAGATCCAGGGGTGGACCCAAGGGTGGATCCACCAATAAAGGTCCTGGGCCACGCAGATAGCACTTTGCCCTTGTTGGATCCACCGCTTGTACATGTGTATGGGTTTGGTTTTTTTCTCGGCAGGCGTGATAGCCGCGTAACCCACATAATAAACTAATGATGTGCCGACAGGCCGGGAGGAGAGCGCTGAAAGACGGGGGCTGCGGATACCAGCGCTGGGAGCTCAGGATCGGGCCATGGGAGTGTGGTTGTGCGTTGAAATCACTCAGTTAGCAGTTCAGATTGAGAGGGTTGGGCAACCAGCGAAAAAATGTTCGTGGCAAACTGACAAACGGGGTCTGGCCCTTGAGGTGCAGATCCAGGGAGTACAAACAGGATTCAGTCGTGTTTATTTGGTTCTTCATATAGCTTCCGCACGCTTGCTTCCTTTCTCAGTTTTCCGTGCCAGTTTTGCTCCGTGTGGGACGTCAGGTGTCGTCCCACCCTGCACGAATTCCTGGAGCTGTTGCCAGAACTGACAAATAGCAGAAAAGAAACAGGTGAACAAAGACCTTGGTGAGACATTGGTATGAAACTGATGTTGGTACAAGGGGTAATGAAAGGGTCGATTTTTGAACTTGGATGGTTCAGTGCAGCACGAGTAACAAGTTGTTGGTTCGTGCATGCGGTGCACCGTTTCAGCTGTTCGGGTGTCTGAACAGTTCCCTGAAAAGTTGGATTCTTAAGTCAGGCTGGTGAAACTCCTTGCTTCCTGCTTCCTGCTTCCTGTATTCTTCTGACTTCCTTCCGGTTCATAACATCCGGTTTGTTGACTTCCGGTGACTTCTGGTGCTGAGTGCGTTCCCAGTCACGTGCACTTTGAGTTTGTGATTTCCGCTTCAAGACTTCCGGTGCAAATACGGATTGTTGTTTTCCGTTTTTTGTGAGGCCATTTTTGGGGTGGATGCACCATGACTTGGGACCCTGGACCAGTAAAAGGGCATGAAATGTCTTTTTGCAACAGAGTGCCGCTGACTTGCGCAGGCACGCGGCGCATGATGCTGCCTTTATCGACCTGGATCTGTGGGTTTCTGACTTGCCTGCGACAAACAAGAAATCGATGACTCAGCACTTGTTGACTTCAACGACCATTGGGTTTGTGCGAAACGTGAAAGAGGCCTGCACACCACTCAAAGTGAGGATCAAGTCCTTGGTGGTTGTGCAAGGGTAGTTTAGTACAGGAAGCATACATCACGCTGGGGATGCTACGTTGCGTTCCGAGAGGTTCACTCTCCACGAATTTATGCGTTTTTCTAGACGTGCAATCAAGATAGCACGGGATGAGATGGGGGTACGTATCCAGGAGAGAAGTTCACACTGCATGGGTGTCTGACTTTGGCTCCTCTGCACAAGGCATGGCAGGCACTGGATGCGTCAGCGCTGAGAACCCTCTTCATTTGGTGTTTGTGTTGTTTGGCCCATTCACTGTACACGAATGACGCAGCATGGAGGAGGTTAATGGGTCCGCTGCATCCACCCTCCAGCATCCACCCTCCAGCAGATCAACGGGGAACAAAGTCCCTGTCTTTCTAAGCCTCTCATTTTGGCGGCCCAGGTGTACAGTGTGTAAACCACAGGCCATTTGCAGGAGAAGATGGGCCAACTAACTCCCAAAATCAAACATATCCCAAAAACATTTGGCGGATTGCACACCGGCGAAGACCATCCACTCCATTCCTGAATCCGTGCACCTGGCCTGAAAACCAAACGCACGTTTTTGAAGCCTCCACACACGTACATACAAGCGCCTTCTCGATATCCTCCGTCTTCCCGATTTCACGGCATTTAGCTGCGCCTGCAGAACACTTCACAAGCAGCGCTTTTGTTTTCTTTGATGTGACACAAACACTCAAAATGAGCATCGATGTTGCTGAGATTCTGGAGACGAGCGACACCTGCACAGGTAAAACCAGGGCTGGATTCAGGGGAGACCCAGGTCTTTTGACTCCTCACAAAAGGCCGTTCTCAGATTTGAGTTGTAACGAGTGTTCAACACTTGTTTTTACAATTGTCATCTCAACAGAGTGGGCCCACCCTCTAAGCAAATCTAACATTCGCACACGAGAAGAAAACATCAGAAACACTGATGTGGAAAACATAACCTTTCCCTGCGTGTTCTGCTGCTTTTCGAATGCAAACGATGGCAATATTCTGTCGGGGCTGAAGTGTTCTCCCACCGCCAAGGTCGTGTTTGCCAGATCAGTACACCCGCTCAAAGAAGACCTTCACCGCTTCAAACCAATACGTGATCGGACGGACGTTGCGTGGTCAAGGTGGAAGACGCCGCCAATCGTCTGGTCTGCTGCATCTCCCCAATGTTTGAGTTCTTCTGGAAAGTGCAACACTGGAACAATGTCCAGAGGATATTCCACCAGGTCAAAGTTTAGTTGCAAGTCAGAAAGAGATGTCTGCACCAGTGCTGTTACTGTTGTCTCTCTGTGGCATTTGATCATGTGACGGGTGCACGTGTTGCAACATGTGTGTAACAACAGAATCAGGCACCACATCTTCATGTTCACGGTTGCGCCATTCTGTTCGGGTTTTGTGCAGTTCACCACATCTGACGGGACATCATCTGTGCGGCTACAGACACGCGTCAGTGTTGACCTCAGACCGTTGTTCCTGACCTGCTGATCTGTGGTGCGACCATTGGTTACAACAGCGCCATCAGATTCAGACAATATGTGTGTGCGGCTGTCTGTAAAAACATCAGACGAATCTAAATGAAAATTTTGGTGCTAGAGCTGCGTCAGTGTGTTACACACAAGATTTGAGGCATCTTACCTCACACAGACGATTGTTCCTTGCCACTTTATCTCTCTTTTTCTTCTCTGTGTGCGTGTCTTTGAGAACAACCATCAGACCACGCGGCTTCTTCTCACGAGTCGGTTTCATCAGCAACACGAGTATTGCACCACAATGGGGAGGTTCAGCAAGAAAGAAGTCAATGATATCGGTCCACTGGCTGTTCCAAGTCTTCCCCAGACTGCACAGGAGATTGCATGGAAAGCACAAACCACTGGCGCCAAACGTGTGGTCTGGGAAAATGAGCCATGTGCTGTGTGGAGGAGAAACCAATCACAGAAAAGCACATGGCTTTGTTTTGACTCAACTCCTTTCACGGATGTCAAGCATATAGTACTGTTGATGTCTGCCTCTCCAGACTGCGCACATGGTGATGCCCAATATCCTGGACCCGCCCCCACCATGCACCCCACTGCAGTGTCTACGGCTCCGCGGGGGAGGATCACGCGTCTCTATCTCCATCACAACAGCGCATCAAAGACCCCGCGACGCCGTAACGCCGTCAAGTGTAGCTCTCTGTCAGGGCGTGCCCAGAATGAGAATGGGATCGGAGAGGCCGGTCAGTGGGTTCACGCACTGAAGTCCGGTGTGCCCACTCAGAGAACGCCGCTGGCTTGAAGTGACACGAGGGCTATCTGCCACTGTCACATACAGAGACATCAGGTCACTTTTGACGAAGCAGGGTTGACGCACAGTGGTCAGACCGGGTGTGAGGTGAGCACTGCTTTACTCTGTGTGTGTGTGTGTGTGTGTGTGTGTGTGTGTGTGTAGGTGTGTGGGAGGGTGGGTGTGGGTGTGGGTGTGTGGGTGCATGCTTTGTCTCTGCATGATTGTGTGCCTTGGTTCCCAAGTTGCAGCGTCGCCTGAACTGGGCATGTTCCACACGATCTGCATGCACAGCTCCACTTGGGAACGAACAGAAAGGTGTTCAGGATGTAGACTCACTGAGTACAACGGGAGAGTCCAGGTTCAGGCCTATCAACCAAGGTCCCTGATCAAATCCTTGTTCATTCCACGCTGGGAAGGGTGTCTGTGCCCATTGCGACTTCAGAACCTGCCATTTCGTGTTGTGATCCTGTGCATTGGTCTCCTCAATTCAAAACGGTGCAGTTCAAGTGCATTCCAGGCACAATTAATCTGTGCGAGGGATTCTGAATGAAATTATGAATTTCAATGGGAACCACAGAGGAAGATGGTGGGTGGTAAATTCAATTTGAATTTCGATGCTCCATTCAAATCTCTGCTTCACATTTACATGTCACTTCACATGTCGTGAGTCTGCACAAAGTACCCACATGAAGGTTATATTCCAACGCGCGCACTGCCTGTGAGTTGCGTCAACAGGCGTTGCGTGCCACGGACCTGTTTGCACAAACCAGCACGTCCAAGGGCCCGCTGACTTGTTGCCTTGTTTGGCGTGTGACCCATCCATGCCTCAGCCTCCGTGGGCACAAGATGACCACTGACAGACGGGGGAGAATTGTCCGTTTTGTCAGTTCCAAAACATCAAAACCTGTCTCCAAAATTGATATGCCAAATTCCTTCATGAATTCCGGGTCCACATGTTTGAGCAGTTGTCAGTGTTTTCAATGTCACGTGTGAAACTGACAGCTGACTGACGCGTCTTTCCAGAACGTCACAATTTTGGTTGCGTGAGTCATTCGGCACGCAAAGGGAAATCCCACAGACACTTGGGGGGTATCCAGTGACGGATCCTTGGGTCAGATCCTCAAGACTTGCCGCTTTCGAAACACGTGACAGTGCGACGTCCTGATTTCCAGATCAAATCCTGGATCCGCGTCTGCAGCCATTTTTAATCAAGGAAATAGGTCCCTTTCACTGCAGCAGTAAATTTCAATCAGTCATTGAAGAGTGTCAGAATCGACCGGGAAGCATTGAAAAAGGATTTATCACCCTGATGCAGCGGCTGGGATGAGAGAGAGGGGTGGATCCAGAGGACGCTGGGTGCTGGAGGGTGCACAGGCTGATCCAGGGTCCGGGAGACCTCCAGGGGCAGATCCCTGGCCAGACCCACCCATGGGGCCTGCTCTTGTCGATTTTGGGTACGACTGTCGGAGGCAGTTTGGACTGCACCAAGTCAGTCTTGTGGCCCGATCTCTGTGAGCCATGGAGGTATTCGAAGGTCAGTGTAGATCAAACTTCTCCAGGGTTCTGGGGACAAGACGGACAAATTCTGGCTCAGTCAAGAGCACAAACTGCCCCAGTCGTCAAGAGGTTCAAAGGTACCCGCAGGGACCAATTCACAACCCACTGGGAGACAGGAAAAGGGGCGGGACATCAGTGTCACAATTGTACACATTAGTCGAAGACCAATCACACTGTGCGCACAAAAGCAAGATCAAGAAAAGGACCACAGTCCCGGGTTCCCAGATTGTTGCATCATCCTGCACCCTTGGTGACTGACGATGTCCTTCTGCGGATCCATGCAGTGGGAAAACCCGACGCGCTTTCATTAGAAAAGAACAATGGGTCTGCGGGCCGCTGTGTGTCTAATTACTGAGGGGAAAAGCTGCGCTGCGCACTGAACATGTCTTCAATCTAAGCCTATTGGCGAGGGGGGGGGGGCTCACACTGGGTGCGTCGTCCGTAGCGTACCGGTTCCTCTGGGTGCGTGGTGTTTTTTTTGAGACAAGTCACACTGGATGCGCAAAGCAACAGCGCAACATATCTTGACATGCTCACAAACGCCTGGCCTACTATGAACCATGCAGCCTTCTGTTTTCAAGCTCATCCCATTGGTGGTCAGCATGAGGGGGGCTCGGACCGGACGCGTCGTGTGTCGCATCACAAGTCAGGCTGGGTTATACAGGATGTGCCACGCAAGTGAACAAGCAGTACCATCGACTTGTGCTGGCTGCAAGGGGCAACGCCTCATGTGTGAACCAACCCCAGCCATTTTGAAAAGGGGAATCTTTCGCTTTAAAATGTGTTCAATCTAAGACCACTGAATTTGGCTCACAAGGCAGGTTCGGCAGAATATACCAACGTAGACGCAGACGAACGTATCTCCACAGTGATAAATCCTACATTTTATCAGGTGCTACATTTAGCAAAAACGTAGCTTTCATCACTTTCACGTCATGTACAAACGTGGCAAACCTTCAGCACCTTCTGGCCAGGCTTGGCAGATGTGGGG
>JAAUXT010033675.1_pt1 | contig 10514 bp, 10 predicted proteins | sample 7278171 | NCBI WGS metagenome assembly JAAUXT01 (sample SAMN14350112, study PRJNA611818) | marine sediment metagenome | isolation source: surface marine sediment (1.8m) | place: French Polynesia: Moorea | collected 2018-08 | reverse complement strand
TATATATATATATATATATATATATATATAAGCACGGTAGCAACAACATTGGCATGCTGGAAGTAGGAAAGTTCTGTGCTTGTATGCGCGCGCGCGTGTGTGTGTGCGTCGGGTTTATAAGAAGTCTGTGTGTGTGCATGTGTATGTGTTGGGGTTTTTGTTGTGTGTGTGTGTGTGTGTGTGTGTGTGTGTGTGTGTGCGTCGGAGATATAAGATGTGTGTGTGTGTGTGTGCCTGTGTTTATTGTGTGTGTGTGCACATGTGCGTGTGCGTCGGAGTTGTGTGTGTCGGGGTAAAAAGATGTGTGCGTGTGTGTGCCTGTCTGTGCGTCGGGCTTAGAAGATGTGTGTGTGTGCGTGTGAGTGAATGGAGCCGTAATGCAAGCTTGATGCTGTGTTGTGACGTGTCCATGTTTGACTCGATTGTTTTCCAGGGTCTGTCAGTTTGAAGAAGAGACCAGCAAAAACAATCACGGTTCAGATCCAGTGGTAGCATTGCCTTGTTGTGCAAGCAAATCAGTGAGCCCTGACCATTTTACCCTCTTGTTTCACGTTTTCTCCTGCATCCTGCATTGTCTTTCATCCAATAGGGAGTTGAAGAACCTCATCGTCACTGACCTTGTCAGTAGGAGCAGGACAACCACTCCACAAGAAAGGATGATAGAGAATAGACCAACACTAATCCCAATTCCAGTACAGGCAGCAGTTGGGTCTGCAGTGTAGAAGTACAAGTCTGTATGAACAGTGAACACACACAATTGAACACAAGCATGGAGAGTAGAGGCAGGAGTGACACACTCAATATTACACAAATTCTCCATCCATCTCAGCTGCATAAAATTTTGTAAATGGAAAGTTGAAACTTCATGGCGGCCTGTTTTACCTTTGTTGTTCCTTTCAGGCTGATACTCAAGAAGACTTGTGTTGGAATCATCAATCTCTGGCGCTTCTGGTGTGGTTGTGCACCTTGACTTTGTTGGTCTTGTGCCACCAGCCTCAGGGCACTCCACAGACTTCCAGTCCCTCCCATCTGCACATTTTGGATGTTGTGACTGAATCCAGCAAACACTGCCAATTTGCTCACTGTCCTTCAGCCAACACAAATTCCTGCACTCCCATTGGTTAGAGTCCTTCCAAGAGTAACTCAGACCAATATGCAGTGGGTTTTGCAGGTTCACAAAAATATCTGAATCCAATGCTGTGAGTCTGTTGTTGGATAAAGTCAGATATCTCAGAGCTATGAGAGAATCTAATGTTCCACCTTCAACATGTGAAAGAAGGTTAGATGAAAGATTCAGATGTGTAAGGTGTTGGAGTCCAAGAAATGCTTCTTTGTCAATGAAGAATATGTGATTCTTTTGCAAATGAAGTTCACTGCAGCTCAACAAGTGACCAAAGACTTGAGGTTCCAGAACAAACATTCTGTTTCTTGATAAATCCAGTTCTATCAGTGATGCCAGTCCAGTGAAGGCCTCTTTCTCAAGAGTAGAAATGCGATTGTGGTGCAGCAAAAGCTTTTCACATTGAGTCACATGACTGAAGACTCCAGCAGGCAGAGAGGTGATGATATTGTGAGCCAGAGTCAATATCCTCAGAGACTCCAGTCCAGCGAAACTGCTGACCGTGATGGATGTGATTTCATTGTTGTTCAGAAAGAGGCTCTGACATTGAGACAAGTGGCTGAAAACTTCAACAGGCAAAGATGTGATGGAATTGTAGTTCAATCTCAATGTCTGAAGGGATTCCAGTGCTGAGAAGCTTCCAGTTGTGATTGAACTGACCATGTTGTAACTCAAATCCAGCTCCTCACACTGAGTCAAGTGACTAAAGACACCAACAGGGAGATAAGTTATTTGGTTTCCTTTTAGATCAACCTGCAGAGCTTCAGCCGGAATGTCAGGTGGCACCTCCGTGAGGCTCCAGTAGGTCCTGGAGAATTCTCCTTCCCTGAAGGGGCTGCAGCACATCAATCTGCTCCACTCTGCATGACCACCCAGAACTGCCAATCCTGAGTGACAGAATTCAAACATGTGACAATGAAATAGCGCGGAAATATCAACCATGATGACCTGTAGGAATCAGTATATTCAGCCTCTGGTATTGGGAAGTTACGTTTATCTAATGGTGACTCCTTTTCAAACAACACAAGACTTGCAACAGCAGCAACTTTTCTGTAACTCACCGAGAAAGAAGAGAAACTGCCGAGTCTTCCTTTTGGACATCATGTGCACCACCCTGTTCTATTGCTGCTGGATTAAGTTGAGGATTTGATGATCCGTGAGCAAGAATGAAGCTGAAACTGAAAGGCCGAAAATAATGACTTTTTGAGGTATTGTTTTCTGCAATGATCTTTGCAAAGGAACAAAGAGTGATGTTGTTGCATCAACATTTTGAACCAGCCTCAACTTTTTTGAGATGCCCTTGTATTTTCAAAGTAGGTTTTGATGCTTGTGTCAAAAATTGCTCTGGACAGACTTTTTGACGTGCACGTCAAAGTTTTGCCACCGCAGCATCACCAATGGTGAAAACCCCAATTATCATTTTGCCCCGTCTCTCCTTTGGGAGCGTTTTCAGGTTTTTGAATTTTATCTCTAGTATCAAATCACACATCACAGCATCTCAAAAAAATTATAAAGTTTTACAGTGTAAAGTCGGGAGAAAAGGTCAAAGGTCACATTGAAACCCCATTCTGTCTTTCAGCAGAAATTTATCAAATCAAAAGGAACTCAATGAGAGTCACCCACCCTTTTCACAAAGTCAATCACCGAATAAAATGGCCAAATCTGTTCCAATAAAGTGTTGAAACGCTGTGGATTACCTGTGCTGGGTGTGGTGTCTGTGCCCAGTTCCAAAAGCTGTGGCCCAAATCGCCTGACTCCTCTCCTTTTGACATTTTTAGTGTGCGGACACACCTTTTTAGCAGAGGTTTCTTGTTCTGAATTCCTAAATGTCAGATGATGCCTGCTCTTGTGGTGGGGGACAAGGATTGCTGTTCGTTCAGATATCGAGATACACAAATAATTCAATCAGTCTCCCCAATGTGACTTTCCCAATCAAGGGTAAAAAGGATCGGGGTTGTTTGAGTTCAAACTCTGGAGATTTACTGTGAACCAAACCACACCTGTTCTCTCCCAAACCACACCCACTTTTCCCGGGCGCAATCGAACTTGCCCAATTTTTTATCAAAAGAACTGCCTCAGTTTATGTTACCAAACCAGATAAATTGCGATCGAAACTAAATTAGTGAGGAAGAGAAAGAAAAGTGGATCGTATTTCGATTTATCTTCCGAAAAAGGTGCGCCCAAAAACCTAATGTTGCTCCAAGAAACCGACGTTGTAAGGAGAGCACTCAAAGTTCCTGCAATGAGATTGTTTCAAAAAACTTTTTACATCCTGCACCAGTAGAATCCAGTTTCTCTCTCTGTTTTCTTTCTTTTTGTTCTACGCAGACGATACGAAGGAAAGGAATTAAGATGCAAAACAACTTACCCTTGTGCTCATGGCAGCCACAGCTCAAGGTGTGTGTGCGTGTGTGCGGCTGGGCGAATATTACCTGACTGCGCTCAAAGTTGAAGTCTCAACCTCAAAGATGAAGATTCGGGCTCAAAGATGAAGTATGGGGCTCAAAGATGAAGTCTCGCGCTCAAAGATGAAGTCTCGCGCTCAAAGATGAAATCTCGCGCTCAAAGATGAAATCTCGCGACAAAGACGTCAAACCAGCCTCAAAGGGACCCTGATTCTTTGGTGGAAAGGTCGTAGACTCCGCCAGTCCCGGCACTCTCCTACCTCACCATGAAAATGAGCAAAAATGTTGCCCTTTGTGCAGTTTTACAAGGCAGGGTGGAGTTCAAATGGCTCCAATGGCGCGCGAAACAAAAGGTCATTGTTTTTGCACCTCAACATAAGGAGAACCCTCGGCTCGGGCATTGATTCAACATAAGAGATGTGAATTCGTTTTTGATCAAACAGTCCACAAAGTTGTTTTTTTCAAAACCAACGAATCGTTGGGTTTGAAATCTCAGTCCTCGGTTTTTCCTCCTCATTACTCCAAAGCACCACACCCACGGAGTCACCCAACAGGATTGAACTTCTTCCGCACCAACTCACCTCTCAGGAAGAGAAATCTGTGCAGTCTTCGACCGTCATCTGGCGCAGCTTCCCGTGACTTGCGTAAAAAAAACCAAATCTGTCCCCCAACTCAGCTGATCGAAGTGACTTTTCTTGCATTTTTTTTGTTGGTCCTAAAATGCCTTCATTTGCTCTGATAAAGACAACAATGGAAAAAAGCCAGAAAGGTGTGACAACAACTACCGGAAGGGAATTTAATTTCACTCTTTCAACCCTTTTTGTTGATTCACCAAATGCAACAGCTTGACCCAGTTTGTTTGAGGAGGACTGTGTGTGTTCGGACAGTTAATTCATTCCTCAGTTAACACACGCTCGGACAAATCAGCAAGAAAGAAAGTTCCCAAATGTTTAGCAGAAGGAAACACAAGGGACCGTTTGATTGTTTTGACCTGAAAAATAGGCCCATGGGCCTCCCGCTGATTTGAACTGATTCCGCTGGCTCATTCCAGTCTCAAAATGTGTCACCAGGCATAACATGCAAAAATATTTGGTGAGAGAAACTGTCTGTGGGTTGGGTTAGGAATTGGTGGCAAATAATGCCCAATATTTCAAAATTGAGTCATGAGTCACAAAACATCCCAAACAAGTGTGAAAAGGTCATATTGAAAATGACATATCATTGTGAAATTTTCAAAATGTGATTTTTGACCCCCAACCCTGGTTTATATGTTCAATACAAAAACAAATTAAAACCATGTGCATTATTTGCTACCAATTGCAAATATAACCCACCAATTTTCTCAACCTCTTCAAATATTTTGCATATGTTGCATGGTGACACATTTTGTTGCAAAATCCCCAAAAATCACAACTTAAATTTCAGCCTCCCAAAAACCACTGAACAATTTCATTGTAACAACACCAGACCCACTTGACCTGAAAGCCCCTCCAAGATCATGAAGATTATGTATTGGCACCTTTGATCAAATATTGTTCACTTTCAAGATATAGCCCAAAATAGAACCCTACATCCAAAAGTGTGAAATTTTGGAATTTAAACTTTTTGCACTAAATATTCAAAAATGTTCCATTTTGTTCTTTTGAGACCTCAGGCATAATTTAGGACCTGAAATACAACAAATTGACCATTGATCCTAGAATTTATACCAAAATTCTGACCACTAGAGCCTGCACTACATTTAGAATTTGAAGCCTTCAGGTGATTTGAGCAAGCGGTATTTTGCCCTTCAAATCACCTAAAAATCTGATTTGTGGTCTCGGTTGTGGATATTTCAGCAACCTCAAGTGAAACTGGCGCGCAAACCCGTTCTGTTGTGTACACAATGAAATTTGCAGGGGCAGATCCAGGGGCCAGGTTCCTAACCACAGAACAGAAAAACAAACACATTCACGTCACTTGGCGAGACACACTTGTAAGTTACATGTCTTCGTGCCACACACACCACAGTTCAAGTTGACGTCCTCACACAGAGGAAACTAGAACACAACGAGTTCTTGACAACAAGGCAGGAGGACCATCTTCAAAATGAGCGCAGGGACCAAGTGTTCATGTTTTTGATGGTCAGCGGACTGCGAAGAGATGCAGACAAACTGAAGGTACATGATGAGAAGTTTGTTCAGGGATGTTCCGATCTGCCCATTTTCAGTGTAATGTAAGAAGGCATGGCGGTAGGAAGAGCAAAGGGCAAGATATGCACGGTTGCATACTCAGAACCAAATGGTACAGGTTGTTACAAATAAACGGAATTGTATTTGCATCTGACTGATGTATATTAATATATATCAGACCACCCACAAGTGAAGCTGAATGCAAAGTATACATGCCCAGATGTAAGGAAGCAGCTTGGCACAAAACCTCTCTGTCTATGGTTATCAGACCAATACACCACACTCAAATTCTGTCACAGCGGTGTGACAACTGGACTTAATTGTGACCTTAAATCATTCACAGTACAGGATCTGTACTGATTTACGGACCGGAACATTCACACTTGAGAGGACAGAACAGTAAGTTGGGGAAAGTGTTCTTGATTGGCGGGCTCCTTTCTGGCCACACATACGGGGTTTTCACGTTGGTGACGCCATCATATTTTTTTGAGGTTGACTGCAACTATTTTTTGGCTTGACTGCAGTTTTCTTTTCACATTAGCACTGCTTCAAACTTACAGTCCATATTTTGCTGCAGTGACTACAACTTTACAGTCAATGTTGAATACAACTTTACATTGCTGTGTGTTTCAACAAGTGTTTTTCACTGGATGACTTCACTGCATGATGTATGTAGTGAAAAATGGTCTGGACTGATTTTTGCTGAGTTCAAAACTGCTGCCAAGGTGTGCAGTGACTGCAACAAGTTGAAGTCAACGTCAAAAAACATGACGGCGTCACCAAGGCAAAAACCCCTGCAGTGTCGGCCAGTGGAACAGCAAGTTGATAAATTGTGTGGGATTCGCTCACAACATGTTCTGGGAGACTCAGAGGAAATACTGTTGGGATGCACATTTTGGAGCGTTCTCTCCTAGTCAGAATGACGTTGCTGCTTCACCTTTGGTTGGTGGCGTTCAGGGCAGACTAAACTGTTTTGGTACACTGATTTGACTTGAACCAATTCGTATTTAGGACAATCACACTGTATGACACGCCCAACGTCATCTTCAGAAGTGTGAAAGGGGACTGGCTCCAGAAAACACCCTTCAGACACCATCGATCCCTGGACAGAACTTGGCTTCTCAGGTGTCTGCACGCTGGTACAGTGGTGGATGTCCAGGGTTTGGTACTCATTGTTCTGATTCGTGTTCACGACTGTGTTTGAGGTATTGCGTTCTGCCTCATATAGTTTCCTGCAACGAAATCAAATGTTGGCAAACGTGCAGGTCAATCCTCGTTCTTGTTGCTCCAAGACGTATCCACAGAGTCCAGAACACCCAGGAAGGACACGTTTTATAGAACACACAGTCGCTGGTGGAAAGTTTGGTCTATTCTGAACCACCAACGGTTGAATGTTTTGTTGCTTTCAATTTCTGGTGGACTTTGATTCAAACTGGTTTTGGTGGTGCGTTAGGCTTCCAAGATGGTGTGGTGAATCTTACCCCACCAGTTGGTGTGGTGAATCTGGCCTCCCCAGTTGGTGTGGTGAATCTGACCCCACCAGTTGGTGTGGTGGATCTGGCCTCACCAGTTGGTGTGGTGGATCTGGCCTCACCAGTTGGTGTGGTGAATCTGACCCCACCATGCAGTTGGTGCAGTAAATCTGTCCCTACCAGTTGGTGCAGTAGATCTGGCCTCACTGGTTGGTGTGGTGAATCTGGCCTCACCAGTGGGTGTGGTGAATCTGGCTTCTACCAGTTGGTGTGGTGAATCTGGCTCCACCAGTTGGTGCAGTAAATCTGTCCCTACCAGTTGGTGCAGTAAATCTGTCCCTACCAGTTGGTGTGGTAGATCTGGCCTCACTGGGTTTTCTTCTCACCATCCTCTTTCCAGACGAAGCAGTACGCGTGACACCAGCTGAGCTCTGAGACCATCGTGCCGCTTGGAATCAGAGAAGGACGAAGATGATGACTCAGCATTTTGTCTTCTTGTGATTACAAATTCCTTTATCACTTACTGAGACAGAAGACAAACTGCTTCGTCTGGAAAGAGGATGGTGAGAAGAAAACCTTGTGCACAGTGGCAGGTCCAGAGGCAAACATACTGGAGCGCAACTTTGAAGAAGAAAGAAAAATGTATTCTCATTCCCCACATGATAACTTTTGACATTTGCGATTTCCACACAGGCAGGGCGGCGTCAGATGTGTTGACACTGTCATCACAATGTTGATGCGCCGGCGTCGTTTGTTTTTTGGAAAAAAAAAGATGTCACCCGCCACAACACCATGCTGCCCGCAAACTTGTCACGAAACAATTGTCCACCACTTCAGAAAAGGAAACAGAGTTCTTGTTGTCTTCAGGTTGAACCTCTGATCAAATGCAGGGTCTGCCTCTTTGTACTGAGTTGCAAAGAAATCAATCGTACAAACGAAAGGATTCGAAATTGCGACAACTTTTATTGTGCATGTTTGATCCTAACACAAGGAATGGTCGTGGAGGGTGGGGTCAGGTTATCGTGGAAAGGAAAAACGTTTGACATTTCCAAAATCATAATTGTCGAAGTTGAATATTTGGCTCATTTAGAATCACTGCGCTGGGCGAAAGTCTGAAGTCTGAATTAATGGTGTGTGATTTATTAAAGTACCAAAAATTCCAGTTCATCCTCGGTGCACCGGGTCCAAAAGTACGAAGCAGAGAAGAAAGGATTGCAAATTGCCACAATTTTTGATGTGCGTGTTTGAACCAACACAAAGCACGGTCGTCGAGGGTGCGGTCAGGTTATGGTGGAGAGGAAAACGCCTGACATTTCCTGATCAATATTGTGGAAGTTGAATAATTGGCTCATTTGGCGAATTTGGTTGAATCTGAATGTCTGTAATTAAGAGTGTGAAGCAGCAATAGATCGTGAGTTGAAGAACTGACACACAGATTTGCCACCAGTAGTGAAAAGGGGCATTCAGGTTCATATTGGCGGTTTTTTTCTAGCACGACACACCCAACAAAGCCCACCCTCTTCCTGTCACTGAAAGAACCGGGGAGATTTTTGCCTTTGAGAACAAACGGCAAGTACATTCTTCTCTGCATTTTCAATTTAGAGTACTCTGTAGCAAAGTTCCAACTGTGGCAGGAGAGAGTTGACCTAAATTAAAGCTATTTCCCAACTGAATCCTGGTAAATTCAGAAGAAAGTTACTTTTCATCTGCAGAGAATTGCCGTCTGGCCTGCCTGTCACATGTTTGCCAAAATAGGCACATGACGTCAGGGTGATTGGAACATTCCTGTGCCTCAGTCGGGTGTCTCATTCTTCTTGCTTTTGTTGCAAAGGAAACTCTGTAAAACCACACACAAATGACACCTTCCAAACATCTCTGTTATTTGCCAATCAAGTACCACTAGCAACGAATTTTCGTGTGTTTATATTTTGTTTGGCAGCAGACAAAAGTTTGTCTTTTTTGACCCAAAATCAACATTTTTCATCAACAAGATTGAAAAATCCAAATGATCATCTCGCCAACAAACAAAGCCAGTTTCGTCCACGAGAAGTGTGAAACTTTCCAAGCAAGTGCACAAGTATCATGTTGAAACCCAAATTGTGTTTGACATATCTTCAAGTCTTGACTTTTAACCCGACCTCTAATGTACCAAAAGAAGTCATGCAAACACTTGTCAGTACCTTGGTCAATCATTTAAAACCCGTTGTCTTTAGAACCCACCCAATTTTCCTTTTCCATGCCAAAAAAATGTTGATTTGTTTGGGCGGCCACATTTTTGATAGGAAACCTCAAATATCAAACTGTTTTTGTCTGCAACCTGAAAACGACCAAAAAATAGGCCCACTGACCTCGCATGATTTGCACCTGAGGTAAACAGTTCCAGACAAGATCAGTTGGCATGGTGCCAACTTTTTGTTGCTACATTCCAACAAAAACTCTTCCTGGCGCCTTATCCTCAACTAAGAACAAATCTACAGATCAAATATGAACACAATTGAGCACCATCTTTGTAGAGAAAGTGCTGTACACATACTTTTGGAAGAGGATGCATTGTGTTCGCAATCGACCGGAACCTGGCGCAAATCACTAAAAACTATATCTTCAGAACAAAATACCCACTTCACACAAAAGCCTCTCCTGGTACTGTATTTGATATTGTCAAATCAGAAGTGCACCTTTGACCAAATTGGGCCAGTTGTCAAGATGTACTGTAACTCAAAAAGAGAAGAAAAGACAGTCAAAACGTTTGAAGGTGGCGAGTGGATTTTTGGCTTTTCAAACATTCAGAAATACCTTGCCTTTTTTCAACCCTTCAGGCCTCATTTGGTACACAAAACACAAATATACAACTTAAACCATGACTTGTACCCAAAAAAAGTTGTCCAGAGATCATTCGCTACAGGATGACATCAGGAGGATTGGACTATTTTCCAGTGGCCCATTGGGTTGCCCCTATTGAGCAGCCTGAATCAAATTCCTTCCTGGAGCATTACCCTACACACATGACAAATACACAGACCAAAGATGAACACAATTGAGTAGCATTTTCATACAGAAAGTGCTGCACACACACTCTGTACACATACTTTTTAGGCGATTTGAGGAGCTTGGGCTGATTTGTGAGCTTTTGGAAAAAGCGAGCGAAATCAGACTGAGTGAAATCAAATCACCTATAGGCAGGGTCTTTCAAATGTGTGTCTACAGCAGTTTCATAGTCAAGATGAGGATTGATTTGGGATCTTTTGGGCTCTTTTGGTTAATTTTGGGTTGGGGATAATGCTCAAGGAAGGAATTTGGGAAGCTTGATTTTTTGGGTTCATAAGGTCAAAAAGTTCAAATTTAGAAG
>JAAUXT010123407.1_pt1 | contig 10516 bp, 10 predicted proteins | sample 7278171 | NCBI WGS metagenome assembly JAAUXT01 (sample SAMN14350112, study PRJNA611818) | marine sediment metagenome | isolation source: surface marine sediment (1.8m) | place: French Polynesia: Moorea | collected 2018-08 | reverse complement strand
AGTTTTTGTAGATTATATATTGTACATTGAGAATGCAAGGAGATTGGTGACAAAAAACTTCAGTGTCGGTGAAAATTTTGAGTGGAACGGTTATATAAAAAGCGTGCCTCGTACTTGTGATGGTTTGTTTGTAATTGTCCTTCAGTGCACTTTTACGGAAATAACCACTGGACATTCCCTGTTGATTAGTTTGTGTACCGGTACACACACAACAACAGCAAGTGCCCACTTCGTATTTTTCAAAGGCGCACGCAGAGGAATGCCTGCATGCATCAACATTTCTAAATATATAGTGAACAGAGGCCCACCGAGCAGCCTTCCCCTGTCGGGTGTCTTGGTCAGGGTCGTCGCTTTCCATGAGCAACTCCAATCACCACGTCAGCCGGAGATGGAAGGGGCCTGGACACGAAGGGTGAATTCACTGATTTGGACCTCACTGATGTGCAAAACATAACCTGCAGCAAGCCCTGCCTGCTTCGTTGTCGACAACAACAAGAAGCAGTGCTCAAGGCAACTGCAGTGCAAAGTCCCTTGCTGGCCGGTAATGTCGGCGATTCTTCCTTGTCCTCCCTCCTTATCTTCTCCACAGAGGGGGGGGGGTCTGGTAGGGGGTCCAGTGGGGGGACTTCGCACAACAAAGGCAAGTGACAACATCTCCCAAGAGATTTGGAGAGAACTAAAGACTTGCTTTGTGTCCGTCCTTCCACACTGTCTCATTTTCAATAGAAACAACTTGTGAGACAAAATGTGAAATGAAATGTAATTGCACGTTTGGATTTCGTGAAAAGACTCCACGAACCTTTTGTGCATCCACGAAAACTACAACAAACCCGTGTGCGTGAGTTCCTTGTCTGGCGGACCCAGACAATAGAAAGACAAAGACCAGCTGATCACGCGTGCAATCTCTGTGAATTTTGCTCACTCTTTTTGAGTTTCACGAGGAGCGCGACGTTTCAGACAACCTCATCGTCCTCACAACTTCGCATCTGAATCTGGACAGGCTTCTACAGTTTTGTTCTTGCAGCTGTTGTTCACCCAGAACGACCACAATTTTCGCCTATCTTTCAGATCCAATTGAATGTACAGTTGCTGAACGCAAACGAGTTTGGTTCAGGCGAAACCTCGGACCACGGCGTTTTCTACCATGGCAGGCTGTGTCGCTTCCGACCGGTGAGCGCAAAAGATTTCAGTTCCCGTGCATTCACAGCGGAAACCAAATGCGTTGCAAGTTTTGGAGGGGCAGTGCTTTGACCCTTTTAAGTTCCAGGACGAACAAACGTGCATGCAGAGATGTTCTCCTGAAAGCAAGAAGCCTCAAAAAGTTGTGTGGTCTCGCGGAAAGATATGAGAATCCTGTCTACCACTTTCAGGTGACGTCTACCACCTCAGTGTGACCGATGGTTGGCTCAGCTTTGCTTCCTGCATGGATGTACGGCCACGAGGAATTGAGCACACCCGGTCGTACGGCACAACCACTGGGATTGGAGGTGAGTTCTTGGTCGGAAGATTAATTTCTTCTCACCAAAAGCGAACTGGAAATGTTTCTGTTGATTGCAAAACCTGTCTGACACAGTTGATGTTTCTTTTTCAGGGACAAATTGCGTCTCAATACATGTGCGACTCACGCATCATTGACGCGGGGTTCGTCTCGAGTTTGTGTCTGACCGAGCAAATTTCCATCGCAGCCAGTGAGTACGAGGTCCACTTGTGAAAATTCAGAAAGGTGCTCTGGACCAGTTCTACAGTTCAGGAGCCATTACATCCGGCTCGGTTGTGCCTCCTGGTCGACTCTACAACTGCAGACAACTTCCAAATCTCTTTTGATCAAGAAAACCAACCACTCTCTCACACAATTGAGCAACAGGATTTTTTTTTTGCACAACGAGTTGCACTGCACACCAATAAAATTGTTGGTACTGCTTGCCAAAATCAAAATTCTTTGTACAAATTTATGAGGATCGCTAAACAATGCCTGACCCAAGAAACAAGATCTAAATGACAAAATGATTGTCTGTGCAAAAAATACAACAACCAAACTTTATCATATTGATGCAGAATGAAGCATTCCAAATGAGTGCAGAAGGTCACATCGCAAATTTCAACAAAATTTCAAAATGCCAACTTCACATGAATTATTCTTCAATATTTTGATCAAATTTCTGATGTTGACTTTTACTATTTGTCTGTCACAACCCATGAAAAAGTGATGTATAGTCTCCTATTTATCTTCAGAACAATTGATACATTTTTGGTAAATTTGTAAAATTTTTGTGCTTGTATCTATCTGCATCTGACATACCACACCAAAATCTAAGTTTGAAAGTGTGTTAAGTTCTGTCTCATACCTGAATAAATTCACAATTCTATATTCATGGACGATACTTTTCATGCACACAGGTCAAAAAGTCTGCATAATAAACACATAATCTGTCATGTTCAGGTTTGGTATTCCACATTCTTATCGTAGATCTCAAGACAATAGGAATTGTTCTTTTCAGAAAATATTTGAGCGAATTTACCTTTATTTCTGCCTGTATTTCTTGGCAAATTTTGAAAAAAAAAATGGTTGTATGGTAACACCACATAGATGTCCCCCTGTCCTGTCCCATCCGTCACACCCAACCCCGAACAGAGCAAAATTGACATCTGGGCTGCTCAGGGCTTTCCCCTGTCACTGCCCCCAACCTTGGAGGGAAGAATTGACATGTCTGGGCTGAGGTGATGCGTCTGGACATCTGTGGCCAAATACATCAAAGGGAACATCGCACCGGTTGCCTGAGCTCTGCTTCTCTTGTATTGTTTGAACTGGTTCTTGTGTTTCTGATGCCTGACTTTGACATTTATCACCAAATGAACTGAACAACTGACAATATTTGTTCTTTGTAGTGATATCACAAACACACTGGTTGGTATCTCAGGAGAGACTGTCCCTGAAGGTAGGAACCTCCGTATTTATTGACCTTCCAATCACACCATCTGGTGAGCAGTGGTTCTAAATTCACAGCTGGTGTGTCACACCACACTCCTCCCCTGGTAGGGGGTGTTGGCAGTGCTTAACAATTTTAAATATTCTGAATATTTTTACAATAATTATTTAGATAGAAAATAGATGGAAAATAGCACAATATCACTATTTTGCTGGCTTTAGCCTGCATCCCTCCCCCATGGGGTGGTCATGTGACCCCTGGAGGTTTTCCTTTCCAATATGGCCACCAACCAGAGAAATATCACTTTTGAAGAAATTGAGATTTTAAGTTTTCTGAGACAAAATATCATCCGAAAAATTTGCAAAATTGCTTGTCAGTTGGGTCTACCTAAGACCCACCCCCAAGTGGTTCAGCAGGTGGTGCAACATTTCAATTTGGGGCCCACACCCCATCAGATTTTTGATAGATTTGTCTGGAGGCTGGCACAAACCATCTTAGGTGAGTGGCTTTGGTCCATGTCACCCCATGTGTGTGTGTGTGTGTGTGTGTGATGCACGCACCAAAGAGATGAAAACTTCGACACAAATTGCCGTCTTTCCCCAAAGGGGTCATTCCTCCCCGCCACACCGACTCAAATTGTCACTCAAGTCTGGACAGGTTGTGCGCGTTCCGCAATTTACGCCTGTTGTAAATCAGCGGGAACCCGCAAAATTTTGACTTTTTCTGGTTTGCTTTTAAACGATTTATTGATAGCCGTCTATATACACGGTTCTCATCACACATACAAAACAAAGAAATAAATAAATAAAAATGGGAATGATTAACCTTGGAGCCAGTGGTTGCAAAAGCAGGTGCCATTTGATATTTTAATATTATATTATGTTATTTAGTCTAAAAATGGTTTTCTGGTTTGTACTTCACGCCTTTATTGTGATGATTGTGTCTCGTTCTACTTTTGTTATTGAGTACATAAGAAACACAGCGTTTTCGTGCTTCTTGTGGCAATATTTCTGTGCCATTGACACTCATGAAACAAATTCACAGATGAGAACTTATATTATCGCTCAGCCAAAACAATGGTTGCTATATGCTGTTAGCTTTTCCGCTCACCTTGAAGGGGTTCCAAACTCAGAGAAAACCTGGTGATTATTAATTGTGTACGGTATAGCATTCATATTGTGTGGTTACTGGTCTGGGAAACTGAAATTTCAGGACTGTGAGGTTCTTGTCAGACTCTGAATGTCAAGTGGTTCCAGCACCTCTTTTGCAAGGAAAACAAAGCAGCACAGAGCGGTGAGCGAAGATTGACATGCGTGAGGAAACGAAACCGCGCAAGCCAGGCGGAGCTGCGGCACCGAAACTTGCAGCCAGAGCGAAAAGAAAGTACAATCCAAGCTACACATGGAACAGGGGTGGAAGAGTGAAGGAACTCAAAATACGGTGTGTCATCGTTTCAAAATTTTTTCTGACTTGCGTTGTCTTTACGCCCCGATTGGTATAAATTTGGTTCATGGACATGCCAAACGGTTCAGGCTTGCAAGGTTGGACACTCAGTTTTGGTGCAAGCATGGATTTTACCAGGACACCAGTGGAAATCTGTTCCGTCAGGTACACCGTACCAATGGTGATTCCAGTTTGATGGGACTTTGTTTTCTCAGTCACTTCCATTGAAATCGGTCAATTGGTGTTGAACAAGGCGGAGAGGACTTGCAATCGTGTTCAACAAAGAGCACAAGAAAAGAACCGATGTTGGGTTTCGTCAAAACATTGTTGCTCTCGATTTGCAGAACGCTTGCCAGAAAATTCCTTTATTTGTGGATGAAAAACACCTTTGGGCGGGTCAAGCCGTCAACAGCTCGGTAAGTTTCTGAAAGCAATTTCGCTGTGAAGAGCTTGTTCACAATGGTTCTGTGTCTGTGTCGGAACACCGTGCGCAACGTGTGCGTGAAATGGCTCACACATGTTGCAATGGTTCCTTTTGTTCACGCTGGTTTGGGCAAATCCATGACGAATTCGTCACGAATTCGCCAAAACCAGTGTGAACAAGAGGCAACACCTACGTTTTGAAGTTTCAACAGGATTCGTTGTGGATCCTTTCAGATCGCACTTCAATAACAAGCTTGTGAAACGCTGCTTCTCGGAGTGGCACGATCAGTGGTGGGTGGTGAGGAAGGAGTGGGGCCTCGGAGTGAGGGCAGATTTACATTACAGGTGAAAGCACAAACAGCTTGCTACGATGTTTCCTTCATTCTCATCTGATCTGCTTTCCTCCCAGTGACATTTCAGTGAAATTTTTTGTTGATATAAACTGTGCAGGTATCAGGTGTGGTCCAAAGTGTGGGCTGCATGGAGGGAGTACACTTTGAAACGCAGAGTGAAAACGACGCAGAAAAGGATCGTAGACAATCACGGTACAGTATTTCTGAAACATACACAGGGTCCAATGCTGACAATTTCGTCGAAACAACAGAACGCATAGTCCTTTGCTTTTCAAACAGGAAATGCAGTACTGCAGAGGAAGGTGATGCGATGTTGGACCCAGTATGTGGCGGGCAGGAGGTTGAAGAAAGCGGAGGCTGCAGATGCACGTCAGGTGTACGTTCAACGTATGACCAGGTGAGCAGACAGACAGCTGTCAGTCGCATGCTCAATCAAGGTTCAAACAGAAATGCATCAACTTGCATTTGAACTGTAGGACCGCTTGGAATCGTTGGCGATTTGAGCTTGAAAAGAGGAAACTTCAGCGTGAGCAGGAAGAAAGAGCTCTTGTTGTCTGGGCCCATAATCTGCAGTGTAAGGTCAGTGGTGATGCTGTTTTCCGATTATGTGTATTTTTTTCTTCACTCGGACAAGCTGAAGCAAGCTCACAGTGTTTTCTATGTTCAGGCCTGGACGATATGGTACAACCAGTGGACAATGAAGAGGCAACAAAAACATCAGGAGCGTCAGGCCAAGTTGATCTCAGAGGAGAATTTGACCCGTCGGTGTTTCGAAGCGTGGAAGTCATATCACGTGGAGAGGAAGCGGAAAGAAGCCTTGGCGGGTGCGTGTCTTCCATGCAATCTGGGTTGCATTTTGTGACATCTGGAGAACGGAAAGTTGTGAAAGTTCAGAAATTTCAAGTTCAAGCGACGAATAACTGTCCTTTCTCTCGATATTCTGTAGCCTTCGCCGACAAAGCTTGGAGACAGTTTGTGTTGGAGAGGTACCTGAATCGTTGGGCAAACAAGTGGGAGGAGAGTCACACCCTTCGAGTCCACGAGCAGCGAATGACAGACTTGTCCAGAAGTTTTCGATGCCGTCGCATGTTTGAACACTGGAAACTCTGTGCGTGGAAAAGGGTCACTCTTGTGTGCTTTTATGAATGATTTTAGGACTCACAAAATAATCTTCCACTGGGAGAAGCGTTTTGTCATGTTTTCACATGTTTTGTTTCTGCAGATGTCAAATGTCAGAAAGATAAGAAGCGAAAGGAAGAGCTGGCTGTGAAGCATCACAACAAACAACTGAAGGTATCTCTTGCTGCAGCACGCAGTGAAAAACCTTTTGTTCCGTTTTGAATGGACCAGCAGCATTTGACAACGCTTGAGTTTGTGCGCTATTTTTGCAGAGAATAAGTCTTGGCTGCCTGAAGTTGAATGTGGCTCGAAAAAAGCTCAAGCGAACGAGACAAGCGATTGCCGCTGCACACTTTGGCAGTTGGGTAAGACGAACCAAATTCACCTGCATCAAGTAGATCTGGAGGTGATTTGTTTTCGGAGATCAGGAACCAATTGTTATTTCTGCAGTTGCTGAGACGCCACTGGTCAGCTTGGGTTCATCGCATGGACGAAAGAGAAGAGTTCTGGATGGCAGCTTTGACCCACAAAGCCAAGAAACATTTCAGGTGGGAAGACAAAACGTGGGAAAATAGGAAAGACTTCATAACGAACAAAAAATGAAGTTTTCCTCACTGAGTTTGCTCGTTGACTTCCAGAGAATCCATGCTGAAGAAAAGTATGAAAAAGTGGACGTTGTACGTGCAGTGGAGAAGAGCAAGAAGAGTGAGTGAACGAATTGGTTCCTTTGTTGTCCCCCAAAATTGTTTTGTGCGGTCGTTTTTGTGAAAAAGAACCAGAGCGTTATCTGACTTTGTCTCTGTGTTTGAAGAAGCAGTACGCAACAGCAGACGCCCACTTTTACCTGACAGTGATGCCAAAGTGTCTGAGACAGTGGGACCAGTTTGTGGGCATTCAGTTGAGAAAGAGAGAGTTGAACGAGATGGCTTCAACTTTTCAAAGGTTTGTTGATTGCTGTTTGTCTTTTGGTGACTTGTGCGAAAAGAACACAACGCGATGATACGCGCAAAATGTTTGACAATTTGTTCTTGTGGGGAAAAGGGAAAATCTGCAAGGAAAATACTTCTACCAGTGGCACTCATCGTTCACCACCAGCCAGGACCACCGAATGATGGAACGAATGGTGAGTTGTCGCCCAAGAATCAAGGCTGACATGTTTCCTTTTCGCTTTGTCTATTTCTCGTTCCGTCGTTTTCGCACAGGCAATCCTTCACCACAACGATTCCCTGACGAAGCGAACATTCCATTTTTGGAAGCGTCGGCTTGATACAGTGCTGCAGTTGGCATTCAAAGAGGTGAAGGAAACTTCGGTTTGTCATGAAACCTCAGTGAGGTCACAGCGACACCACCGTTTGGGCGTTTTGTGGAGTTGATGGGAAATTTGTACTCACTGTAGGACGTGGCGCGGGAGCACTGGGAGCTGACATTGACGAAGAAATGCCTCAATCTGTGGGTACAATACACACAGGAAACACAGGACAGGTGAAAAGAACGGACCTGATATGAAAACGCGTGTGGAAAAGTTGTGACATTTACTTTTTGACAGGAACCCTTCTTCTCGCGTGTTGTTTCAGTCGCGCAAATGAACTCAAGGCAGTGAGGCACAACTACTTGACTTGTGTCAGGAAGTCCTGGGATGCTTGGAAACAGGTTGGTATTGGGTCGCACAAATGAACGCATTTTATCTGCGATATAAGTGAAACGAATGCGTCATACACATTTTGGGGCCTTCTTCACAGTACACTGATCGAAGGCGTGCAAAACGCGTCAAGTATGAACTGGCTGCACATCACGACAAAACGGTGAAGACGAGATGTGTGTTTGCTGCTTGGGTCCGAGCCACAAACCAGATGAAGGACGCGAATAAAGTCGCTGAACAAATGTGGAGCAAAAAGTGCCTTGAGCGAAAAAGGTGAGACAGACGGCGTAATTCGAGAGTCCTTTTTACGGTTTGTGTCAGTTTGTATTGTCGGTGTGGGTGTGTATCACTTCTTTCTTTTGAACAGAAAACGTTTTGCATTGTGGAGAGAAGCTGTTCAAGAGCAGAAAGTGGAACGACGAAAGATGGAACTTGCCGTCAACTTTCACGAGAGATTTCTCAAAGAGAAGGTACGCACCGGTTCCCAGCCAGTTAATTTCCCGGAGTGCCAATTGATTTCGTGACAACAAAAATGTGCACAGTTACCGAGGCGTCCTCCTTGTCAGTTTGTGACACCCAAATTTCTCGCGTGCAGTTCACAAAGCTTAGGTTCCGCTTGTCGTCGGCAGGTTCTGCAGCAGTGGCACAGCTACACAATCTTCAGAGTCACAAAGACGTATGAAAGACAGGTTCAACGCGAAGAAGCTGCCAAAAAATTGAACAGAGGTTTGTCGAACATTTTCTTGCATCTGCTAGGCGTACGAAGATGACTTGAGAAAACGTGGCGTGAAAGAGGGAATCCGGTTTTTTTTTTGTTGCAGTGAAGGTGAGGTGCGCTTTTGAGTGTTGGAAGGAAGCGTGCAGAGCATCGATCATAACGCGAGAAAAAGAAGACAAAGCTGAAGTGCACCATGACGGAAAACTTCTCCTCAAATATTTGCGAAGGTGGAAAGAATACACGGCAGTCAAACTGCGGAAGCAGGTGACACCACAGATGTCAATCACTTTTCAATGCCTTTGTTGACTGCAATTAAAATTTTATTTTTCATGCCTCAGCTTGTGTTTTTTTTTCCAGCTGCTGACTCGACAGTGCATGTGGTTCCACAACACGCGTATCACGGCTAAGTCGTTTTATCAGTGGAAAATTGCACTGCAAGAGCACAGAAATGTGACGCAGAAAACATCTGTGGCTTTGTGGCACTGGAGCCTCACGTTGGAGCGAAAAGTGAGGATTGTTTGTTGTTACCGGAAGCCGCCTTGATGAAGAATCTTGTCAAGGAAGGAAATTTCACAATAATTTTTGCCCGCGTGGCCTGTCTGGGCGCCCAAACATGAGACACCTTTCCACCTCTGTCTCAGTTTCCAAACCTCCTCAAACGTGCGGCGTAGGTGTGGCACGTTTTCGGGGCTAGGCTTTAAAAAGTGGTGCCAATCATGATAACATCTGAAGGAATGGGCACTGAACTTCATTGCTTGGCCGCGCGTGTTCAATACGTCGCGTTCTTGTTTTCAGGTTCTGCTCAGCTGGTTCTTGTACGCGCGGGAACGAGTGCGGAAGAAGGCGCGGTACAACGCTGCGATGGAGCGCCACCGGATGTACCTGCTGCGCCAAGGTGCCACCAAGTGGCTGACCGTCGCCAACGACATGGTCCACATCCGTCAGAAGATCGCGACGCAGCAGGGTGCTCAGGTAACTTGAGCCAAACACAACGTTGAGGGAGTTTCCTTTTCCTTTGCAAGCCCAGATGGTTTTCGACTTTGTTTTCCATGTCGTCTCATCCACAGGTTGCATTGAAGACCTGGCAGACAGTTCGGAAATGTGCCGAACATTGGCGGAACTGGGCTCGGCGGAGGAAGACTGCGAGGCCGATCACCCGTCCCACGGTCTCCGGTGTCCAGGGCCGCACATCGTCCGGAACAGCTGAAAGTGAGTTCTTGAATTTTCTCTGATAACAATGCTGTGTCACGATGAATGCTTGTGGTTCACGCGTCGTCGTGTGACAAGATCTCTGACAGCAAGCATACCATTTGTTTCGTTTCCATTTCAGAGTCCACTTCGCGAACTGAATTCGCCAGTCGCCCAGCTACGTGCGTGGAATCGCCCGTCCATAGCGTCACACGTCGAGTCGGTTTCCGCGAAGTACCGCCAAGGTAGGATTGCCCTTCTTTATGTCGCCACCGTGGAAGCATCGAGACCTGTTCGGTGACGTTTGGCTGATAAAGACTGACTCGTAACCCGAAACCAGAGTCGTGCACTCGGAATGTTTGTTGTGTAGAAACGTCTGTTGTTGAACAAAACCCGAACTGATCGAAAATTAGAACCACCAGTCTGGCCTTCATGTGCCTTGAGTGCCTGAGTTCCCGAGACGAAAAGCTTCTTTGGTGCCAATTTGGTGCTGGGATGTGACGACACGCACGTTGGCCTGCAGCAGAAGGCCAAGTTGAGATGGGCAACTCATGGCAAGAGTGAAATCCCAACAAGAAAGAGTCCTTGAACTTGTAGAACGAGAAGCAGTGCTCAAGGCAACTGCAGTGCGAAGTCCCTTGCAGCGTTGCAGTGGCATTAATGTCATCAATTCTTCCTTGTTTATCAATTCTTCCTGGTCCTCCTT
>JAAUXT010064597.1_pt1 | contig 10516 bp, 6 predicted proteins | sample 7278171 | NCBI WGS metagenome assembly JAAUXT01 (sample SAMN14350112, study PRJNA611818) | marine sediment metagenome | isolation source: surface marine sediment (1.8m) | place: French Polynesia: Moorea | collected 2018-08 | reverse complement strand
GTGATATATTTTATATCTTTGAAATTTTACTGTGTGTGTCAAATTCAGATATTTTTATATAAGAGATATCTCAATTTTTTAGACAATAATTTTTTTATCTCTCTCTCTCTCTCTCTCTCTCTCTCTCTCTCTCCCTCTCTTTCTTTCCTTCTTTTCTCTCTCTCTCTCTCTCTCTCTCCTTCTTACTCTCTCTCTCTCTCTCTTACCCTCTCTCTGTGTATTCTCTCTCCCTCTCCCTTTCCATGACTTGTGAGTGTTGCCTGGTTGACAGAATTGTTTGATTGCGGTAAAATTGGTTCTCGTAAGTTTTCATTCATTTCATCCACATGACGGCAAAGCTTGAGGGCTCACCCAACGAGGCTGCCGCACAGCGAACGCGACCCAACAGCCAAACTGGAGCTGACAGCTGCAGGAGGCAGCTGAAGCTTGAGAGGGTTTGCGTAACTGAAGGAAAATCAAATTTGCAACTCGATTCAAAACCTGACCAAAAACACGAGAACACGAGAACCTCATCAAAATGTGCCGATTTTGATTGGAGTTTATGCGGTCACAAGGACAGAAGGCGAAAAGAAGCAAAAAATCCAGTGGAACCCGTTGCCTGCTTCGCGCAACAAAACTCTGTCTCGCACACGAGTCGTTGTCTCCAATGCACGTCTCCGTTCTTTCCAGAACCACTCCTCGCGCCCAGCAAATCTGGCTGTTGATTTGTAGACTCTACCGTGCATGTTTAGCGAGCCAGCATCTGACGAGATCCCGAGAGGTTCGGAATGAATGAAGAGGTGCACGCGCTTCTGGAGTGGTTCAGGTGATCACTTGATCCCCGTCTTAATTAACAATTAATTACCCCCGGCGGTCAGTGGCTGCACTTTCTGATGATCAGCTCCAAGTTTCGGTTCTGGTTGCGGATCCTCGTCGTGTTCGAGTTTGAGGAGTTTTCGATGTTTCGCGCACAAAGTGCAACTTTCTCTGGACCGTCTTGTTTTTCGCTTTGCTTCGGGCTGCGAGTAGACCAGAGTTTGCACCTCTTTAGCTTTGAAACGGTGTCTTCCGCCGAAAGCTGGGTCCGCGCCCGTCAGGCGTGGCCTTTGTGCAAACTTTGGAGAAATTCCAGGTCGGATTCATGCAACTTTTGCAACGGGAGGATCCAGGGTGCAAAGGCTCGTCTGTCGTGTTCTTGGTCTTCGTGATTGCCCTGGCGTTGCCACAGCCCAAGCGCAGTGTGACAATGGAAGATGTCTTGGCTGTCACTGGGATCTGGATGACTGGAGTTAAAGTGTAAGAAAGGCTGAGATTGGAAAATGAGGAAGCAAAAGAACAGACTACATCCAGATAAAGCTCACAAAAACGAAAAATAAGCCAGCATGAACAGCAGACACATGCTTGTCAGAACAGCCTCAAGGAGTATCTTGCAGACACACCGTTGAGCTTTCTTTTTCAATTTTGCAAATGAAAGTCGTACACAGAAATTAAATTTGCATGAATGATCTCGGCTCCAGCAACCTTCTCCTCGTCGGTTCTCGACGATCTCTGAAGAAACATCTGCTGAAAATTTAATTTATTTTTCGCAGATGAATCATGCTGTTTTGCATTGTTCTCAGAAGGATTCCACTCCGCTTGATGATTGTGTGGAGCAGGTGGCTCGAGACTGCGGAAACAGCCCACTTCACACGCCCGGACAGAGCTCCGCACGAAACCCGGACGCCGCAGCCTTGGTTGTTGCGTGCTGTGCTCCGTTGTGCAGTGTTGCCCGATGGGGTTTCCGTTTGCAGAGAGAACTACGTGCCCTGGGCGACCAAGGCCGACAGACTCACCAACAAAGACATCTGCACAGACTGTGTTGCGTATCGAACAAGTCGACTTGGATGTCGCGAACAAAGTGATTTGAGCCAAACGTGTTGTGTTCAAGTGGATCGCGCATGCAAAGCGCCCGGTGATGCAGATGCGATCCGCGCCTGATTAGCGGCACGAAGCGGGCCGGTCCCCGGGGCCCCATCGCCACGCCTTGATGTGATTAGTTCATGTTCCGTCCGTCTCGACACCTGGAAGGCCCGATTGCGCACGGACATAGGGAGATCAAGCTCCTCTTCAAAAAGGTAGTCCAACCTCCAAAGCGAAAAACCAAAGAAGAACCGCATTGGTGTTACTCCAGATCCCCACGCAGGTATTCACACGCAGGTGGAGCAAGTTTTGTCGTTTCTCTCCTGCGTGCATGGTGCCAGCATGACTCCAGAGGGACCCCTTTTGCCTTTTCAAACTCGGCGAAAAAGCTCACACTTTTTGGGGGTTTTCGGCACAGCTTTCTGTCTGAGACGAAGTGCCTGGATGCTTGTCCAGACGACTCTGCTTGAAGTGGACTGAAATATCGGCGGGAGTTTCGCATATTTTGCTGGAATTCACCGTTCTTGCGTGTTTCCATTGTGATGGCACACACTCTGAGCTCAATGCATTCTTCTCCAGCTTTAGTGCACCACACTTTGTTGGAGTTCTCACTGGGTCCCCAATGAGAATCTCCTCTGTTCTTTTGTACACCGTGTTCTTGTTCTCTGCGTTTGATGTTGTACACACCGGTACTTCCATCAGAAAGAAACACCCACAAGCAGCACGAAAGATCTTCCCCCAAAATTCAAATGACAACAGACTTGATGCCCCAGGACAATCTTGACTCGTCCTTCGCTGCACTTCACGATCACACGCACTGTACGAGCCCCTTCGCCTGGTGCAACGGATCTCGAGGCACAAAACGGGGACTGCTTCAGGTACAGTGCGCGAAAGGAACGAACTCAAACAGAGGAGGGACAAATGAGTGTGATAATCAGCCCAGCTAACTATTTCCAGGTCGAGAAGTTGACAAAAGTACCCAAGAGAAAAGATCTGAGGTTCCTTTACATCTCAAAGCACCTCACAGGCGATACTCAGAGTTCAGTCCTCCTATGTTCCCCTTCATTCACCCACCTTCAATGGGCACCATGTTCTCGATCTCGGCGCGCGGCAGGTAGAGTCTCTGCGGCATGGTGAACCAGCGCACGCTGACTGGGTGCGACGCGTAGAAGACGACCGTGATGCTGGCGCGTCGTCCCGACGTGAAGTTGGCCACCTGGCGCTTGAAGACCTTGAGCATTGGGATCTGACGCCCTGTCAGCGTGTCCACCTGGGAAGAAGACGAGGAAAATGACAATACCACATTCTGGCCACGAGTGAAGGAAAACCACAAATTGCTTTGAACTGTGTCTGGAACTCAAACGCGGACTCTTCGGGCCCACGCAAGAAAGCGTTCTGTATGTAGAGTCTACGAGTGTGCCGGCGCCACCTTCAGAACAGCAGCCGTCCTTCGTGACTGAACGCTGGAGTTCGGCTGGAAGGAGAGCTGCAGATAAACCAACGCTTCTCACTGAAGTCCGCCCCCTGGGACTGACAGGTGACAGAGTTGGCAGCCGAAACAAACTCACAATGAGTCACGAAACAAACTCTTTGGATTGCAGTCGCTTTGGAAGTTTCACCCAGTGTAGACCTGCACGCAAACAGACCATTCTTCACTTCCGCCTGAACCAGTCGTTCGGCTCTTGAATCCGTCTGTCAACAGAAGTCGGAACGTGCTGCGCTCTCTTCAAACAGTTCATATCCGCTGCAATCCCGCTCCCCAGCCGGCCGGGGTGGATTCACACGGCGAGCAGACGAAAAGTACAAAGCAATGACAAGTGGCCTCAATTGCCGCAACAGGAACACACAGCTTCTGCCGAAGGAGGACCATGCCCCAGACCCTTCTGGATCCAACCATTTCTGGGCTTAATTCAAACACGAGAGCGACTGCTCGAAGCCAGCACGTCCCAAATTAATTTGAGTTTGAATGCCTCGGTAAGTCTGGCCAATCTCCGCTCATTCTGCGGGAGACTATCAAACTGCGGCTCTCACGTTTCTTGATACAAACATCTAATTTTCATGCGAGTTGATACAGGACCCCAGCAGCACCGTCCTGACAGTCAGTCAGGAGAAATCGACCGCACTTTGATGGTCAAATTTTGCGAAACAGGTGTTCTTGGCAGAAGAGAAAAGATTTCTCACATGTTGCTTTTGCGGTGCTGGGTTTTGGTGGGTGGGTGTGAGTGGATGCAACTCATTCTTCCGACATCACGCAACATGTTCGCATTTAATGTTTCAACGTTCTCAGCCTGTTCCAATAGCTTTGATGACCACTTTGACACTGGCAGCCGACAAGGATATGCCTTGATGCCACTGCCTTCGATAAATTTCCCTTCTCGGAAGGAGTGTCATTGTTCCTACACCCGTGAGACCGAGTTTTCTCAATGCCTTGTTTGAGAAAATCCCACACGAAGGTCCGATATTTTCAACCTGGCACTGAATTTTTTCTGGACGTGGTTCGTCGACGAATTTTCTGCTCGTGTGCAACGCTTGGACTGTCGCGAAAGCAAAGAGCTGGTTCGTGGCCGAACCACGATTTACGTACGCTTATGTCTCAACTTGCTTGGTCCCACGGGGCGTCAAGATGCTGGTGACCGCACATTTTTGCCTTGCTTCGCAGAATGAAGAAAAGAAAACTTGTTCCCAGATTTTGCGCCGAAAGTCCAATTTCTTCTTTTCACTTGTTCACAATGAAACCGGAAACACCCCACCCCACAAACCCTTGAGAGAAGAGTGTTGGGTGGGCAGTTTGAATCTGGTTCGCCAGGTACAGCTGCACATGTTGCCCGCAGGAGCTGACATGTTCATTTCACACTGATACACATCAACTAAGTGGACTGGTATGGGTCATAAATTTATTGTTGCTGCGTGGCAAACGTGGATCGCTGAGTGCGCAGGAGTCAATTTTTCCACGTTTCACCAAAAGCCGCATTCGACCTTACTTGTGGAACGCTTTTGGTCACAAAGAGAGGAAACGAATGTGTTCGTCTCCGAATTTGATTGAGGAACAAAGGACTCCATCGAGGACTTTGTCGGCACACACAAGGTGGAGGTCAACTCACCACAGGCTGAGTGATCCTTTGTGTTGCTGAAAGTTCACCTCCACCAAGGATCTGCATCCCTTTGAGATGAGAGTCCTTTGTCCCTGTTTTGACTGGATGGAAGATTTTTCAAAGTCAAAATGTGACCAATGTTGGCGGCTTTCATGTTTGGTGAGTGTCTGAAAGTGAGAGAGGCCTTGGAAATCAGGGCCCACTATAAATGTGACCGAAATGAGGGGCTGCAGGATGATGCTTCCTTTGGGAAACCTGTGTGTCCGTGTCTGTGACTCTGGTCAGCTCAACCCTTCAGGTTTTGGTTGTATTCTGATTTTGGCAAATTGTCCCAAGCTGTGTTGCAGTTTTCAGTTGTGAATCATTTGCAACAAGAGCCAGGACTAATCCTGGGCAAGAAGAAGCGATCCAGCTGTTGTGGGGTTGCAACGTCCGGTATCTATTGGCGTTTCAAACAGGAGGGAAAATGGTCTGAGCCAAGACGCAATTCTTCAAAGTCCTTCGAAAACATTACGATGTTTGACTTGTTTTGCTACGAGTAGAGGCAACATAGTTCCAGTTTACCACGGATTTGATACAACCCACAAATAAAAGATCTCGCAAAAATCCAACGGGCAAAGCTCAACACGTACTCGCTCACTGATAGGAAGAACTGCAGTCGGAAGAAGTTCTCCATTTCTCCGAGCCTGTCAAGCACGTCCGCGTGGACAGCTGCAGTTCAAATGTCGTTTCACAGTTGTTTCCATGGGACGGTTTACTCGCTCACTTCCTTTCTCTCGACTCGTGTTGTCAGAAAATACAGCTCTTATTATGTTTGCCTCTGCGTGTGTGTGTGCCAGGTAAAAAAATTGACTGTCTGTCTGTCTGTCTGTTTGTCTGTCTGTCTGTCTGTCTGTCTGTCTGTCTGTCTGTCTGTCTGTCTGTCTGTTCGTCCGTCCGTCCGTCCGTCCGTCCGTCAGTCCGTCCATTGTTTGTTTGTTTTGGACACATTGGGGGAGATAAATGTGTGGAAATGCAACAAAAAACAAACACAGCTGTTTTTGGACTCCTCAGATGGTGAAAAGGACAAGTCAGGGACGCTGGAGAGACTTTCTGACCATCAAATATTCATCCGTGTGGAGCGCGTGTAACCGAGTGACACACACGTTTTTATCCATTATCTGCATGAAACTTTGATGCTATGTGATCAGAGGCACTCAACTGAGTCAGGAGAGATAACAGAGAAAGCCAATTATTGGATATTGTACAAAGCATAGTTTCAAACTGGCACCAAAAACGACAGACAGAACAGACTCCTGGACATGTGAATTCTCGATGCTCCACAATGAACCGTTTTGGGCCAAGGAGCACAAACCTTGACCCGGAAAAATACTGGCCCTGCAGGCCCGTGCAAGTCACAGATGTGTGAATTTTCTGAAGTTGAACTCGTGGCCAGGAAGGTCTGACCCGAGTCTGGATCCACTCTTGCTACCAGAGTCAGAACAAAGTTCAGCTACAATCTGTGAGCAGCTGAGCAGCCTGATTTCATTTTTCTACCAACAAATGTCTTTCAGAAACGCCTGCTTAGTTGAAACGTTCTCAGTGTAGTGCACAACAGATCCCTTCAAGGTCCGCGCTGAAAATCCGCGTTTTGTGCTGTGATGCTGAGGCCAAAAAACTTTCCGTTGGGCCACCGCTCCGTTGCACATCAGATTCTCTTCTTCAGCATGTCAGTATGTGTGAACAATATTCGAGCTGGGCCCATGCTTGGAAGCTTGGATTTCCTCTTGGGTCCACTCACCGAGGGCCGTGAGGTCCTCCATCCCGAGGGAATCTAGTCATCCAGCCTGACGGGCCAATCTCAGCGACAATACCATGTCCGAGCGTCTCAGCATTTGTTCGTGCAGCCCTGTGGGCGCCTCAATGGAATCTCGAGGTCACGCGTTCGCTTCCAATGCACGTCAAGTTGAGGCGTGTTGACAGCTGTTTTGCCCTTGCAATAATTTTAGCATGAGTTGTGAATGGAAACGTGGGATTCAGATTTGGACAGGATTTTGTGAGATCATCTGACGGTTTCTGTTCTTGCATGTGAAAGGGTTCGACGTTGCTTTGCACTCATCCCAGGTTGTAAACAAACGTACAGCCTGAAGGAGAGCAGCAACTCCCAACACAATCTGAAGACTGGTGGAGATTCAAGTCGTCGGGTCACTTGCCGGGTGCACGCAAGGGTTCAGGGCAGAGATTTGAGTCTGCAGAGATTTATCAGTCCTTTCGCGGAAGACGATCGCGCGGTCACGAGTGTTCGCAAATGCATCATTCTGCATATCTATCTTCAAACATTTTTTATCAGGAAGCATCAAAACTCGGTAACAGGTGAAGATGTTGCTCGATGCGTAAGCAGATAAATTTGGCGGGGTCTAAAATGCTGGAATCTCTTCGTGCCTTTCTTCAGCACCGAATTTATTTTTGTCACTCTTCATGCAATTTACACCAGATTGGCTTTCCCATTCAATCTAAATGGAGTCGACTGATTCCCGTCGCGTTTTCTTCTGTGGGAGAATCAAAGGTCTCAAGGCGGAATCAGCATCAGCATCAGCACCACACATTGGAGGTGGATCCGCGATCTTGTTGCCCCGACTCAAACTGAAGAATCGAAGCCCCGAACTTCATTCCTCAGACTGAGTGCATTCCTTGGAAACCTTCTCACAAGGACTGGGCTGGAGTCCCTCCGCGCGTTTATCAACATGAGATCCACTCCAAGGAACTTGGTGCAGGACGGTCAACATTGGAAGATCCGCTCCAGACGGCTCCACCGTTCTTCACAGCCGCAGCTCAGTGTCCGTGCTCAGGATTGCTGTCCCAGGGCAGTCAATCTTTTCACACGGTTCAAGTCTCACTTAACGCGTTTGACGGAAGACGGCTGGTTCAGCCGACTCGAAGCAAGCCGTCTCACTTCTTATCAATAGGAATTTCTCTGGAAAGATCAGAGAAAAAGTGTGGAGTTTACACGAAGGTTTACACGAATAGAACTCAGCAAAATCAAAGGAGAAAACTGGAGTGAACCCTCCTCTTTGTCTTGCCGGTTCGAATGACGCAAAGAAAACAGCGTTCTCAACAAGAAAGCGTGCAGGAGCGGATCAACGAAGGAGACGACCCCGACTTTTTTGTTTCCATTTCAACCCAAGGCACAAAAACTCACTTTTTATCTGGTGTTTTCAAAGCCAGGACTTACCAATCTGGTTTCGCTTTTGGATCTGCCTCACTGAAAGACATCAAGAGTAATGTTTCTCAGTTTATTTTGTGCTCTTTCTTGCAACTCCAAAAACAGAGATGTGTGACACCAGAGATTTCAGACCACACACAAAGACGTGTGAACCTCCGTCAATTTTGTTTCAATACCCTTTGAAGTTTAATTTTGTCTCATGCAATTGTCGGAAGAATCTATTTTTATAACAAGTGATTTGCTGTGGAAACCTTACAGTACTTGCTTCTCCTCCTCTGAAGACATGAAACAGATCCGTAACGCGGGATCTACGCTTTGAGTGCAGGAAATTGAGGAGATTTATGTGCTCTTTGTCTCTGACACCCGCGCTCATGTCTCTGGTGGATCTTGAAGGTGGGGGCCGATCCGGCGACATCCCAATATCTCTCTTTAACAATCAAGTTCAAAATTGATGTGGGGCCCTCCGACTCCAAACAGGGAATGTGCCTGTCTGATTTTGAGCTCTCAATGGTCGGACATCTTGAGAAAGCGTCTCACTTCCTGCTGGCAGCAGTCTCATTTCGGATGCCTGGGACTCCTTCCCTCACTTTTTTCGTGTTGGTGCCCCGACCCGACCCTGTTCAATTACTCTCCGAGGTGTAAGATCCAGCCGGAAGAGAACACACCCACACAATTTGCATCAAATGTGGCCGCAGGTGCTGGGTCATCGTGGCGTCAAAAACGAGGGGGAGACATTGATGGGCCTCAAGTCATCGGAGCCTGCACAAACCCTGAGACTTTTGTTTTGTCAGTTTGATGCGAATCGTTCTTGTGGTGCAAACAACACCAAAACCTTACATTTTGTGCAAGTGTCACAGCAAGGTTTCAAAGCGCGTAACGTATACGCATTCCCCCACGTACTCGTGTATGTTGCTGACGCCCATTCAGGTGTTTCACAAATGGGGAAGTACTCGGGTGACCTCAACAGGCAACATGAATAGTTCAGACCGTAATAACCCGTAATGGCCAAACCTGAGCCATGTTAACAGTAAACATGCCGACCCATTCAGTGCCGTAGCCCGTGCACACCTTTAATGGTCTGAGCCACTTTAGGCCAAAGCAGTAGTTAAGCTGTTGAGAGGCAGATCACAGGAGGGGAAAAGCCCCCAATTATGTGAGCTGAGTGGAAAGAAGTGCATGTAAATCCAGAGCCATCAGAACACCACTTTTCACACTGACATGACAAGCAAATCAAAGTGAAGCAGAGTCAATATTTTTTATTTCGGTGACGTTTTTGATTTTCTGGTCTTCGGGTGGGCAAAGCCAAAGCGACACACAAAGCAGTTATGTGGTCAGGAATCTGTGAAAATAACTTCGACTGCGGTACGTTGACTGCAACAGCCAGGTCCGACGCCGAGACAAATCACCGAGTGCTCACTCAACAAACACAGCCAACGCCTCGTGGGAGGGACGCCAAGCCTACAAGGCAGGGGAAACGTTCCTGTGGTCAGGAGGAAGACCTCCGGTCACGGGAACTCTTTTGAATGTGCCCCATTAAGGCTCGCTCTACTCAGGACACGTGTGCTTTCCCGACATCCGAATATTCTTGTGCTGGTCTGGTGCGTGTGAAATCCGCCCGCGTGTTTTCAGTCCAAAGGAACTTTCCCGGCAAGTCAAGATTGTCTCGCGCCTCTGGATGAGGTAGGCGGAGGAAAGCACCAATGGCCGTAGACCTCCTTCTCACTGTCAGGACACTCACTGCGTACTCCAAATTTGACCCCATGAGGAACAGAAAGTTTCTGCGGAAGCCCGCGGAGCGAAGTGGCGAGACATGGGATTTTCAAGATTTTCATTGAGGTAAAACTGATGAGACAGGCGTCCCTCAACACGGTTGACTGCAATTGAAGTCAAGGCCTCAAAACTCTGAAAATACACAAGCCTTTGTTTGTACTCGCAGATCTACACTTCAGGCAGTGAACACAAGTCACACTGCAACACAATGTGCGGCGCCAAATTTGCGAGAAAATGTGACAGACAAGTCACAAACTTGCTGCAAACGCGCGACGAAACGGCGTGGCCGTCTGCAATCAACGTCAGTGAGAAATTGACGTGATCCTCACGTGTCTTCTGTGAAGGTCGACCTGCACAACCTGCTGATGGATTGACCTCCAGAGACATTTGCATGCTAGAACAGGCTTCTTCAGTCTGCACAGGAAATAACTTTTGAACTGAACACCAAAAATCCTGGTTGTGTTGTACGCGGTAAGAGCCACTGAAAGAGTTCCCGCTGGTTCCTGCCATTTTCCGTGTTCTACCAATCCATCGCAGTCGGTTGTGAGCTTTCCTTGCGTCCGAAAATGAGAAT
>JAAUXT010107062.1_pt1 | contig 10517 bp, 10 predicted proteins | sample 7278171 | NCBI WGS metagenome assembly JAAUXT01 (sample SAMN14350112, study PRJNA611818) | marine sediment metagenome | isolation source: surface marine sediment (1.8m) | place: French Polynesia: Moorea | collected 2018-08 | reverse complement strand
TGTTGATTGTTTTTGTCATGTCACCTTTTGTTCTGCCTTTTGTTCCCAATGCTCGCACAAAAGAAATTGTGTCAAATACCTTCATCATGTTCAGCAACATTTCTCGCCAGAAAAGAATCCCCCTTCGTATAAAAAAACTTCCTTGTCGACGATACAGATCTTCGTTGTGCTGCAGACGGCGGGCGGGTTGTGTGACCGGTTGTGGCTCTCGTATTTCAGATCAAGATGATGCTGACAGAAGAGCAGGTCAAGCTGAAGGGGCTGGTGGCGGAAGCGGTGGCAGTGCTGTGCAAAAACACACTCAGTTTCTCCGCTGGAGTCACCATAGAAGGTCTGCTCGGAATCACGACGGACAATTCGGACGTGTTTCTCATCAATCTGAATGAGAACTTGACTGTGGCGGACGGGTCCAGTGACGCCAGTCGCGCTGTGCACACGAGCAAACCGACCAGCGTGGAAGCGACCAAGAGACCCGGGCAGGGTGCGAGGAAACGGGCTCGAGAAAACAGTGCGTCCAACTCACCCCGATCCAACCAGGCGGCAGCAGACGCCAACGAAACAGAATCTCCACCATCGAAGCGTCCTGCAACAACTGCTGAAAGAGAGACTCAAAATGAAGCTACCAGTGATAGAGACACAACTGACCAAAGCAAAGACCAACCGTCCAGTGCCAAAGGTCCAAACGAAAAGGTCAGCCAGCTTTTGAGCTCGTTTTGACTTGTTGAACATGTGCGGACTTTTCATATTTCAAGCAGCAAGCTGTTTCAAACAAAGTGCTGGCCGCCAATCTGCCAACGTTCATGAAAATGAGCAAACATCAGTTTCACACAGCTGCGACTCAATGCAAAAGCGGCTGAACATTCACGCTGACCCGTTTGGTGGGTCTCAAACTTGTGCAGCTCTGACTGGTTTCATGTTTCAGACGGGTGCTGAGCTGGACGCGCCAAACCTCGGAGACGATCTCGACCTGTCGCGTTTGAAGACAGAAAACGACGAAAACTCCCACGACTCCACACCCGCCGTTGGTGCAGACAACGAGCAAGACCATTCAGACAACGTGGTAAGTTCTCTCCACACTCCGTATTGTTCGACGCAGTTCAGCTTGCGCTTTTTCCTGGAAAGGACCCTCCTGTCAGATTTGGAGGAAAACGGGAAGTTGCACTCGCTTTGAATTGGTTGAAACCCCATGCCGATTTCCGGCAAAGCCAAGCTGAGCTGCTTGTCTCTTCTCACAGCCACTGCAGTGAATGCCTCGTCCCATCTGTGTAGAATTAAGCTGAGCTGCTTGTCTCTTCTCACAGCCGGTGCGAAGTGCTTTCAAATGCATTGAAAGCCACATCAAAATTTTTTTTCGTGCGGTCGGTTCGTGGCTGTGCGAAGTGAAAATACAATTTGCAAGGAAGTGCTTTTCTTCGAACATTCAAACTAGAAACCGTAGTTACCTGCCCCAAACGGTTAGAATACGCCCACATACGAGTAGCTCGTCGGATTTTGAGCAGTCGACAAAAACGTGTGAACTTCAGACAACTGCATGCCGTCGTAGCTCGTGGTCCGTAGAAAATACAACGGTAGTTTGTCGTAGTCGCAAAATTCTGTGTGCAATGCAGTCTTGTCAGTTCAGTCCGGCACTGCGCATGTTTGAGTATCAAGCGCCAAGGAACCAAGGTGCTGTGATATGGTGGTCAACGCAGTGTTGGAACCGATTTGACTGCTTTTGCAAACAGAAGAAGAAAGCACTTTCTTGTCGGCATCGAAACTTTGGCGAAATAGTCGCAGTGAATTTCGTGGTGGTGATGCCAACCCAAGCGTTCAACTGTTGACAAACCAAGTGAAATTCTTGATCGTATCTTTCCCCATGGAATGCTCGAAACGTGGTCTTCAAGCGCACCGAACTGGAGCAAAAAGGGTTTCCGAATGAATCACGAAGAACCTTGGATTGGCAAAAATCACCGTCGCGTGTTTTGAATGCAGTTCTCAAATCGAGATATTTTTCACTCGTGCTTCGGTCGATTTTAAGCGTAACTTTTGGCTGCATGCATTTCAACCCAAATTGTTCGTTCGTTCGACTAACCGTGGTGACTCCATCTGTCAGATGGAAAAGTACGATGTAAGATGGGCTTGAGAGAACCGGCGTTGTCTTGGGTGATCGCGGGGTCGAGTTTTGCACCTTTTGGATTGGAGTGGTGGCTCCTGTTTCTGATCCGTTGTGTAGATTGGGCCAGTGATGGCATTGCGGATAGTTTTCTGTCGTCTTGCACGATATTTTTTTCGGCGGTGGTTTCCATCCAGATGGTGAGTGATGAGCCTCGCTATCACATTTCCATGTTCTGAGGATGTCAAGTCGGTCGGACTGGGTAAAAAACACCAGGATTTTCTCTTTCGAGTTCACCTGATTTCGTGGCATCGTCTTTGTCCCCAAGTGGGGAGGTTGAGGTGTGTTTGAAACCATCCAGTGACAAGGGTTTGGAGTTTGGTGTTTCTGGGGTGCCCCTTGCTGAATGTAGTCGTGCGTGCTTTCATCACGCGTCCAAAATTCACGGGGTGTTTTGCGTATCTTTTGCAGTGGATGCCGCACCAGTTTGGTGGTGTATGGGACGGGAGTGGGAGCAGGGACGAGGACGTTTATCCTCAAGGCATCGTCAAAGTGGAATCAATTGACTCTTGTGCCTTCCCTTTCGCACCAGGCTCCAAATCGGCGAGCACAAATGTGTCGAGTAGTGTTCAAAGTACATCAGAGTATTTCCCACAATGCTCCGCTTCAATGGAGGACACGCATTTTACAGGAAGTTGTGAGGCGATGAACGTTGTTCCGGGTTCGGACGCCATGTATCAAGCCCCACCTGGTGTTTACGTGTCTAATTTTGGACAGCACATGTCGACCACCTCCAGTGCACGAGCTGTGCCTGTGACTTCGAGTTTGGTGCAAGGCTATTCGCAACACGTATCTCCTGCCAGTGCTGCAACCAAAAAGGACAAATCTGGATCGACGTTCGTGTGCAACATCTGTGGCCACATGTTCAAGAACAAAAAGTACCTGAACCAGCACATTGAGAATCAGCACACCAAACCGGGGCGGTTCACCTGCCAGTATTGCGGGAAAAACCTCAACTCGAATGGAGCCAGGTTCTTGCACATGAAGCGTGTGCACAAGTTCTTGTGAATACCACTCATTGTGGTTGCGAATTGTGCACTGTTGTTGTTTGCATTGAGCAGTATGCTGTGTTGTCCATTTGGGGTTCATTTTCGAAATGAAATTGTTGCGTCACTCGTTCATTTGATGCAAATCTTTATGGAAATCAGAACTGCAGAGTAGTGTTCGAATTCACTCTCGCATACTGTCGGTGGGATTCAAATATTTGAGCGAATAAAATGTGACTGCTTGGGCAGGCTTCGAAGCAGACAGAGCAAAGGATTTATGAGAATTGCTTTCTGTGTGGCAGATCCACTTGTGCAGGTGCGACACAGAAGTTGTGTGTGTGTGTGTGTGTGTGTGTGTGTGTGTGTGTATGTGTGTGTGTGTGGTGGTCTTTTCTGTTCTGCAACGTTCACACGTGGTTGATTGCAGTGTGTGGAAGTGTGCAATGTGGAAACATTAGATGCTTGGACAAAAGTTCCGACTCAAGGACTCGTGTGCGCGTGCGCACTCGTGCGGTGCTTCAGCTCGCGTAGAGCTCCTTCGGCCTTGACCGACGTCAAGCTCCGCTCCACGCACAGCGCTTTTTGAGCCGACGGGAATGAACTAAAGGTGGACCACCTGTGTCTCTTTGCAGTTTGCACCCTGGGAGGCTGCACTGGACAACGCCGCTCAGTTGGAAGGCATTGTAAACATTGAGCCCATGGACATTCCGAGTCCGCCTGAGGACAACAGTGAGGACGAAGACACAGGAAGCCTGAGTCTGCTTCCAGACGACGGTACTGGTTCTGGGACTTCCGGTCTCAAACCGGAATACGCTGACAACGGCTTCAGCCTGCAGCAGTTTCTGACCATCCCTCAAACGAGAAGTAGCACGAGCGTTACGACTCCGGAGAAACGCGGGCGTAACAAGAAGGCGTCCGCCAGTGCAATAGCGTCCAACATCCTTCGAAAGAAAGAGTCCGCCAGTACGATAGCGTCAAACATACGCAGTTTGGTTCCGCGCAAGATCGCTCCGAAACCTGCGGCTAAAGAGGTCAAGGCTCCTGCCGTGATTGGTTTGGTGCCGAAGATATCGAGCGGAAACTCTGTACAAAGCAACACTGTGCAGCTGGTCCAGGCAGGAACAGCCGCTAGCACCAGCCCATTGCAGACCGTGGTGGCCGGAGCGAATGTTGTCGCTGGAGCAAATCTGTTACGGGCGTTTGTGCCTCAGATTTCCGGCGCGTCCACGAACACGCCCCGTGGCGTTGTGCAGGCGTTCCTTCCCGGTGTGTCCGGAACCACGACACTGCAGCCTCGGACCCCCGGTGACACGAGCTTTGTGCCGACATTGGCACCCAGAGCACCGGGTGCCAACACGAGCATCTTGAGATTGAACATTGTACCACAGACCAGCGTCACCAATACGTCCAAAGCGCCCGCGGTTACTTTGGCACCGAGTCATTCCGAGGCGACAAAGAAAGGTGGGCACTTCAAGTGCGTGCAGGACGGTTGCCAGGCACCTGCGTTCCTCAACAAAAAGGCGTTGGCGGAACACATGGCCACTGCGCATGCGGGTACGGGTACGAGGCAGCAGATGGTGTACCACTGCACAAAGTGCGGAATGAACTTCAAGAGGATAACCACGTTCAACAGGCATCAGAAGATGCACAGCGCGGCGGCGCCCGTCCCCCAGCGTCGGATTCAACCGAAACCATGACGCGCCGCCGCGTTGCGTCCGTGAAAGCCAACATTGACTCAGAGAGCCCAGAACAAAAGAGTCGACACAGCTGTTTTGCTGGCATTGTAATTCGAGTATTGTTCACTTGGTAGATCTGTCTGTCGGTGAATTGCATGGGTGTCGGTCGGATGCGCTGCGTGTTGCGAAGGCGGCCAGACAGTTTTGAGAAACGGAGACTCGGGCGTCAGAACCACTCGCCAAAATGTAACCAGTTCAAACCCCACGACCTCTCCAAAAAAACCTTTCCGGGCACTTTTGGTTCAGAACACGCCGCAGTCTGAGAAAACAATGCGAAGTTCTTCAACGACAAAAATGAGTTGGTTTTATCCTCGTGATAGTGGTTCCACGCTCATGTCTGCATCTTTGCTTCGTACATGATGGGAACTCCAAATACTCCAGACAACGGAACTTGTAAGATGATACTCCAGAATTGGACAGAGTGGATTTGAATCCGCTTCAGTGTTTGCTCAGTGAAAACAGATGGCGACAGGTGCTGCATGTTGTTGTTCATTGTTTCACGTACGTACATGTGTACTCGTGTGCTTGCATTTCGAAAAGCTGTAATAAAATGTAGAAAACTAATTTACATGTTTCTTGTGTGTGTTATCATTCAACTGCCGTGCGTGTGGTGCTGGAGACATAAACTTGAGTGACTGGGCCATCTAACGATGACGACCACAAAACCAAACACGGGACGAACTGCAGAGTCGAAGTGTGTGCAGCCAAACACAAAAGCAAGCAGCAGCTCGAGTGAAGTTTCGAACAGCGGCCACGTCAGAGCACGAGGACACGTGGCGCTTCACGTGCTTTTTGCCTTCGTATCTTTTCAGACGTCAGAGAAGCGAGCGCACCAAGAGCTGAGCCTGTACCGGGAGGTCGGCTACGTCGACGTGCGCTCCCTGGGCCGCTCATGCGCGTCGCACGCAGCCGACAAATTCAGACTTCTGCTGCTGAGGGAGGCCGGTGTACACGGAGCGTACGTCCGTCTTGACGTGGCCGTGAAAGAACTCGGTGCGAAACCGCAGAGGAGTTGGTCTAGTCACGTGGTGAAGTCTGGAGAGCAAAGCGTGGATGAGAAGGCTGCAGTGTCGAGGGCTTCGCTTGAAAATGAGGGCGCAAACAGTGGTTCCCCCGCTGCGGAAGTCAGTGGAAATCAGGGTCGAAGCGACGACAGCACTAACCCGGAAGTGAGGGACCTTGTTGACAGCCTGTTGGGACCGACACAAGAAAACAATGATGACACAACCGCTCAGTCCGGTGGAGGAGGTGCGAGCAAGACTGGAGACGGAGATTCCTGTCATGGAAAAACAAACGGAAACGTCACGCTTGAAACCACACAACCAGACACCAATCATTTTGTGACTTTGGGTGCTTTTGGTAACCGCCTCGTGCAGACCATTCCATTGCCCACGCGCCCTGTGCCAATTCAAGAATTTTCATTGGATGAATTGTACTTGATACCCAAGAAGCCGAGGGCCCCAAGGAGACCGAGAGGCACTGGCTCGTCCAGAGGAACAACGAGAGGAGTTCCGAGAGGCAGAGGCAGCGGGAGACCGAGGGGGAGGCCCAGGCGCTCCCGCGGCAGGGGTCTTGGACGGGGGTACCCGTATCTGACGTCCGCTCTCTCCACTCCAGGATTGGGTTCCAGTTTGACAGTAGCGTCCGAAGATTCCACAGCTTTTGGTGCAGAATATTCAACCAGTCAGATTCCTTTGGCGGCAACGTCTTCACTGGCAGAGGCTGGCTCACATGACGCTTCAGAATTACCGGCTCCAGATGGGGTGTCAGGTGTTCTCTTCAATAGCGGAGTCGGCTTGTCACCGACAGATGGCTTCACCAGCCCGAGGGGCACATGGAGGCCCAGGAGACCCAGAGGAACCACCGGAAGGGGCAGAGGCTACTTCCCCGACAACGACGCGTCCATGTCCGAGGCGCCCCAGGGCCTCGTGACGTACGATGATGCTGCTCAGCTGGCCTGGTACCCCGAACTGGGAGCTGAAGCCTTCGGCAGCGGTCGAAAACGACGTGGAAGACCCAAGGGATCCGGGAAAGGGAGAACAAGAGGTCAGAGAAGGGGCTCCAGAAGTTCCAGCGGCCTTGGAAGACAGGATTTCACTCTGGATTTTTCGTCACCTCAGGATGTCACTGACGATTTCACCTCACCTTCCCCAAATTTTGGTCCGAGTTTCCCGCCACCTGAAGCGGAGGAACCTATCCCGAGTCTCGATCCAGCTCCGGACGGCGCTGACGTCTCTCTGCTGCCGGCGCCGGAGTTCGTCGAGATGCCTGACGCAGTCCCGCCGATGCTGGAGCCGGTCGAGCAGCAGCACCGGCCGCCTGAACTGGAGCCGGGGACCGAGGAGGAGGAGCGGAGCCCGCTCGGCTGGAACATCGACCCGTCGTCGGTGCGGTACCCGTCCTCGGAAACGTCATCGTCGTCGTCAGAAACGCAGCCGGCCGAGTCTCCTCCCGCCGAGGATCTGGACGAGTAACGGCTGCAGTGGAAGGACGAATGCGCGTGCGCGACGTGGTTTTGTTCACTGTTGGGTAGTGAGCAGACAGAAAAGTCACATGTAGGAAACGTCGCGGACGAAAAATGTGTGCCTTGAATTGACAATTGTTTGAGGTGACAAAGCGACTTCAGAAGCAAAACGACTGAAGGATCGCTGCGTATGCATCAGAGATTGTGGGAGGGTGATTGGTCCAAAGAGAAACTGCTTTCCCCGGAGTCGCACAAAATAGTCAAGAATTTTGCAATTTGGAACTGAATTGTAATTTTGATTCCTTGTCATTACTTTGATTGTTTCAGTTGATGTTGTTGTTGAATCGTTCCAGTTTTGTCGGTCTCACTAACCTGAACTGTGGTGCATGGTGTATGCAGCCAATGCAACAGACAGAATCAGAATGAAATGATGGTTGGGAAATGATTCACGTGATCGAGATTTCATCTTCTCTTGGTGGCATGGCATCTCGGTGTGGAGGATTCCTGCAGCACTACAGTCCGCAGCGTCGTGTCTTTTCAGACTGAGAACCATGGATGCGAAATGACGGATGAAGTGTCGCGTGGCGAACTCTATCGCGAGATCGGATACATCGACGTCGAGTCGATCGGTTCGCTGTGTCAGATTCACTGCGGAGACCAGTACAAGTTGTTGTTGCTCGGAAAAACGCATTCGGTGAGAGAGACTGGTGATGTTGAGAGTCCAGCTGCGAGCTCCAATGAGCTGCACCGCGGTGCAAGAGACGAGCAAGATGCGAGGTCCAGCTCTGACTCTCTTAGTTCTGGGAGGAGGGCCCGGCTGAATGCCAGGAAGTTGAGAGGAGCACCGCTTGCAGACTGCAGGGGGTCCAGGAAAAGATCAAAGAAAGCGACCGTGTCGATGTACAGTTCAATCTCATCCGATGAGTGGTCAGCCGGGCAGTCGCAAAGATCCAGCTCAAAAGATTCCCGCGGTTCCAGGTCCAAGTCCACCACAACAATAAAAACACCGCTTGCAGACGGCAGGACTTCCTGCAAGGGAATAACAAAGGCGAGTTTGTCGATGTACAGTTCGATCTCATCCGATGAGTGGTGCGCAGGGGAGTCTCAGAAGTCCAGTTCAAAAGAATCCCGCGGGTCCAGGTCTGAGTCCACCACAACAAAAGCACAAAATTTGATGTCAAGAACACCAAGGTCAAAAAGGTCAAGTTCGGCAGACTCCGGAAAGTCAGGTTCAAGGTCAAGTCCGTCAGGTTCAAGGTCAAGCTCGTCAGGTCCTGAAAGTTCTAGTTCGTCAGGTTCTGAAAGTTCAAGCAAATCTGGTTCCAGGTCAAGTTCGTCAGATTCAGGGAAGACCCGTTCGGCGAGAAGGTCCCGTTCTACAGGCCCCAGGAGGTCAGGTTCAAAAGGTTCGGAATTTGTGAGGTTGCAGAGTTCCTGGAACCAACATCCGCTGGCCAACCGATGCTGGAAATGTGCGAGGCAGTTTAATAATTGGACAGATCTCTACGATCATGCGAAGTGTTGCGCCAGAAATAAGATTCGCTTGGGCCCTCTTCAGTAGGTTTGATGTCCTCTTCTTCGACAAGTTCGAATGCAAAGCTTGAAAAAGACAATCAAAGCCTGGCTGTGAATCCCTTCATTCACCAAAATTGTGTTAAAGTTGATGGAACGCCAAACTTGCTTGGCAGACCCTGCAAGGCAGTCCAGCGCTGACTCCAAGGAATCCCTGTATCCACGAATATGAAAGAACGCACGCGGATATTCCTCTGGAAGTTTGACATTTTGTACAAATGTGTTGATGCACCTTGTCGCAACGTCCACGATTATTTTCAGCCAGAAAGTCCTGTTTTGTTCCTTGTCTCCTGTTTTCTACCCTCTCACTCTGATTTTCATAGATGTTCAGTGTTTCTGAATTGTTCGCATTAACAGACTAAAGTTGAACCCTTCCTTTGTTGTCGGTGGACACTATTTGACAAGAATTTCTGATAAACCATGAACTGCACAAATGGCCTCAAATTCTGTTTCATGCAGTGATTCAGGGAGAAATAGCAAAATGCTGACGGTTCCGTTTCCTGTACTTGAATTGGCCTCCTGGATGTACTCTCAAAGAATATGCAGAAAGTTGGTGTCTGTTTCAAAGTTCTAATAAACGCGACGTTTGCCTCCAAAAGTGGTGTTCTGTTGTGAAGAATCCGAAATCTAGGAACTTCCCGAGACGAGGGAATCGCACAGAAACGTGAGGCGTTTCTCAGAATGCGTCATGCTAGTGTGTGTGTGGGTGGATTGGTGGCCAAGTCCTGCTGTCAAGGAAAAATGTTGAGGTCCGTGGTTGAAATTTCCGTTGTTGCCAAAAATGCGGTGGTTTCTGCTGTGAATTGTGAACTCCAAAGTACGAACTCGGTCCGTGCTTGATCTGGGCACCGTGATGTGGATCAGTGGGGAGGGGGCTGCATTCAAGATACTTCGTGGTGGGCGGGGGGTGGTGGCTGCGATCTCTGTTTTACAACTGTGACTGCAAGGTTCCTAACACTGCATCTTTGCTCTTGTAAAACTCATGAATATGTGGAGACCTAAGCTTCAAGAGTGCTTTCAAACTTGAGTTTCTCGAAAAACGGCAAGACCCTCTTTGGGCGTGTATTGCACACAGCCGGTGTCGCTCTGTACTTTCAGAGTTCGAGTGGTGATCAAAGACCCAGTGGCGAGTGTGGTTTGCAGTGTGAACAGGTCATCATCAACATTCAACCAGAGCTGGATTCTGCTGCTTTGAACGAGACCAAAGTACTGTTCAGGTCCGGTCATTCCAAACAGGTCGTTCAAGCGATCGCAGAGAAAGTTGAACGAAGTTCTGGGGTCAGTCCATCCGGTGTTGTTTCAAACACGATCGTGGGTCTGAGCTCCCGCAGACAGATGCCAATGACAGCTACCTGCGCAAGTAACATGGATGAGAAGTCTCCAGCAGCGGTCTGCTCCCTGCCTGGAGCTGCAGTAACCGGAGGCCAAAGCGTGAAGGCCACACCTGGGGGACATCCTGATGATGGACGAAGAAACGCGCATCGTGGAGATGAACACTTCAACAACAGATGACCTCATTACTTTCACGCGTCTATTGTTTGAAGCGTGCTGTGAATTTTCAGTCTCAACACAGTAGTCTTGTGAAAGTAATGAGGTCAACTGTTATT
>JAAUXT010122403.1_pt1 | contig 10519 bp, 17 predicted proteins | sample 7278171 | NCBI WGS metagenome assembly JAAUXT01 (sample SAMN14350112, study PRJNA611818) | marine sediment metagenome | isolation source: surface marine sediment (1.8m) | place: French Polynesia: Moorea | collected 2018-08 | reverse complement strand
TCGATCACCATTGTGTGCCAGTGTAATCGATCAGGTGATCGATCAGTTTTCTATCTTTGCCCCGGTGAGGAATCAATGTTTTCGTGCCATGGTAGTGAGGCTGGCGATGAATGTTCATCTGTCTCAACACTAGGTAAGTCACTCCACATATGGTACCCTGCATTGTCTCGGTGTGTGTCTAAATCTGTGGCAAGTCGCGACTTGAAACAAGGCGAGTTCAGATTTCATGTCAATGTTGCAAGGTGTCAATTTTGAAATTGTGTAGACTCTATCAGGGGGGGGGGCACTCACCCTGCATTAAAACTTTCTCAGAGTCCCAAAAAGTTGGTGTCGCGTGGCCCCACCCGTCACAGATGCATTTGGATTGCCCCAAGAAAAGTTTCAATCAACAAGCAAACACGAGAACAGTGACTGGGAAGTTTATTTTTTTCGCACTCACCTGTTTTGTTGGGCGGCTTGCGCTTCAGCCTCTGGACGGCGATCAGCTCATCGAGCTGCGACGGCGTCACGCCCAGCGCCAACGCCTTCTCCGTGAGATGGCGGAACGCCGCGCCGGGCGGCTCGTTCAATCCGTTGGCGTACATCGTGCAAGAAACATCAAATGAACCATCCTGAACAAGACCAAAGAGTTTTGTTGCTCGGTGGTCGCTTAGTGCACGGAAAAGAAAGCTCCGTGTGACGGGTGCCCGGTCTACTCGTTGTCACGTGTTCGCGCCAATTCCGCCGCACGGCAAATTCGTGGAGTTTCGATGCAAGGGTGAACAACTGTCTTTGTTACTGGAGTTCGGCCGCTTTGTCACAGCGAAATATGACTCAGTCGCCTTGGTGAGCAGGACCCATTCCGAAATTCTGCACGAAGAAGCAAAGCAGAAGCCCTGTTCTGGGACCCACCCGTACGGCTGCAGCTGCAGATGCGCAAAGAACAGTTTTCTGAAGAAACACACGAGCAATGCATCACAAACTTTTTTTCTGTATGTCTGACAAGGTGAAACCAAGAACATTCGTGTAAAAATGGGGTTTTGCGCGTGGATCAAAATTGTATGTGCAGGCGTATCAAAAATATTTGACGCCCAAACCTAACATAGATCTACCGGTACCATACGATTCAATCGATTTGTACGCCGTCGCACAAGCAAGAGTATGTCAAGTGAGTACTTATCACAAGTGCAGCACAATGTATATATGTATTTTTTCTTTGAGAGTTCGAACTCTCCTCCCAGGATAAATCCACCTCCACGTTGACAACAGGAACCAGGATCGACCACCCCCCACACTCTTGTTCCCCCTTTCCAAATCCCCTCAAAAGAACACTCATGTCAATGTGCTATCTGAAGGAGAGGGGCAACGCATACCCATTGCCCATCAGCGCGACCATGGAGGTGCGGGCCGCACCTACAGCCGATGATGATGCCCAATGACCTTCATTCCTGCAAGCTTGCACTGCACGCCCAAAATGCAAAATTGACATCGGCCCTTGCACCCAAATCACACTTCGCTCTCCTGTACATGTGTACGAGTATATAGGTTTCTGTCAGTCGAAGGTGGGTCCTGGGTCTGCAGGTTCATTCACTTTCAGACATGCAGGGCAATCACGTTGTGTCTGGCAGAATACAAACATGTCCGAGCCAGGGGCGGATCCAAGAGAGGGGGCTGGGGTTCTGGGCCTCTCCAACGCCCGGAATTTTTTTTATCCCGGCTCCCTACTGAATGTTTTGCGTGGCAAGTGGCATTTTCCTTTCTTTGTGTTAATTTTGACAAAGTTGGGCCTCCCAATTGGGACCTACTCCGCAAAAAGAAAAAAAAAACATTCTTCTTCATGTGCTGTTGCAAAAGTAGACGGAGGGAGGGAATCTGTTAGCTGAGGAGTTATGCCCCCAGGATCCACCACGCAGTGGGTCTGGTAATTTGGACGTCACTGACTCAAATTTGTCCACTGCAACACAGGTATTAATCGTTTTGCATGAAGTATCAAACATGATCAAATATGAACTTTGTCCGCGGAGCAAGACCTTCAAAATCACAGTCATGAAAAGCTGCAGAAAACCTCCCATCAAGGTAAGCAAAGCTGTCAACAACCGACGGAACTGCATCACAGGCTTTTCAGCAACAATATTTCTGTTGGTTCTTCCTGACAAGTGTTTGAATATTCACACACAAATGACAATGCGAACAGAGTTTGTGACGGGTGGTCAAAAGCATTAGCTTTGCCATGAAACGAAGCATTTCATTTTGCAAGTGAGTTCCAAGTTCCAGAAAGCAAATTTTACGCTGCATCCCAATGTCAGTTGTTGACATAAATTCACAAACGAGGTTCTGTCAAGAATTGTTGTCAGGCACCATGAATGAGGCGACCGACGATTTGTGCGCGGAGGGAGGTCATCGTGCCCGTCTTCGCAGTACACAAAGCAAGTCAGAAATCGGCCGCCTCAGTCATGCGGACGAACAACAATTCTTGACAGAACCTCGTACATAAGTTGTCATTAGGTTGACGCTTCTGCCTCAAGTCCCGGTGCTGCAGAAAGAGCAAAAGCCTCACATTCAGGAAACGTAAACTTTCTTGCTGCGGGTGTTGGTCGATTGACCTCTTCCGGCCAGCTTCACTTTTCCCTCTTTCGCCGGGCCGTGCCGCGGCGCGCCGGCTACACCAAGACGGGCTGTTTCTCAGACGGCTCGCTGACTCGGGTCCTCGCCTCTCGACGGTTGTCAATTTCCAGTAGCAGATACCCGGCCACAGTGAGCACCAACACTCCACCCGTGATGTACATCTGTCGGAGGAAAACCGTGGTGTGATCGTGCTGGGCGACACGCTGCACAGTCTCGCACCCTGGGTTTGCTGAACTTGAGAAATCGAGCCTGGGATTGTCTGTATCCACCCTGACTCACCTTGACGGTCATACAGAGAAACTGAGCGTAGGCAGCGGAGATAGTGAAGCCGATCGATTCGTACATGCGCAGGTTGGCGAACGCTCCCTCGCGGTTTGCCGGGAATAGCAGTCCACAAAGACCTGAAACGTAGGCCCAGAGACGTGTTTGATTGACTGAGAACTGCTGAACCCTCTCGTGGTGATTGCTGCCGCAGAAACAAACAACTGGATTTTTTTCCTCTCTCTCTCACACACAAGCACACACACACACACTTACTGCACGGCTGGGTCTGCCACACACCGTCACATACGCCCCACGCGCCCGCCAGCAGAAAGACCACTTCTGGCTGGGACGGTGTGGGGCGCCACAAGTACAAGGCGACCAGGATCCCCAGGTTCAGTGCGGCGCCTGCGAGAGAACGGCCACCTCAGGGGCTGAATCCTCCAAACCCCTTTTTGTGATTGCGCAGATTCACAGCAAAAATTCAGACAACGATCGAAACACATTTTTTGGCACACCCCTCACCTGCACAGATAATTACGACCCTCGGAATGCACTTCTGCAGACTTCCGACGAGAAACGCAGCCAACGCGCCGCATGCGCCGAAGCAGACCATCACGTAGCCTATCATGTGCACACCGAGCGGACACGTGATGAAAGCCTGAAAATTGAAGTCATACCACAATCAAGCCTTGCAGAACAATGCGTACGCATCGTAATTTTGTTTCGCGTGAATAATTTCATTTCAGACTGCAAAAGTTCAGATCTGAGTCTCCTGTGTGAACGTGATTGAACTCATTCAAAACAAAACAAATGACAAAAGGTATTTTCACATTGTGTGTCATGCTGTACAATTGATGTTTGCCAAAAGAACACACTCCTGCATGCAGGATGAAGGAACTCTGCGTATGTCTGTGGCCTTTCTCACGATTCCAGGGGACCTTCTTTTGAAAGTGTGTTCCAATTGTCGGAACTTCCACTTGGCCAATTATCCGCGCTTGGTGTGTAGCTGTGTGTATGCGTCCTTTGTGAGTGTGTTGTGAATACATGTGTGTGTATTTGACGCAGCGTTTCGAGTGTTGCGCTGCAAAATTTTGGCCTGCACGGTCAACAGAACACCACAATCACGATGAAGATTGCTGGAATTTGCATGGAATTGTGACGAATGTCAAACATTGGATTCTTTTGTCTTTCACAAAAACGTCACAAAACGTCCCATTTCCCAACCGTCTGAGCAAAAAAACTTTGCACTTTACAGCCCCAACAACTTTTCACAACTAGCTTCTCAATTCCTACGAGTCAAAGGCAAAAAACATTATTTCTGCTGCACTTGATGCATGCAAGAGCTACTGCATTGCAAGAATTCTGCACGAAACACAACACATGCATCTGAGGAACACTTCAGCGGATTTAGTACACGCTTCTGTAATCTGTCGTCGACAATCTCGATATTCCGACAAAGAAGCTCATCGCATTCGCTGGTCGAAGCTACGTCTTTTTTTTCTGTCCAATCATCAGGTGCGATCAGTTTTGGTTTTTGTTCCCCACCCACATGCAAGGAACCGCAAAATCAAACACCTGTACTTTCAACGTCCTGGCGACGTATCCGTTGTTGTGAGCCTGACGGAATAAACTCATCCATGAGAATTTCATTCTGTTTGGTCCATGATGAAGAAGAGGCCAAAATGAGTATGGACGAAGCAGGTCTACCCTTTATATTCCAGGACAACGAAAGGTGAGTCTCAATGATTCCAACGCAACGACGAGTCTACATGTATTTCTATGAAGTAGAAACGGCATACCATTCCTGACCTGAAAAACCCTACCTATGGAAACCGGGAGAACCTTGGTTTCCCTGGAAACGACGCAGCAAGTGGCAACGCAGCCGTTACTATAATTAAACACACAATAGTTGCAAACGAACCACAGCAACGGTTGTCAGCGACAAAATAAGGTTAAAACGTACATTTTGAAAACCTGAGATGTGTTAAAAATATGTGTGAAAGCCAAAACACCAGAATGAAGTTTCAGCAGAAAAAAAGTACTCGTGAATTTGAATACCCAAAATAAAATCATTTGGTTGTTCTCCAGGTGCGCTTCAGGTGTGCTATTCTCAAAACAATGCAGATGCATTTCATGCATGCAAAACTTCGTGAAAGTATTGATTAATGTATTCAAAGTCAGGTAAGCTTTTGGTGAGTTTCAGTGAAAATTCAGGTCCAGACTCAGCCAAGCAGTTTGGTTTTCCAATCGGTAAAGGAAGAGGAAATTCGTCTCACCTTGGTCACCTCGCCAAATATGAAGCTCTGCTCCATCCCGAGATAGATCAACATGGGGATGAGGCACCAGAGTTTGCGCGATTCGCGGTGCAGGTTGAAGATGGCGAACAGCTGCCTGGAGAGGCGCACCTTGGAGCGACGGAAGATCACGTCCAGTTTGCTGAGGAAGATGGCGAGCACGAGAATCCCGCCGAGAGTGAAGGCGCAAAAGACGCCGAGCAAAGTGTACAGCATGTACGGTTGGATCTGTGCACCGTCGGAGGCATGGTTGATCGTGTACGAATGACAGTAGGCGGCGCCACACAGGTTCACGTGGCTGGAAGTCACGGAGTTGTTGCTTCTGGTTGCATTTCCGACAGCCAGGCCATTTCCTGTGTTCGGGGCGGATGAAAGTTGCTCAGGTTTGTATCGGTGCGGATTTGTTGCCGCAATGGAAATGCCTTTTGCATCAACCACCTCAAACAGGGGTTGTGAACCATTGGTTTCCACCCAAACTGCGTCATGGGCATGAGCGTGTTCATTTTCGTGTTCCAGCTCCATGTTGAGAACAAACGAAGACACGAGATTGCCCACGATCATAGCAAGCTGAAGCAAGAAGAAGAAGAATCCGTTGAAAATGCCCAGAATGGCATCGTGATTCTTGTTGGTCAGTGCCGCGTAGGTGAGAGCCAGTGATGTGATGTAGGTTCCTTGCGCTGTCCACAGATTGGCCCACGAGAAGCCGAGCACGGCGGAGGCAGGGATGATGGTGTAGAAACGTGGGTAGAAGTTGGCCACGATGAACACGAGCAATCCGTGCAGCGCGAGTATGAGCGCGAATTTGGGACTGGCGCGATTGACGATGCTGGGCGCGAAAACGCAGCCGACCATGAAGGAGGCGTAGAGCGTGGACAGCGCCATGAGCCCGAGCCCGCCCGCGTGGTTGATAGACGACTGCAGGTTGCGGAGAGAGTAGAACGCCGTGAAGCACATCATGGCCCCGACGCTGAGCACCACCAGGTTCCGCAAGTAGGTGGCGCTCATGCGCTGCGCGCGCGCCTCCTCCGGCTTCCGCTGCAGCGGCGCGTCCTGAAAGAGCCACCCGAAGTCAGCGCCCGGCGCCACGACGAGATCTTACACCAAAATATTTCAAAAGTCAAACTCGGACAGGACCCGTGTCACCGTGAACAGGTCCCGTCGTCGAGCGCACACGCACGGACACAAACGCACACACATACACACACGCACACACCTGTTCGGCAACGAAGACGGGAGAGAGGTTGTCAAAGCTCTTGCGCAGGTGCTCGAGGCTCTGCGCGAGGACAGCGCTGTCCAGGCCCGAGGCAACTTCGGCCTCCGCCGGGTCCACCGCCTCCACCTACAGCACCAAGGCGAGTCTTTTTGTTTCAATCTCGATTCGCAAGAGGTTGGTTTCTTTCTAGCCACGAAAACAAAAGTGAACGCAAAATTGATTTCTCGACCTTTTCGACGAAGACTTTGGGGTACTGGTGCCTTGGATGCAGTTGATATTCCAAGGTGTATTCCTCCTCTTCCTCTTGTTCTTCCTTCCCTCCTTCCTCCTCCGTCACATCGTCCGAAAATACGCTCCGTATCTTCGCTGCAAGGCTCTTCGGATCCCCTGGGAAGCGCTCGGTTTGGGGAGCTCGTTCGCCCGACCTGATGCCCGTTGCATGGCGCAGAAGTGGCGTGGTGCTGGACGTGCTGCTCACCGTGTCGTAGTAGGTGGACGAGTCGCTGTCCCGTCTGGAGAGGCGGGACTCCTGTCGGGATGGGGTCGGAGACCTGGCGGCGGAAGCGCCCGGGGAGAGAGATTCACCCGCAAGGATCGGAGCACCAACACGCAGCGTGCGACCCGAGGGCCTCGTATTTGCTTCTTCTCCAGCTGCAGCATCCAGGGTTGGTGCCCTATGGTCGGATTCGCTTTTGGTCAAGAGTCGCGAGAGGGCTGGAGTGGCTCCAGCTAGCGAGTGGGTCAGGAACGTGGCGACATCAGGCATACGCAGCTCGTGATTGCTGACACTCGTCAGGCGCAAGGGTCTGGTGCGCACGCGCCAATCCTGTGCACTGGCGGTCTCTGGCAATTGAGTCCCAACAGGCGTTGAAATGTCTCCTGGAACACTCAACTCATGTGCGCTTGCGTGACACGGACGTTGTCTGGCAGAATTCTGTGGAATCCCTGCTGTGTTGCCTTGCATCCTGAATGTGGGTTTCCCATCCAAATTTGGTTGGGAACCACGGATGCCAATGAGGTCAACAGATCTGTGGAAATCACTTGGCACTTTACCATTGACCTGGTCAGGGCAGCTCACCTCGTCGCCCACCACATCCACGTTCCCCTTTGTGATGAACTCTGTGCTCTCATCATCCACGTCACGTGAGCTGTCGATCAGGCTGCGCCCCTCACCGTCCATCGGACCTCGCAGCCTCAGCACCAGTTCGTAAATCTGGAAACGGAATGCTCTTCGTAAGCTTCAGTTGATCAAAACAAAAGTGCGTAAAGGTCATTCCTTTCCTTCCTTGTTTGAGAAGTGTTTTGGTTTCTCTGTCAATCACACTCCAACTCCAGCAGTTTTGAGGACGAGAATATTCTTGGTGCAGATCCCTTTTTTTATGTCCGCCCTGAACACCAGGCTGAACACCAGACGTGTTTGACACATGAAGACAGATACCTGACCTTGATCACGGATGAAGAGACATTTTTCCTGACAGACTGATGTGTCGCGAGCTCACGCACGTAACAGCGGGCGCAACCTTCATGTGCACGCGCTCAGATTCGGGGCAGCACCTGAAGAGCCGCTTGACCAAAACCAAAACCATTCTGATTCTGAAACTGTTTCAACAAATTGAAAAAGAATCCTCGCCTTGAAACTGCAAGCACACTAAATTCTCAAATGTTGGCCTGGCGAGGTGGATCTTTTTGACGTTGTTGATCAGCACTGGGACACAACAGGTTGTCAGACTCATCGCACTGTTGTATGACAAACATCTCTGGCAAAAACAGTTTGTTGCACGCTTTTGAAGCTAATATACCTTTTTGCATGTACGCGAGATGGAATTGATGTTTGTTGATGAAAAAAAACAGATTGGCACAAACTGAACAGATCATGAATGCACAATGGATACAACCTATCCACATTTGTGCGCAATTTATGGTGTTAGATACCACACAGAGGCAAATATCCCAGAGCGTGACTGGCTCAAGTTTTCATCGCAGTCAATGCGTCAACTTGTGTCAACACGGAACAGTCGCCAAAACGAAGGAGAAATGTTTTTGTGTGAGGACAACAGTTCGTGACAAGTTTTCAATCTTGATCACGATGATCTTGATCCAACTTCAGCAGCAGAGGCGTGCGCTGTTTTTGCATTTTGCCAGATCCAAGCTTCGATTGTGTTCTTTTTTCATTTTGCTTGACGCCAGAACGTCAGTGTCCAAAAATTTTGCGGAAAGTGGATCCAAAATGGTTTTGGTCACGTCTGTCGCTGGAATGCTGCTGCGGGTCTTTTCAGCCGGATCGCTAAGTTTTGGTATGATCCTCGCACACCATGTTTGCTCCGCATACATGTGTTTGGACGTAGTCTATTTCTTTCTGAAATTACACGTACAGTACATTTTCTTGTAACCGTAGAACAGAGAGGACTGTCACAAAAAACAAGGCAACTCAGTTTCGTCCCCCAAAATTGATTGCTGAATCAATTGTATTGGCGTCGGTCCTTTCACGGGTGAAACTGTGCTACATCCTGTCTGGCGTGAGGATGACGGCACAACAGACCTGGATCTACTGCAGCTACGAATCTTAACAACCAAACATGGTTCCGCTTTATTGACAGATTGCCTGTGACACGAGCTGACTCACTCACCGACATTTTGGCGTTCACAACCTGCACGGCAAGAAAATCAGTCTCCCACGGGAATGCAGTTTCCTCGTTTTCGAGTCAACGTTACCACTCTCAAACAAGTGTCCACAAGAGAGATTGCCGCCGATAGTTTTGACATCTGTGTTCTCTGAACGGTTGAGGCTCAAACAGAATTTTGATGCTCGGGTTGCAAGTCAGGAAGCGCATTTTTGTGCGCAGGCAGCGGCTGCGGCTTCGTGTCCGGCGAAAAATCAAACATGGAAGTCCTGACGGGGTTGTGCAATGATGTGCAATCTCGGCCGGCGAGCCCGCAGCATGCAATTTTCGAACAGACAGCTCCATCGCCTGCATGACTCAAGTATCCTTCATCTTCTGGACTGAAGTTTTGATTTACCGATTACGTACAGATTCCAAATTCCCAAAGAAAAACAAGTGGCGACCTGGTCACGTGAATCAACAAGTGAAGAGCCGGCTCTTCACCAGTACAATTAAGGAAAAGCAAATTTTACAAAGCTCACTTGATGAAATTCAAACAAATGTGCTCGCTGACATATTGTGCAAAATTCCAGATCATAAACTTGATGCGCAAGTGTTTTGCTGTTAGAACACACAGTTTGGTTTGTGCTTCATTGGACGTTCACGTTCGACGTCCGCGTTGGACGTCTTCGCTGGACGTCTGCGTCCCGTCTGACGTCTTCACAGCAATTCAGTTTCTGCGCTCAAAGGGTTCTCTTTCATTGGACGTACTTACAGTGAACATGGTATTCTTGTTTTGTTGAAAAAGTCAGCGCTTTTCAAACAAAGAAAAGGTTTCGATCCAAATGCGTCGCTGCTTGATCAGCTGATTCGGGTCGCGCAGCAGCAGCAGCAGCAGCAACATTTTCCCGCCACAACTCGTTTCCCGCCAAATCTGCATCCCACCAAATCCGCGCAGAACTCACCTGAGTTTCGAAGTGCGAGTTTTCCAACTTTCCTGCCACAAATGCAAAAGGCGTTGCTGGTGTTCTGTATGTGTTTTCCTGTCATCGCCAAACGAATGCCTTTCTAGTGCATTGTGCGGCAGATCGCTGCTTAGAATGGCAGAACTGGTTTGAACCAGATAAACAACAGATCATTCGCGATTCGGGAGACCCGACGGTGATCAAACCAAAAACGCATTTCCAGATGCTGTGCACTGCTGGACAAGCACACAAACAGCACGACAGCTTGATTTTGGCATCCGTTCATTTTTTGCAAGAAAAAAATCTGTTGTGTTAACCAATCTGCTCTTTCCAAAGACTACTGGTTGTTTCACTGTGCCAAAAAATGAGCAAAAGTCAACTGAAGTCCTCGCAGTTTTGCGCCTGTTCCCCACAGGACACTCCGTGGACACTTTTTCACGCAACTTTCAGACGGTCGAGTGGCGGGTGTGAAAGTGAAGCAAACGGCTTTGAAACCAGCAGTATTGGTGTGCATCTGTCCACACTTTGCACCCTCCCACAGGCGGGCGCCGGGCCCGGCGCGGGGGGGGGCGGGGCGGG
>JAAUXT010120503.1_pt1 | contig 10519 bp, 11 predicted proteins | sample 7278171 | NCBI WGS metagenome assembly JAAUXT01 (sample SAMN14350112, study PRJNA611818) | marine sediment metagenome | isolation source: surface marine sediment (1.8m) | place: French Polynesia: Moorea | collected 2018-08 | reverse complement strand
CGCCCCCCCCCCCCCCCGACCGCCAAAAAGACACCTGCGGGGCGCAAAATATAATTTTCCGTTTCAAAATTTTGAACTTTTCTCCGCACACCAGAGTTCGCACCTCTCCCCCACCAGCTCCTTGGTCCGCCCCCTCAATTGCTGCGCAAGATTGTGCGCCAGGGGGTAGTGACGTACGTGCTGGCTGTGTGCGGGTTGTTTCAGGGATTGCGTGGCCTTGTATTCCCAGCAAAATTGCGGCAGCAGGAAAATTGTCTGCACGTGTGGTGTCGCGTCGCGTCGCATGCGGTTTTTCCGAAGCAGAGTGGAAGGTTTTTTAATGAATTGCCCCGATGAGATGTATCTGCAAACAGACTCGCGCACGGTTGTTCCGCATCCGTTTTCAGCGTCGTCGTGTTGACACGGAGTCGGGTTCTCCTCATTTATTTGAAGCACAGGTTGGGTGAGTTTGTACACAGGCACGTTTGTGTTGTGCATTGGCAACAGCGAGAGACTCTGCGTCCAAGGGAAGTGTGGGGAGGCAGAACCGACTCATCCCCCACACACCCTCACTGACACCAACATCTGGACAAGTCATTCGGAGCGAGTCTGTTTTGTGCACTGGCAGTAGCGAGAGACTGCGTCTTTGGGAGCGAGGGTAGAACCTACTGATGGCCTGACACTCCCTACTGAAACCAAAATCTGGGCAGGTGTCCACCCCCTCCCCCGCCGGACCTACTCTGGCTTCAGTAGGTCTCAGTAGGCCTGGCAATGTGGCTCTGTTTTCTTCGTTTGCTTTGCAAACCCAAAAGTTGTTTTGTTGGTTGCGAGACGAAGTCATCAAACGTTGCGGTTGTTGTTGTCGTGTGTGATTTTCTGTGGGATGAAGTTCAAAGCCGAAGCAATGAGGAAACAGTTGATATTGAGGAAGCGGCGGCAGCTCCCGTCTCCGCAACACGGATTCGCTTCTGAGTCTCCTATTCGTCTTCATTACACCCAGAACTCGCGCTACACACACCCATTATGATGGAAGGTCTCCACGAGAATCACGCGTCCTGCCTGACCGTGCTCGAGAATCGCGCAGTGTTCTGAGCACCACCGTCCTGTCCTTCCGAGCGGGCGGTGCAGATGTCAAACGCAGGATTGTGGCATGCTTGCACGCTGTTGCCATTCAAGGGTGGATGGCTGTGCTCAAACAACCAAACGCATCAGAAATGCATCCAAGAGAATCGTTCAGTGCTGGGCACGCCACCGTCCTGTCCCTCCGAGCTGGCGGTGCTGATGTCGAACGAATACAGGATCCTGATGCGCATTCCGTGGTAGTTCTTGCACGTTGTTGCCATTCTGGTATGGATGCTTGTGGTCGAACAACCAAACGCACCAGAAATGCATTCTTGAACTGTAAACAAGGTCACACAAACATCCGCAGCGCAACAGCTATCAAGACTGCATTCAAAATACCAAAAGCTCTGGGTCTGATGTGCAGTTCAAGAACCTTCACATCTGCGCAGGTTTCACAGAGTGTTGCGGAGCGAGGTAACTGCGTTTTGAAAACAACGTAATTTGTCACCCGCAATGATAAGGTAGGGATGACAAATGAGATTCTTCTTGTCCCAAGGTTGGGCCAACGCGGAATTGCGTTCTCAGTGTCTGCGAGAAAAAACCTACAAAAACACCGACTTTCTTTGGTGATTCCAGACTTGGATATTGTCCACGTGGGAATTGGAGCTCGGTGCTTGTTGTTGGCGAGCGTGGCTGTGCCTGGCTGGGAGCTATCAGGTGATTTAGGTGATTGTGAGCGAAGTCTGATCCGATTTCTCCCGGGGAATAATTTTGCGCCATCAGTGCAATTGACTCAATCGCTGCCTTCTCTCTCTCGGCGGGACCTGGGCCTGGGCCACGGATCCGGTGTAATGGAATGGCCAGACCCTAATACCAGAAGACCATTTCCGGTTGAACCTGAAATCCATCCATGTCTCCTCGTTTGAGGTCCAAGTTGAAATGGCCGGACACCCCAAGGCTGAAAATTCCACTCAGCCTTGCTGAGTGTTGAGTCATTTCAGGTGGGACTTGAAGTGGCTGTGTCTTCTGGTTTCGGGGTCTGGCCATTTCATTGCACCGACGAAACGAAGTGGTCAGAGAATGAAACCAGGAGGGAGGCAAGGGGTGAAAGGCTGTGCCAAAGGACAGGCAGGTCCGACTACAGGCTCTTGCCCCTGACCGTGTGCCTCCTCATTTCAACGCACACACTTGATATCAGTTGACACTAGCAGAATGTGGCAATTTCAAGTCAGTTGAAATGGCCAGACACCCATGCCTCCTCATTTGGGGTGTCTGGCCATCTCATTACACCGGGGCTCAGCCCGTGATGGTTCCGCGTTGTTATTGAACACGAGCCATCACAGCGAGACGAGCAGCTTCTTGTTGTTGTACAGCGATGTGAACGAGCCAAATAGAGATTCGTTTTCACCGGAGTCCAGGCAGTGCTTTTAGCCTGGGGCGAGGATTGGACAGACGATACATCCTGGTGCTAATGGCGAGGTCTGAGTGGTGCGTGGTCTTTATCAACAGGTCACGTGTGTAGAAGACGAGGGTCCAGGACGGTTCAGTCGTAAACCTTGCAGGTCGCTCTGTCTTGTCCTTCAAAAAGTGGATAAAGATTGATCCATTCGTCCTTGCGTGTAATTTTTCAAGGGTACGTTAAGCGTGACGTAATTGCCAAGACAACCGATGTAACTCGAACTCAATGGATATTCACGCAACCAGTCACCGTGAGTTACCGCACAAAGTCCCATTGCGACTTCTGAGCGGGGTGGACATCCCGCAAACCACAGTTCTGCAGCAGAGGGGTGAGGTGACAGCGGTTAGCATCGGCAACAAGAGCGAATGGACGGAGAGACGCTGTGCGCATTTGTGCGCAGGCGTCAGCGCAGGCGCAGACAACGAGAGCGAATGGACGCGGAGACGCTGCGCGCATGACGAGGCGCAGGCGCAATGAATGTCAATTACTACCGCTTGGCACCCGGCACCTTGAGGACCCAATCAGCTGTGTGATTACTGCACAAAGCTGATGACATTGTACGGCTTCATTGAATTCATCATTATCAATGCTCCTGCGGAGATGTCGTCTTCCCCGGTTGCCTTGCTATCTGCCTGTCTACTACTGCGGAGTCCTCCGCCTCACCGCAACAGTAAGCACCAAAGGAAAATGAGATGGTGGTGGGTGGATCTTGTCTTGGCTCAGGGAGAAAACGGTTCATTGCTGGAGACCTGCAGAACATGAGCTGGTCCAGGCAACGGTGGACGCTTTGCGGGTCGCTGATTGACCACAGTGCTTCTCAACCAATGGGAAAGATGTGCGTCTTTGGGATGGACGCAATTCCACCACACTCCCCGACATTGACTTTGACGTCACCCCCCCCCCCCGAGAAAAAAACAAACCAGCGAGAAAATTGGCAGCAGTAATCACCCTCGTTATTGTGTGCCAGGGCCGTTGAGTTGCCAGCTGCTGAATATTAAAAGCCCCAGCATTAGTTGGAGCACTCAATTATCGCTCAATTATGAGTGATCAGGGGGCCCTGCAGCGCAAAGTGACAGAAGTCCGGGGAGGGTTGAAAGGCTCCGAGACTCTCGTGTCGGGTCGGACGCGCCTAATTAAGGCTCGAGACCGCGGGAGACATCTCCCATTGGCATTCTCCAGCGTACCGTCGAGTGTCATTCTCAGGGCTACGGCTGACTTCACTCGAAAGGCAATTGACAGGTTGTTGTGGACGATGTGAGAGAAATTAATTTGGGATGAGACGGAAGTGGATGTGGATGTGGCCTCCCCTCCCGTCCCCTCCCCCGTTGCACCGCCCAGGTTTCTGTTCCTTTAGGGGTGAAGCAGTTCTCACAATTCATTCAAAAAGTGCGTGTGTGTGCGGAGGTGTGTTTGCTCGTGGTTTGATGTGGTTCTCAGTTGAGCCGTGTCGTCAGGGGCAACACCTTTGTTCCTATCACGATATTTTCTCACCAGAAAAAGTGTTTGAAGCACCGCGAAGAAATCTCCAAGGTGAAGGCGAGGAGATTGATGATTGATAATCAACACTGTTTTGGTGATTATCTGTCTTATCTGTCTTCAAGGCAGAAGTCATTTCAATCTGCAGTGTGAAAAAGCGAAGACTCGACTTGAACGACAACTGTGAATAAAAATTGTTCAGAATCTCCGCAACAATCTTTGTGCCAGGGCTTTTCAAAAAGCTGCCACTCCTGATTCGTTTGTTTTCGCATAAGTTCCTGGAGATCTTTCCGATGGCTCTCTTGAGGTTTGTTTGTTGCTTCGTTCTTGTTATTTTCACCAGAAGGTCAGGGTGGCATTGACAGTCGTCTGTTGTCCGCAAGTGGACATTCGTCTCTGCCCCGAGTCCAGAAGACATTCGTTCCGACAGATTTACGGACGTTTTACGGAGTTCAGAAAGGCAGAGAGTAAATAGTTTGAACTCAAGTGAACGTCACAAACAGTGGAACCAATGACGCGAATGGGAATGGAGTTTGATGATCCCAGTCTCTGCGTCAGAGCGAAGGGAACGGAGGGTTTCGTGCGCAAGAGAATCCGTCAGCAGCTGCTCCGTTCTCAAGGATAAATAGCAGCAAATCGTCTCAACTCGGATCAGGCTTCCGGCTTTTTCTGAACAATCGCGTCATGTTGGGAAGCGGATTGACGACTGAACGCGATGAACCGAACTCAATCCCACCACCCAGCAAGCTGGTTCTTCAGGGGGAAAATGCATTGAGACGAATAGACCTGAATGAGAGGTGAGGGCTTCAAGGCTCGCTCACCTTGCTCTTTCCGCAATCAGAAAAGAAATGAGATGCGTAACTGAGGATCTGAATGGATGTATCACTGGAGAGTTTTGGCGAACGACCCCCCCCCTTCCCCGCTCCCCTCCGCCCACCCCCCTCGTCTTGGAGTCTGCTTGGATATCGCTGGCCGGGCCGGCTATCTCGATGCGAAGACGCAGGCTCTTCTGTTCTGGGGGCCAAATGAGACTTTCGGGAGAAGAGATCGATGTTTCTCTTTTGACTCCGATGGAAATCTCGGTCGCCTTGCTCCACCTGCAATCTGTTGGAGCGGGTTGCATGCTGAGTGGAATCAGAGACGACGAGGGAGCCAGAGATGAAGGGCCCGAGAATCACGGGCTTGAAAATACAACGATTGTGTGTGTGTGTGTGTGTGTGTGTGTGTGTGTGTGTGTTTGTGTGTGCGTTTGTGTGTGCGTTTGTGTGTGCGTTTGTGTGTGCGTTTGTAGCCAATATACATGCGCTCCTTTTCCAACAAGTCCCAATTGCTACACCAATGATCAAGAAACCATTTGGTTACCTTTGTCATTGGCTCTCAGCACAAACTTCAGTGATCTGCGCCACTGGTCTGGCAATTGGTGCTCCTCGTGTGTGGAATTTAAGTCCAAGCTGAACCTCCCAACGTAGACTACGTACGAATGTTCTGTTTATGCAAGAACCACCACAGTTGAAGGAGTGAATTTGGAACTGACTCAGAGGGTGATGCAAATGTTTGGAGCGGATCCCGGTACGAGGTGACCTACCCTCGTTTGGAGCAGGTGCAGCCTGCTCGGAATGGGCGAAAATGCAGTGTGAGCGATGTCCCAGTCAGCACCTGGAGAGTGACTCAGGCCATTTGTAACGGAAAGTAGCGGGGTAACCAGTTTAGCACTGATGGCGACGACGCCGTTAATGTCGGATTGGGAGATCCGAGAGAGATGTGTAGCGGATTGACCCGGGGTGTGTCAGAGGCGTGCGTGTTCGTGTCGTGTTTTCGGGTACCAAGGGCGTGTGGGCTTTTTGGTGGTTGGGTAATCATCAAGACGTACCCGTTCGTTTGATGCTCAATGTGGTGGCAAAAGAAACGCAGGACTGTACGGCTTGTGAATGTCTCTGATTTGCAAAGTGACTTTTGGTGATCAGATCATTAGACTCTATGCTCAGTTTGGGGACCAAAACTTGTCAGAGACACGGACCTATGCGGTACGCGGCTCTTGTTCAGTTTGCCCTGTTTCTTGGAGGTTTTTCCCAGGCCAATTTGTTCACATGCAGCCCTTTTACTGGGGACAAGAGTCGGGCAGCTGCTTCTGTCAGAAGAAAAGCGTGCGACACACGTGCCTTGGTCACGAAACAGCTTGTTTTCTTCGGGGGCCACTGGTTGAGTTCTGTCAACCTTTACCTTGCTAATTCTGACCCTTGTAATCAGATTTCTGCAGCGCAGGAGGAGGTGGAGGGGAGACCTCGGTGACATGACCGTGGATGACGGCGAATGCTAAACACAGATCGTTCACTCACACGGGGAAGGCTTTTCTAACCCACCTCCATCCAGCGATCGATCCAAGTGGCTCAAAATAGCAACAGGCCCCGACCGTTGGTTGTTCGCCTGTTGGTGTTCACAGCAACGCGGATCAGTTTCAAACTCACTCAGGTGTTTAATTACCACGTGATAAGCTGCTTCGAAGGCGTTGTTCCCGTAGCTCTAAACTTCCCTTCAATGACCAAAAAACATCGGGCCGTTTTACTGTGAGCAACACACCCCCAGATCCTGTTTTCCGGGAAAGGCTGAGGGAGGTTGGAGCGAACCTGCGACGAGAATTGAGGTATTATGGAGATGAGGCCTGGGTGTTTGGAGCTCCGGGATGTGGCGATGATTCTGCAGATGGGTGAGGGCGTGGCGCGGGGGGGGGGTGACGCCGTGCGGGGGGTATCGCACTGTGGCAGTTGATAATGCTGTATGGGGGTGAGGCTGCCTATTAGTGGGGGCACGGCGAGGTGGGGGGAGGGACGGTGGCACTTCGCAGTTGGGGCTGACGCCATGCTCAGTGAGGGTGACGGTGCAGCAGTGGTGCTTGACGCTGCCTGGTGGGGCAAGGGTGGCGGTATGTGGGGGGAGGGGTTGTGACGCCAGTCGGTGGAGTGACTCTGCGCTGTGAGAAGGGTGATACCGTGTGTGTGTGTGTGTGTGTGTGTGTGTGTGTGTGTGTGTGTGTGTGTGTGTGTGTGTGTAGGGGGCGGTCAAGCTGCACAGTTAAGGGAGGTCAAGGTTCGTTGTGTGGGGGTGTTGCCACACTGTGAAGGGGTGACGCTGTGCAGTGCGGGTGGAGCTATTCCTTCTCGTGGTGTGGTGGGGTGTGACGCCGCGCGATGGCGGGGGGGGAGAGCGGTGGTGGTTGGGGGCTGACCCTGCGCGGTCGAATGTGTGTGTGTGTGTGTGTGTGTGTGTGTGTGTGTGTGTGTTGGGGGGGAGGAGTGATTCCAGGCGCCAGTGCGGGCCTCGCCTCGTCCCATGTCACCTCCGGCGCCCAGCGACTAATGTACGGGAAATGAACCTGTAAACGAATTATGGAGTTGAGGAAATTCGCCTCGAGATCCTTTTGAGAAAAGAACCAAGATTCAGGGAACACACGTTCAGCATACTTTGTTCTGCAGTATCTTGACCACAAAAGTGCACACTCCGAAGAATCATACAGTCCTGCTTTCACGCAAAACAAAATACATTTTCGCGTGCAACCTGCGCCTGTTTTCACGAAGAAACGTGCGTGACAAGCGAGGTGTGCTGCGCATCACGGAAAATCAAACGCGGATTTTAATTGGGTGTGGCACTTGCAGGCGTCGCCTCAAAACGCTTCGACGACTGCAGCAGCGCCTACGGATCCGTTGTCATTGACAGGTGGGGCGAGAGAGGAAGCAAACAGCTCAGCTCGGGTTGCAACAATAGAAGTATTGTAGAAACGTCGTGTTTATTCCGTGGGAGAAGCTGCCAGGTTCATTGCGAGGCAGGAAGCTGCGAGAGAGTGAGAAGTATTCCCGTGACCACAAACAATTCGTCTTGAAAGAGAGAAAGGAAACAGCACTCCATGATCCACGTTCTTTTTCTGCCTCTGAACCAGGTGTTACCAGAGTGTCACATGATACCATCAGATTTTGCTAAAATCCCACATGTTGCGGAAAGGAAAACGCTAAGGTTCACTCCGTGCAGTGAAACCTGAGAAGCTTCCCTGGCATTGTGCATGTATGTACGTATGTGTGTGTGTGCGTGTGTGTGTGCGTGCGTGTGTGTGGCTTCTATTCTGGCCTCGTTGGACGTCACAGCGCAGAGAATCATCGCATTGGAATTCGATGTCCACCGCCAGCAACGGGTGAAGCTGTGAATATCCCAGATCAAGTTGTCACACACAGCAGTCGGTTACTGCGTGGAAACTGGGCCCGCATCTCTTGCGTGTGGTGCAGTGCGATATGATGTGCAATTTGTGTGAAGTGCCACACTGCGTATAATCAGCAACTGTTTGGTTGTCATGAGGGGAGACAAAATTCTTTGGCTCAATTACACACACACGCACACACACACTCTCTCTCTCTTGCTCTCTCTCTCCCCTCTCTCTCTCTCTCTCTCTCTCTCTCTCTCTCACACACACACACACACACACGCACACTGATTCCAAACAACGACGAGCCGTGCCAATCAACCACGTGAGCGAATCAAGCTTTGAGCCTTCTCTCTGTTCCCTCTACCATAGCTGTGTTCAAGGACAATGACGGCGCTGCAACCTGCACGTGCGTTTCCCCCTCACTAACCGCCTCTCTTGTGTCGTGTGTTTGCAGAGTACCACCAGATGCAGAACCACGGGGAGGACGCGGAGGCGCCGCTCGACACCAAGTCGTCCGACCAGCGCGTCATCTTCATCAACCAGGCGCAGCCGCGCAAGTACACGTCCAACCGCATCTGGTGCGTCGCCTGGCAACCGTTCACACGAAACATAGCAACCGTTCACACGTCTGACACACCGCCCACACGTGACCTGGCAACCATTCACACGAAACGTAGCAACCGTTCACACGTCCACCAACCGTTCACACATAGCCTGGCAACCGTTCTCACGAAACCTAGCAACCGTTCACACGTCTGACAACCATTCACACACAGCCTGGCAACCGTTCACACCTGGCCTAGCAACCGTTCACACGCGTCGTTTACACGCATGGCCTTGCAACTGTTCACCCAAAACCTGGCAACCGTTCACACGTCTGGCAACCTCTCACGCGTTGCACAGCAACTGCTCGTGCGTTGTCACAATGCCGGAAAATGCGTGTGGGAGTCACCTTCATTTGGCGCACTTGCACCAACTTGTGCGTGGTGGATAATTGCAACTTCAATACGAGGTTCTGCGGTCATTAAGGATGTGCGTGCGTGTGGATATGTGCGTGCGTACCAATGTGTGCGTGCAAGAAGGTCACTTTCCGGAGAAGCTGCGTCCCAAATGAGTTTTCCCTGCCGGTACTCCTTTTGACTTGGTACGCCCCCAAATGTGGTGTAACAGCGTCCAGGGAGTGACCGTGTAATGGTGCGTTTGGGAATTTTTCGCAATCGTGACAGTTGAGTGTTTGAGACGACAGGTTGAAAGCAGCTGCGTTGATTGTGAAGTGACTGTTTCGGGACACGGGTGTTGGAACTTGACCTGCACACTTGCGCGTTGTGTGTGTGTGTGTGTGTGTGTGTGTGTGTGTGTGTGTGTGTGTGTGTGTGTGCGTGTGCCACACGTGTGTGTGGAGCGTACTTGGTCTGTGATGTTTGAAACAGAGCAGGTGCGTGTGTGTGCGTGCGTGCGTGTGTTAACTTGGCCCACACGTGTGCGTACATGTTCTTGTTCCGTGGTGTTTGAAACAGATCAGTTGCACCTGTCCTTTTGAAAGTTACTCGTACAGGAACTTCCCTGTTTTCTGCTGGAAGGTTTCCTTTTCATGAAAAGAAGAATCAATAACAATCTGACTCCGTCTCCCGACTGCGGCGTCTGGGTTGTTTCCTCATCCTTGATGGTTCAATTGGAATATGATTTAGATTCCTCAAGTCTGCCGTGCGAGTTCAATGTCCTTTTCCGGAACCACATCAGGACTGGAACAACAGACCGCCGCGCGCTGCGTTCCTTCTTGTTTTTTGCTTGAACAGAACTGAATATTCCGCAGATTGAATCCAGCAGCGGAAAATTGTGAAGTGAAGCCTCCCTCGTTCCTTTCTAATTTGACTGCAAACATCGAGCAAACAATTTCATTATTTGCAGTGCTTTTGTCGAGGCAAGAATTCTTCGGCACTTTGCATTTGATTTGCATTCGTCGCAACGGGAGGAAATATGAACGAGGCTTGGACGGATTGCTTTCGTCCTTGCATGACCACAATCCACAAATTTGGGAAATTAAAATGTGCACAATGGGTGATTGAGGCCCATTGTGTTGTGTGCTGAATCCTTCAGTGAATGAGAAACTCGAAATGACGAAATGATTCTGCGTGGGTGCGCGTGCGTGGGAGTGTGCGTGCGCACGCCTGCAAAAACTGCGTCCAAAGCATTTGTCTTCCAAGGCTGAAGAGGAACAAATAAAACTTGAAATTATGTTGGGAAGCGTAAATTTGAGACGCCTAAAGTCGAAATGGCAGTGGTTTGAGTTTTCGGGGGGGGGGGGGGGGGGGGGGGGGGGGGGGGGGGGGGGGGGGGGGGGGGGGGGGGGGGGG
>JAAUXT010089144.1_pt1 | contig 10519 bp, 8 predicted proteins | sample 7278171 | NCBI WGS metagenome assembly JAAUXT01 (sample SAMN14350112, study PRJNA611818) | marine sediment metagenome | isolation source: surface marine sediment (1.8m) | place: French Polynesia: Moorea | collected 2018-08 | reverse complement strand
CACTTTCAAACTCGTGTTCACAGATTTAGCCTTTTGATGCCTATAGGTGATTTTCACCATCACCATACATTATACATAATGTATGCTTCAAGGTTCAAATCACCTAAAAAGTGGCGTCAGCGCCAACGGAAGCCAACGAGCAGGATTTGAGCCAAGTGGCAAAACGACAGCGCTTCGACTACTCGCTTGGGACAGGGACAATAAAACCACAAAAGGCCGGCCTCCTGCTGGATGTTCTACATCGCTCCATGAGCGTTCTGAACGGAACAACCGTTGCTTGGTTGCACAATAACTCCATCTGTTCATCGGCAGTCATCCTGCCTGGCGTCAGGACGAAGAATCACCAGGGAGACGAAACTGCTGCCGATCTGGCGGTTTCCACGCTGCCTGTTTTCGGTTTCATTCTCAGTCCCAGTCCCTGTCTGTCTGTCTGTCTGTCTGTCTGCCTGTATGTCTGTCTGTATGTCTGTCTGTCACTCTCTCTGTCTCTGTCCCTCTCTCTGGTGTGCAAGGGAGGATCAGGAACCTGCACCCGGTACCTTTGAGTCTCATCATGAAGTACTGTCAATGTCACTGTCAATGTCACTGTCAAATTTTCTAAAATCAAAGTTGTGACAGGAAACTCAGGCTGCATGCACATGGAATGATTTTTCATCAAGACCTTGCTTCCACTTGGGTGAAAGGGAATTCTCGTCATTTTGTGTCTGACCGTTGAGTTCAAGCTCATTGAGCAACTCCAAGTGAATCGCTCAAGAGTCAAAATTGCGTAATGCCGGACCCACCACATACTCTGGTGATAAACCATCTGGTTTCTGTGGGTCATATCTGAGTGAGCAATTTATCTTGCGCTGATCGCCAGTTGATGGAACTGGGGAGGATTCAAAAGAGCCTGGAGTCTGATCCTCAAGACCTGCAAGAAAAAGGGCACCAATAGTTTGAGAAAACAAAATGCTGTTGTCGCTTTCCCTGAAGTTTCAAATTTCTCGTGTTCACCTGAGAAAAGCATCAATGGTTTGGATTTGAGGTTCTTCGCTGAACACAGACTTTTTGGGCTTTGAAAAATACCGTTGATTTCAGAAACAAGGGTGTCACTGCATGCTCCCTGTTTAGCCCGTAACCGTGTGTGGAGCGACAGTATTTCCTCCTTCATTTCATTGCCACCTTCTTCATACTGAAAGCTGCGGAAATCATAAACACCCGCGGAGAGCCATGTTGAGCGGGTGTTAGTTTTCAGCCTCTCGGGATCCCACAGAGATGTTGATTTTGCGTGTTTTGGTGAACCATGGTGGACCCCCAGTTTCACTACCGAGTGCTTGCAGGGTATCAAGGGAGGCATGTTCCCTCACGTCCGCGTGCGATCCTGCCGATGTCTCACGACGCACAGTTGCGCAGTGATCAAATGAATCATGTCAGTGCACGAAACAAAAGACGGAAACCGAGAAGCCACAGATCAATGAAACTTATTGATTTGGTATCGACAAATTTTACGCGATCGCAGAAGTCAGTGGTAGTCTTTGAGTCAAGTCAAGTACCAAGCTTGAATGTCGAATTTTCTTGGTTCACCTGACTTTTTGGAAACAAGACGAATGTTCTGTCGCCCTATTGTCACAAGGACAATGACAAGGACATAGAAGAGCAAGTCCCAATTCCATCCTTGCACTGGTTGGGGCAGAGTAGCTTTTCTACAACTCTGTGGACAGATACAACATGTCGCATATGCTCGCACAGTGGTAGAAATGGGCTCTCACCTCACAAAACTGGTTCCTGTTCAATCACAGTAACTATTTTTGAACAGTGTGAGAATCCTGTCCTCAGTTACCGACAAAGGGACTTTGGGCTGTACCCCGGTCCTCCACGTGCGTGCCCCAATAGACTGGGTTGACGAAGTTTGGTGTCTTCTGAAGGCGAGCCTTGACACTGTGGCTCAGGCCACACCTTAACTAACAACTCACACCAGGCCTACATCCCCATCTGAATCCAGTCCTCGCTTCTTGTCCGCTCATTAGTTTCTCGTCAATGTGAGGCTTCGAGAAGCCAGAAGCTCCTGACAGAACCAGATATGGACGCAACGGAACTCGTCATGAACTGAATACATTGCTCTACTTGTGGACAGGGAGGCGAACAGTGGCTAGCTACACCAAAAGAAACCTTCAAAGTTCGAATCGCGTGGATGGTTTGTCTCAGCACTCAAAAAAGTAAGACCAAGTTCGGCTTGTGGAAGTTGCCAAGTGCCCAGAGTAGTGTATCTCCGGGCAAGAACGTTTCTTCTTGATGTCCAACTTCAAAGGCAAAATCTGCGTGGAGAGCGGAGGTGAGCAGGATCTTGGTCTGAAGCCCCAGGGCGTTTCGCCGCCGTCCAGTCTTCATCTTGCACACACACGTCTGTCGCTTCTCGGTCGGAAAACTCACAGACTAACTGTCGATGTTCATGCAGGCAACTCAGAAAGTCCCTGGACGAAAATACACCGGGAAAATAGCGGAACAGTGATGATAATGATTGAAGCGACACAAAACTCTTCAGTGTGATTGCTCAGTTCAGTCAGACGGGTGACAACAAGTGTTTTGCAACACGTGGTTTCTTTCTTGAAGCTCACAGGGCCGGTGGATTAAAATCCCGAGCAGATGAACACAACAAGTTGATCCAGTCCAATCATAATGAGGAAACAAAATCAAACTCAAGCAATGCCAAAACAGCCCGTGTGTCTGGTTCCGGTGACATCAGTTCCTGATATGCAGGTACGTTTAGCCGTGCGCTTGCAGAACCACACAAGTGGTTCGCTCAGACAATTCTTTCGAGCATTTGTCCCTGTTTCTCCAACTTTGCCAGTGGCACTTTTTGTGAAGGTCAATCGCCCCCAGGAACCAACCTGGACCTGCGAACATTACCGTTGGGGGGATTGGCAGCGCAAACACGTGACATCCTTGTCGCTTGAGGTCCTAACTTTGTTTCCACAGCTATCCGAAACATAAAATGTCTTGCCTGACACTCACTGAATCTGAAATCCAACCATGTTTGAGTCCGTGAAAGAGATGGAAAGGGAATCATCTCACATTTTCTCACAAAACGAACAGTGACCTTTGTCAGATGCCACAACCCCATGTTTCTGACATTTTCATTCTCTTTTCTTCTACACAATCCAAAAAAGTGAGTGTTTTACTGCTTGTTTGCTTTCCTTCCTGTGTTGTTGAGCATTTTTGTAAGACACTTCTGTCTCTGACAGATAAGTTGAGAGTAAGACGGGCTGCAGGCTGAACCGAGCCTTGCAGGGCTCCGGGACCTTCACTCGGGAAGAGACCCCAGCCGCTCCGGAAGCGTCGATCCACCGCGGGACGGAAGCCCGGAAGGTGCAGCCGTCAGGTGGATTGTCGCTGCGAGCAGAACGAGATAGAAAGTGCTTCAGGAACCTCAGCATCTCGTTCACATCTCTACGGGTTGCAACAGACTACACTCAGTGAGAGTGGTTACCTTTTAGACTGCCAATGCTTGCCAAATGTAGAACTATACAGTTTGCTTTTGACGCATGAAACTTTTTGAGATGCCATGTGAGAAGCAACCTCGAACAAGGCCAAGTCTCGACAAAATTAAACTTGATGGATTTCGCGGTCTTTTTTCTCTATCTGCAGCCAGACCTCGCCCCCACAATGCGCGCAGCAGCTGAGGGCAAGTCTGGCCACACCACTCAAGACGTGATCCCCGCAATCCGCACTTTTCTCGGTTGCTCGGAGCCCGAAGCCTCGGGTCCCGTATGGGTCCCTGGTGCGCCGTACATCGCCCGTGTAACGGACAGTCCAACATGACGCTGAGGTCTCGCACTGGGGCGAAGTATGGACAGAAGCCTTCGCACTTGGATGTTGTCAATTTGGTCTGTGGATCACATCAACGAAGTTATGTCGGGCTGTACTCGTGTGTCTATGTCGTTGTTATGACTTTCTGTCACACCGAATGTCTTTTTGATTTCTTACAAGAGTGTGTTGTAGATCTGAATAAACAAGATTTTCCAAACAAATCAATCTGTGGAACACAAACTGCGTGAAAAGGCTTCACTTGGAGGAGAGGATTTGGCCTCGCCTCTGGATTGTTAGACGAGGCTCCGAGCTCACGTTTCTTTCGGTAAAGCAGAATGTGCGTGTTTTGCCAACCTGAAGATGCTCCAAATGGCGCAGTCCAAATACAACGTACTCGTGTGTCTTCTGTCTGTAGATCAGTCTGCGCGTGCACCTATCTGTGTCTGTATCTCTGTACACTGCACTTTGCAGGCCTCCCTCTCTCATTGACTCGCATCGGTCCTTTGTCGCTACAACGCATGTACGTTTTGGTATTTACACGTTAATTCCCAAGCAATTGTTTTTGCTCTGCACATGTGGACAGATTTCTGTTGCTCGCACTGACGTGACCAGGTTCCGCGGTTTGACAGGGTCGCGGCTGGTGGAGGGACGGACGCCCAGACTGCCCAGAGATGTTGGTCGTTCTGTAATTGAGGGCTTTACTCGCTCAATGGAGATCCTGTCTGCCGTCCAGTGGTCAAGGGATTGCTGGTCACTCAGGTTCGCGTCCATCCTCGGAGCTCCATGCTCCGAGCGAGGGATATTCTTTTTTGTCTCGGTGCAAGCAAAACACCTCATTTGGACCTGACCCCTCAACACACAGTGGAACACGCAGCCGCTGTGGGTCTCTATTCCCTTTCCACGGGAGACAATGCATCAGATTGCAAGCGCTTTTGCTGCAGAATTCAGGTGACGACGCCAAGACGTGCGCACAACGATTGTGGTGCTTGTCGCTTCCCTCCCAGCATCAATCATCTCCGTGGAGGAGGTCACGGCGCCGCTTCCTGAGAACCTGTTGAACAGAGGCACAGCTCGGGGTGCGAACTGGGACAGAAACACGCGTACAAGCACCACGAGGACATGGCCAAGCACTCAGGTGTCGCTCAAGCATTGAGGAACTTTCCCAGAATCTAAACTCACAAATTTGTTGGTTGCTGTTTCTTCTGGCTCGGCAAAAAGCCAATTCCTTTGAGGTTGAACCTTCAACAGCTTTTTTTGGTGGTCATGACACAAACAGGAAACGAAGCGCTCTCACTCTCGTGCTTGTGAAAGAACTCTGTTGGGCTACAGAAGTCATTGGGCACGAGGTCCGTAGTTCAAATGGATGCCGGAACTCATTTTCACACTCCTTCCGAGTGCTCCCAGTTCAAATACGCACGTACCCACGTGTGGCCGTCAGAAACCAACGTAGTTACCTTAACAAATAGCCAATTAGTTTGTGTTGCAGTTCTCCCCATTGACTCAGGATGTGTCAAAACAGGTCGGGTGCACACTTCTGCATTCAAAAAAATCAATCCCCAGACTTAGTTTTTCTTTTGTCTCTCAAAAATGACAGATATGACTCCGATGGGAAGAGCCTCGCACACAATCAGCCTTGATTTTGTGCAGATAACAACTGCAACGGCGGAACCTTGAACATCTGGCGTTGTTGTTTCGCAAATCAGACGCTGTTTATATTATTTTGTCAAGATCTTCAAGTCGTTGGGAGTTGGTTGCCTGTGCGTTCACGCAATCATCCACTGGCGAACTCATGTTGTGCTTCTCAATCGCAAGAGGAGCAGGTGGGATCGTTGTGGAGCACTACGCAGTCATGTCACGGTCCACCCAGGCGAAGAGACTCAATCGCACACCTCTCGCAGCCCAAGGACGCAGCCAGAGGTGAGGACACTGTCCTGGTTTCAGACGTCAAAGTCCCGTTCCGTTCCATCCCAGTCAGTCGCAATTTTTGGGTGTTTTCTACCGTTATTCGACAAAACTTCTTTAATTGAAAGTGCAAAGCAAAGACTTGAAGGACGATTTCGGGCCACTGGAAAAAATCATTTTGGCAATGGCTTATTTGCAACATCGAGTTCAGATCGGCAAATACTTTGCACAATATCAGCTTTGACTTCGTGCTTCCTGAGCTCTCCAATCGGAACCTTGAACGTCTCTCGTTGTTGTCAGCTCAGGCTGTCATGAGGACCCTACCTGTGGATTCACGGTGTCCTTCATCCCTACGCCTCATATTGCCTGCAGATGATGATGACTTTGCTGAGTTATCAGGAAATGAGGGTCCTCAGACTCTTCTGTTCACAAGAAGATGGGCTCCAATTGTGCCTCAAAAGATAGTGGCACAATGACGACAGGACAACATCAGCTTTCATCCAGATTTAATGACCCACTACCGAGCAAACGGTCTTTGAAATCACGAAAGGTGTAACCAGTCCGTGCAACTGTCGTGTTGACTGGCTGTCTGGCTTAAAAAAAACGTTGACACCCTGTTTTTGAATGCAACTTGAACTGCAAGTGAAACAGGGTGATATGCGTGACTCCTACGGTGCGACTGAGGCTTTCTTTTTGGATCAAGGTGAATTGGAACTTGGTCAAAATATTCAGACGGCGTGAAGAGTTCCAGACCAATCCGTTACAGATCATCAAAATTGTAATCACACGAAACATTGCGAACGACTTCGAGAAACCTGGTTGGATGTGGTGCATTTATCTCGTACAACGTCACCGTGGATTAGAAGCGAGAGTGACATTTTTGGCAGGTTCAAACTGACACAAGCTCATTCTCGTCAAGCGCTTCACTTGGTGCTGATGATGCACTTCCTCAACCACTTACCCATCTGGGCCCCGCCCCAGTCAGGGTCGGACCTCTCAGAGAAGCGAGTTTGTCTCTCCGGGCACGTCAAGCACAGTTGGCCTGCTGGAAATCAGATGGCAGAAAGAAAAGCAAACCAAAATTGCAAGATTTCAAGACAAGGAGTCGACAGCGAGTGACTCACACGACAACATCCAGAAGAACCATCGCGAAGACCCTGCCCTGTGCGCAGATGGTCGGGGCACGACGCCCGAGCAGCTCCGCGGTGTTCGGATGCACAGCTCCCCTCAGCGGCGCAGACTCCACACAGCTTCACAGCTCCACAGCCGCTTCCACACAACTCACCACCTTCAGGATGCACTTGCACTGTTATCCGCACATTGAATCAAAGGACTTTTCAGTGATAAATTTGTTCACAAGATTTTACTGTTTTCTGCAGTGGTCAGGTTGAAGGCAGCGTTTGGCGTTGCAAGGACGGCCGTGGATTGCGCAGTTTTGATGTGAAAACTGACGCAATTGGGATTTACTGCAGTCAGAGGCTGTAAACATCAACACAGGCCAACTGAAAAAACTGGCAACCTTCAAAACTTGAAGGTCTAAACATGTTTGGAGGACTTTCAAAAGAAGAATCGTTTCACAAACGCTTTTCTGGCCTATTCTGCACTCGTTGGTAAGTTTGCTCTGATCTTTCTCTTGTACTCCGCAAGACACACTGGGAGAGCAAGAAACACGTCGGATTAGAGCCCAGTTACAATTTCTTGAACTCAAGAAGAACACAGATTTTCACAACGAAACTGCATTTGATAACACTCGCACTTCACACAAATTTTCTGGAAACTGCTGTTCTCACACAACTATCGCCATTTCGGGCACGTTTTTGAAGGTCAACCTTGAATGGCTGGTCAAACAGGCTTCATTGTGCTTTCTGTGCTTGCTCCACTGACCATTTCCTCGTTCGGATTGTTCTTTGTGAGGACAACTTCAAGACCATCTGACTTTGACCTGCTGTGAAGGTTGCAATTTCCGGTGCGAATTCACAGGGTTCAGCCCCGAGAACTGCGCATTGTTGACTTTCAGTGGAGGACTGAGGCATTTGTGGTCAAATGTGATGTGAATTCTGTGAAAAATGTCGACAAATACCAGAAGCAGCTGCGACCAGTTCAAAGCCCAATGAAAACAATACAGTTTCATCCGAAGCTGCCGCGATGTGCAAACAGAACTGATTGATTTTTTAAACTTTCATTGATTTCGATGTATTTGGAGTTCATGCGATGGAATGAGGTTACATGCCGCCTCCCATCAAAAAGAACCACATTTGGCAAATACAGAGATTCTCATGTAATTGCAGTCTCAAATTTCAACAGAATTCGTGCTTTTATTGAACCAATGGTTTATTAGAATTGCTCTGCGGACAGCTTTGGGGACCGCTCCAGAGGGACCACCAGTATGCCAGAGTTGTTTGGAATGCTCCTCGTTTTTTGTGCAGTTTGGCTTGCGAGATGTGCAGCTGTGCAGCGCCATCAACGACTTCTTGAAAAATGTTGAACGATTCTGAAATTCTGCTGGATTTTTTGCCTTCAAGAGCACCTTACTCGTACGCCACCGCGTTCTGTGCGAGATCTGACTGGTCTGACGTTTGACTGATCTCAGCTTTGTTGAGTCCAGCAGTTCACACAATATTCTACGTTGAAACGAATTTGGAATTCACAGAAACAGGCTAAAGCAAAAACACATAAGACGGCGCCCCACATTCGCTCAACCATGGGGAGTTGTCTCGCTTTAGCAAGTGCATTTCAGAAACAGGGACATGTTTGAATCCCCTCAGTCCTCTCAGAGGATCAGCCTCCCTGAATCTGTGCAGCGCCGACTGATTGACGCAAACTCGAAAGAGCGGAGAGACTGAGCGCAGCACGCGACGGAAGTGAAGCCGTGAGGCAAATCTGATTCTTGAGATCTACAGTCCTGGTTTTATCTCGACATTTCTCCTGCTTTTTGGCAGCACCAGAAAAGGCAACGTGGCGTCATTTAAAATTTTCCACGTAGATGGTTCTGGAGGTTGTCAACCCAAGCTTTTGCGGACAAAATATGTTGCAAAACTTCGGCACGAACCAGGGCTTTGTGCCAAGCGCGAACGGCAAGGCTATTGACGGTGTTTTTGTTGCTGCGTGTATTGGACAGCTTTCGAGGATCTACAACCTCGCCCTCCAACACCCCGCATTATTTTCACCCAACAATTTGCTGCAAATCCAAGAAATTGAAGTGAATTTCTCGGATTTCCCGCCTGAGCCTGCTGGGCAGGTACTAAAGAACCGTGTTGTCTTCACCAAAACTTTAGCCACGGGCCATGGCTGGCGGGTTGAGTCGGTCGGTAGTACAACGGATGATTGTAAGTCATCACTGTCTGAAGGTGTACATCAGCGAGCACTTACTCCAGCCGAACACTGTGAGGCTTCACTCTGCAACCTCCGGTCCGGCCACCGGAAGACTGGCCTCAGCTCTCCAGGCCAAATTTTCTTTGCTGAAGCAAAAGTCAAAACCTTGCATCTTTGCTGGATGCATGTCCACCCAAACTTGTCTGCTTCTGTTGCAAACGACCCGTGTCCATCATGTTGAGACACTCTCATCCGGCCAACAGTTTTCGTGTCAAAAGACCAGGCCAGGGAATGCAGATCCATCGAAACACCTGGATGTTTCAGGAGATATCTTTCACAATGTGCTGCGGATGTTAATCAGACACAGCTCCAACATATGCAATCCGTTCAGTTTTTTTCAACCTGGTATTTTCATTTTCCTAATTTATTTGTTTGCCTCGGTAAGAACACAGATCAAGCAAACTGAGCGCACCAGGTCGGTGGAGAAACAGCCCTCCCAGTGGGGCTCCTGGTTACAACGTGAGCAACCGTGAGTAGCGTCACGAGCGGAGCGAAGCAACGAAGCTCAACACGGGGCTCCACGCAATGAGCACTTCCGACGACATGATCTACATGCCCGCAAATTGTGTGAAATTGCTGAGAACGCGTCAGAGCCTCGACGTAAATCTGGTTCTGCCACAAACTTTTGCTTTCCGAATCAGTAAAGACTCTTAATTGGGCCGTTTGACTCCCACGTCAAACGGGTCTGAACCCAACTGACTCTTGAATTTCTCGGGCACAAAGCTTGATGATGCTTCCCCGAGAATACATTGAAAAGACACCAGCATCTATGTCTGACGGAAGTTCAGTACTTGATCGTTAGTACGAGGCGGTTTTCAGAAGTATTGATTCCTCGGCTCGTGTACTCATGGTGATACTTTTGAGAACATTCTAACAAGAGTTTCTCACAGCCATAGTCATGAGCTTCATGTATACAACAAGAAAACAATAACAAAATCATTGCTGAGGGTACAAGTGAGGCCTGAAGGGGTGGCCACACAGGAGCATTTATTTTTGACGTGCATCAAAATTGACACGTGTCAAAAAATATCTCCCACTATTTTCAATCAGGGTGGCCACACAGCAAGTGTTTATGAAGCATTTATTTTTCAGAACATCTCAACAGACATTTTTGACTAGCATCAATTTTGACATGCATCAAAACCCTGTGTGGCTGCCCCTTAAAAAATAGTCAATTTATATCTACTGCTAAAAATCAAATAACATTAAATGTATTTTGTTGAAGTTTTTCTCCAATTCTTTTTGTTGAAATTTTCCTGATTATTGCTATGTGAAAAATCATTTTTAGATCACTTTAGAAGCAGAAATATCCCATTTAAATATGGTGTTCAAATCTTAGTGATTATTTTTAGTTGCTGGAGATCTATTACTTCTTTCTGTTTTGCTATTGGAAAACTTCCTTGTACATTTGGTGAAGTATTGAAAATGTTCCCATCAGTTTGTAGTCATTTGCACCAGT